>Ga0194123_10000501_pt1 | contig 73117 bp, 77 predicted proteins | sample TA2MahsurfametaG_5_FD_155479 | JGI IMG/M metagenome (GOLD analysis project Ga0194123, IMG submission 155479) | Freshwater microbial communities from Lake Tanganyika, Tanzania - TA2015023 Mahale A surface | ecosystem: Environmental > Aquatic > Freshwater > Lake | place: Tanzania: Lake Tanganyika... | reverse complement strand
GGTTCTTCCGCACCCCCACCCGCCCGGCCCTCCCCCCCCCCCCCCCCCAAAAAAAAAACCCGCGCCCCAACCGAAGCACCGACCCGACTGCAAAGTGCCCAGCCCGACCCTCGGGATCTGCCGCTCGATCCACGCAGCCGCCGCATCGTTCTCCCCATCACCGAGTCGATCCACGCAGCGCCGCTTCACTCCACGTGACGTCCGCGCCGCCTACCCGCCGGTCGGGGCACCCCTACTCTTCCCCCACCCACCATGTCCTCCTCCTTCATGAACCCTGACCAGAACGTCTCCATCCTCGGCACGGCGGTCGTCCCGTGGACGCCCCGCTATGATTTCGACGAACCCGTCTTCCGCCGGCAAGTGCACCTGCTCGGGCGCACCCTGACCAAGCACCTCTACATCTTCGGCACCGCCGGCGAGGGGTACGCCGTGTCGGAGTCCCAATTCGACGAAGTCACCTGTTCCTTCTGGTCGAGTTCCCAGGAGGTGGGCGTCGTGCCGATGGTGGGGCTGATCTCACTGTCGCTGCCCACCATTCTCTCGCGCATCGAGCGGAGTCACGCTCTGGGGTTCCGGCGCTTCCAGCTTTCCCTCCCGTCCTGGGGTGCGCTCAACGACCGCGAGGTCGACGTCTTCTTCGCCGAGACCTGCGGGCGCTTCCCGGACTGCGTCTTCCACCACTACAATCTGATGCGCACGAAGCGGCTGCTCACCTCCGTGGAGTACCGCCGCCTCGCCGACGCCCATCCCAACCTCATTGCGGTGAAGAACAGCACCTCGGACCCTGCGGTGATCGCGGACCTGATGACCCTCACGCCGCGGCTGCGCTTCTTCATCACGGAAATGGGTTATGCCATCGCGCGCCGCACGCACGACGTCGGCCTGCTGATCTCGCTGGCCTCGGTGAATCCGGGGCAGGCCCACGCCTTCGTGGCCGGCGACGACGCCCGCCGGACCGCCGATGTCGCCGACTTCGCCGCCATGGGCGCCACGCTCCGCGAACTCTCGACCGGCCGTTACCACATCGACGGCGCCTTCGACAAAATGCTGTACCGGATCTCCGACCGCTCGTTTCCGCTCCGCCTGCTCCCGCCGTACGCGAGCGCGACGGAGGACGACTTCGAGCAGTTCCTCGGCGCCCTCCCGCCGCGCTGGCGCCTGGCGTGAGCTGACGACGGGGAGAGGGTCCGCAACGGTCTTTCAGGCGAGCGTAAATTCAGGGTTTTTGAGGAGCTGGTTAAGGAGGACGACGAGTTTGCGCATGACGGCGGTGAGGGCGACCTTCTTGGGCTTACCGGCGGCGACGAGGCGTTGGTAAAACGCCTTGAGGATGGGGTTGAACCGCGAGGCAACGGTGGCGGCCATGTAGAGGACGCGGCGGACCTTGACGCGGCCGCCGCGGATCGTTCGTCGGCCGCGGTGCATGCCGCTGTCCCGGTTGCAGGGCGCCACTCCGGCCAGTGCGCCGGCCTCGTTGCGGGTCAGGTGACCGAGTTCAGGCAGCTCCGCCAGCAGGGTCGAGGCGGTCACCTTGCCGATGCCCTTGACCTGCTGGAGCCGCTCGCTCTGGCCTCGGAGCGTGTCGTCGTCATCGATGTGCTGCTCGATCATTTCCTCGATCTGCTTGATCTGCCGCTCGAGCTCCTTGACCAGCGGCCGCCCGAGCTTGCGCACGAGCGGATCGCGGGTCTGGGTCATCCGCTGCTGCTCCATCATCAGGATGGAGATCAGCTGCTCGCGCCGCTGCACGAGCGCGGCCAGGCGCTGCCGCTGCGGCGACGGGGCGCTCATCTGCTCGGGCTGCAGGAGTTCCCCAAACTCACGCAGCACGGCCGCGTCGATCCGGTCGGTCTTGGCCAGCAACCCCTGCGCCCGGGCAAACGCCCGGACCCGGGCGGCGTTGACCAAGCTCACGGCCATCTTCCTTGCCCAGAGCTTACTCTCCGGAGTGGATAAACTCTCGCGCGAACCCAATGGTTTTTCGAGCTCTACCGATTCCGCGCGAGATCTCTGAGCGCTGGGGGCAACTGTCGGCGAAAGATCGCGCCGAGGTCGCGAGTTGGTATCAAAAACACGGCTGGAACCTCGAGGTTGAGACGGGCGAAGGACACTTCTCGGCAAGCTTCTCGAACCGATACACCGAGGAACGTAAGGCTATTGTAGCCGCGAAACTCGAGAAATTCCGCGCCTCCCTCACGGACACGCAACGAGAGGAATACGAAAACCTCAGGCAGGCATCCGTTGCAGTGAACTCCCGCGGATCAGATGTCGGCACTGTAGAACTCGCCCAGCGATGGCAGCGGTTCAGGGAAGGACTGAAGCCGGCTCAAGGCTCTGCGATTCTGACGATCTCAGACTTCACTGTTCGGGATTAGGCTTCGTCCTCTGTCGTCCGCCCCGCGGCTCTGACGCCACGCATGGGAAGGCTGGCACCGCCCGCCGTCGACGTCGGGCTTTACTGCCGCGCCGCCTTGGCTTTTCGCTAACGCGACCCGGCCGCCGGCGTGCGGCGGACCATCCGGAGGAGCGATTCCTCCGGGTTGAGCCGCGACACCTCGGCGAGGTCGAGCCAAGCGAGGGCGTGCGATTCGTCGCTCACCGCAAGCGGCGCATCGGCGGAGGCTTCAGACAGGAAGCGCACGTCGAAGTGGATGTGCGCGGGCTCCTGGCCGCGCGCCGGAATGCCGTGCGCATCAAGGTCGAAGATCTCCGCAGTCACCAGTCGCACGTCAGCGAGGCCGCTCTCCTCCCGCGCCTCCCGCAGGGCCACCGCCGCCAGATCTTCCTCACCGTCGGCATGGCCGCCGAGCTGCAGCCACTTGCCAAGCTTGCGGTGATGGGTGAGCAGCGTGCGGCGACGGGCGGGGTCGACGACCCAGGCTGAGCCCGTGAGGTGACCGTCCCGACACGTGCGCCAGAGGCAGTCGGGGTGCGCGTCGATGAACGCCAGCATGCGCCGCGCCGTCTCCGCCTGTTCCGCGGAGGGTGCCCGGTCCGCGTACGCGGCAATCAAGGCCCGCGCCGCCGCGGGCGAGCCGGTGGAGGCGTCAGCGCCAGAGTTCATCGGCCGTGAAGGGTCGGGGCGCTTCCAGCAGCGGCCAGATGTCATCAACGGTGTCGGCGACCGTGATCAGGTCCGACAGCCCGGGCGACTTGAACCGCTCCTCCACCATCCGCCCAAAGAAGCGCAGGAGGTCGTCGTAGAATCCATCCTGATTCAGCAGCACCACCGGCTTCGGCAGCCGGTTGAGGTAGCGCAGCGTCATGACCTCCGTGAGTTCCTCGAGTGTGCCGATTCCGCCCGGCAGGGTGACGAAGCCGTGCGCCCGCTCCTCCATCAGCCGCTTGCGGTCGCGCATGGTCGTTACCGTGAGGAGTTCATCCGCCTCGTGGTACGCCAGTTCCCGCTCCTTCATGAATTCCGGGATCACCCCCACGACGTAGCCGCCGGTCTGCTTCACGCTCCGCGCCACCGAGCCCATCAGCCCCGCGTGACCGCCCCCGTAGACCAGCCCCCAGCCCCGCTCAACCATCCCCCGACCCAGTTGCTCCGCCGCGGAATAATACTTCGGATCCAGCGTACGGCTGGAGCCACAGTAGACGCAGAGGAGCTTGTGCATGGGCGGAATCGACGATGGGACCGCCCAATCGGAAAATCAATCCGCCGTCACCCGGCATGACCTGAACTGTCGCGAGTGCCCTTGAACTCGGGGTCATGCCGCCCTCCTGCAGCGGCCCCGGCACGCGAGTCCGCGGGCCATGCGATCAGGGAGCGTCCTGCAGTTGAAGCGGTAGCCGTCAGACCACTTCCACCAAACGGCTGCCCTGGCTGACCAACTGCACAATGCCGGCTAGGCGCGGCTCGAGCCACGCCCGGAGCGCCCGGGTCGATGCATTGCCCACGCGCAGCCAGACCACGGTCGGGCCGGCGCGCGTTTGCTGGGAACGCACCGCAAAGTCCTCGTCCTTTGTGAAGATCACCGCGCTCGTTTGCAGCGCATACGCCCAAATCGCGCTGTCCCGCGCTTCCCTCAAGCCGACCTCCCGCACCGCCTTCGCCTCATGTCCCTGCTCCCGGAGCCAGATCGCCAACGCGGGCGGCAGTTGGGCATCGATCAGGATCCTCATCTCGCCAGCGAAAGAACGGCGTGATCAACTTGGGTCGCCGCGTACTCCAAGCACGCCCGGATGTCGCCGGTTTCCAAGTCCGGAAAGTCCTCCAGAATCGTCTGCTCGGATTCCCCGGCCGCCAGCATGTCGAGCACATCCTTGACGCGAATGCGCATGCCCCGAACACAAGGCCGACCGCCGCACTGATTCGGGTCAAAGGTGATTCGGTGCAGCTGACTCATGCCAAGATGCTACAGCGGGCCACGGCGGCTGCAAGTCCGCCCTAGCAACCGGCGAAGCGTTCCCTTCCGCCGCATCCCTCCGCGAAGGCTGGCCCGCAGCCATGAGGCCGCCGCACCGGGGACGGCAGGCGGTACCGACGATCGACCCCAGGCACGTCACGTTTCCCCGTCGCGTCAGGCGGTCGCGAACGGCCTGTGCATGCCACCCGTGCACCGCGAGCCTCGTCGCCGTGAGATGCACCGTTTGGGTTGCGATGAGACTAACTCTCATTCTCATCTGGGAAATGAGCTTTCGTGCATGGGTAACGGCGGTTTTCTGGGCGACCCTCGGCCTTGCAACGGCGCACGCTCGTCTGTCGGTCGGAGAACTGGTGGTGGCGCTCAAGCCGGACAAGAATCCCGATGCCATGCTGGCGGAGCAGCGGGCGCTGGAGGGATTCCTCAGCGAGCGGCTCGGGGGCAAGGTCCGGGTCATCGTCCCGCTGTCCACCGCAGTGATCGTGGAAGGCTTTGCCAACGGCACGATCGATCTCGGCTACCTGTCGGCCACGGACTTGGCGCGGATTCGCACGCAGGGGAGCGCCACGCTGCTGCTCGCCGGGGAATTCGCCGGCGGCAAGACCAGCTACCGGAGCTACTGGCTGACGCTGCGTGACAAGCCTTACACCGCCATCGACCAACTGCGGGGCAAGCCGGTGGCCTTCGCCAGCCGCACCAGCACGTCCGGCTTCCTGATCCCGCTCCTCGATCTGCACCAGCGCGGGCTGGTGGGTGACGACGCGGCCCTCGAGCCGTTCTTCGGCAAGGGCAACGTCCTCTTCGGCGTCGGGTACGTCTCCGCGGTCGAGCGCGTGCTCTCCGGCGACGCCGAGGCCGCGGCGGTGAGCGACTACGTGTTCGATCAGGACAAGCACCTGAGCGCCGAGCAGCGCGCCCGGCTGCGGGTACTGCAGAGTCAGGGACCGGTCCCGAGCCATGTCCTCGCCGTGCGCGCCACGCTGCCAGCCGCCGACCAAGACACGGTGCGCGCCGCGCTGCTGGCGCTGAACGAGACCCCGCACACGACGCTGCGCGACCGCGTCTTCACGACGAAGCTCGTGCCCGTCCCGGCCGACGAGCACCTCCGTCCGCTCGCGGCGGCGCTGCCGCTCGCCCAGCGCGCCCTCGCCCGGTGAACCGCCGCGCTTCCCCGACCTCCCCGGCTGCGGACGCGGGCTCCGCCGCGACGCACACCCCGGCCCCAACCTCCACCGCAAGCGCGGCGTCGTTCGCCAGCGTGCCCTCGGCCGCGGTGCCTTCCGCAGCGGCGGCGTCCACGCGCGCCACGGCCCGTTCCGACGACGCGCACATCCTGGTTTCCGGTCTCGGCGTCCGTCGCGCGGAGCGCTGGCTCTTCCACGATCTGACTCTCACCGTCCCTCGCGGTGCCTTCGTCGCGATCGTCGGCCCCTCCGGCGCCGGGAAATCCACGCTGCTCGCCTGCCTCGCCGGCGCGCTGGCTCCGGGCGAGGGCGAAATCCGGTTCCGCGAACGCAGCGGGCGCCTCGTCGCACCGGAGCACTGCCGCCCCCGGATCGGCTGCGTCTTCCAGCGGTTGCTGCTGGTGGAAAACAGCAGCGTCCTCGCCAACGTGCTCTGCGGACGGCTTGGTCGGCACCGTTGGTGGCAAACGCTCTTCGGGGCGCCCCGGGCCGAGCGCGAGGCGGCCTTCGCCATCGTGGCCGACCTCGGACTCGCCCCCCACACGCACCGCTGGGTTGCGGAACTGTCCGGCGGCGAACAGCAGCGCACCGCGATCGCGCGGGCACTGTTCCAGGAACCCGACCTCTACCTCGCCGACGAACCGATCTCGAATCTCGACACCTACCTCACCGGCCGCGTGCTCGGCCGACTGCGGCAGGAGGCCGCGCAGCAGGGCCGGACCGTCTTCTGCGTGCTGCATGATCCCACCTTGGTGGATCGCTTCGCCGACCTCGTGGTCAGCATCGATCCCACCGACCCGCACGGGTGGCGCGTCCGCCCGGTCCGCCGATGAAGCCGCCCGCTCCCCGCTCCGGCTCACCGGCCACACCCGCGCCCACCCCGTCGCCCGCGCCCTCGCCGCCGCGGCCACGATCGGAACCGCACTCGCAGTCGCAGACACCGCCCAACACACAACCCCACGCACAACCGCCGCCGCCCGCGCAGCCGCCCGCGCCGGCGCCGGTGTTTCCGGAGCTGCCGTGGTATCGGTGCCTGGACGCGCTCAGTGTCACGCTGCTGCTCTTCGGTCTGGCGATCTTCTTCTCGCTGCCGACGCTCCGTGGGTCCGGGCGTGATCTCGACTACTGGGAGAACGCCCGGCGTTTCCTCGCGCGTTTCTTCCCGCCGGATTTCTCGGTGACACCGCAGGTGCTGACCGCGCTCGCCGAGACGGCGCAGATCGCGGTCCTCGCGACCGCCGGAGCGCTGGTGCTCTCGTTTCCGCTCGGACTCGCCGGGGCGCGCACCCTCTCGCCCCGGTGGTTGGTCACGCTGGCACGCCTCGCCCTGAACGTCACGCGCACCGTCCCGAGCCTGCTGTGGGCGCTGATCGCAGTGGCAATCGTCGGCGCGAATCCGCTGGCGGGCGTGCTGGGGCTGACCGCCTACAGCGTGGGGTACCTCGGGAAGTTCTTCAGTGATGCCTTTGAGTCGGTCGACCTCGACGTGGCGCGGGGCCTGCGCGCGATCGGGGCGAGCCGGATTCAGGCGTTCCAGCACGGTGTGTGGCCCCACACGCGGCCGCTGATCTGGAGCTACGCACTGTGGATGCTTGAGTACAACCTGCGCTCCGCCGCCATCATCGGCTACGTCGGCGCGGGCGGCTTGGGCGTACTGCTCCACGGCTACCAAGAATACCACGCGTGGGACCGCTTCTGTGCCGTGCTCGTCTTCATCCTCGGCCTCGTCACGGTGCTCGACCTGCTCGGCGAGTGGGTGCGACGCAAGGTGACGAAGCGCGCCGCGCGCGCGCCGGCGTAGGTCCCCAACGGCGGAGCGACGCCTTTACAATCCCGGGCAACGTGCGACAAGGAACGGACGCAGCGGAGTCGCTCCGGTTGCACGACCGCGCCCCCTCCGCCACCGTTTTCCATGTCCGCACCCTCGATCGATCCGCCTCCCGCGCCCCGCCCGCCCTGCGGTCGGCTGGCGCCGTCGCCGACGGGGCTGCTGCACGTCGGACACGCGAGGACGTTCTGGATCGCGGCGCAACGCGCGCGGGCGGCCGGCGGGACGCTCCGGCTGCGCAACGACGACCTTGACCGCGCGCGGTGCCGCCCGGAGTTCGTCGCGGCGATGGTCGAGGATCTCCGCTGGCTGGGACTCGCGTGGGACGGCCCGATGATTTCCCAGAGCGAGCGACTCCCGCTCTACCGCGCCGCCCTGCGGCGCCTCCACGCCGCGGGCGCGATCTTTCCCTGCACCCGCTCACGACGCGACGTCCTTGCGGCCGCCGGAGCACCGCACGAAGGCGCGGGCGAGGACGACGAGCCCCTCTACCCGCGGGCGTTTCGGCCCGCGGAAGGCGAGGCCCTGCCTCCGCTGGGAGACCCTGTGACCGTGAACTGGCGGTTCCGCGTGCCGGATGACGAGGACGTCTCGTTCGTAGATGAGAACCTCGGACGCCAGACCGCACGGACCGGGCGGGACTTCGGCGACTTCCTCGTCTGGCGCAAGGACGACGTGCCCAGCTATCAACTCGCGACGGTGGTGGACGACGCGCTGCTTGGCGTGACCGAGGTGGTGCGCGGTGCCGACCTCGTGCGCTCGACCTTTCGGCAGTTGCTCCTCTTCCGCGCGCTGGGCTGGACCCCGCCGACGTTCTTCCACGCGGAGCTCGTCACCGACGACCGCGGCGTGCGCCTCGCGAAGCGCCACGACGCCCTCAGCCTCCGCGCGCTGCGGGAGTCGGGGCGCTCACCCGAATCCGTGATCGCCTCCTTTGGCCCGGCCCCGGCGCTTGCCAATCGGCCGACGCCACCCGCAGCCTGAGAAAATCTCCCCCTCCCCGTCTCGATCTGCCTCTCCCGCTCCTCGTTCCCGTGAACCCGAAAATCGGCGTACTGAACATCTCCGACCGTGCCGCAGCGGGCGTCTACGAGGACGTCCCCGGCAAGGCCTGCGTCGCGCTGCTCCGCGAGTGGCTCGTGACCCCCTTCGACGTCGAGTACCGCGTGATCCCGGACGAACGGGAACAGATCGAGGCCGAGCTGCGGCGCCTGGCGGATGACATCGGCTGCGCACTGGTCGTGACCACGGGCGGCACCGGACCGGCCCTCCGGGACGTCACGCCCGAGGCGACGGCGGCGGTGTGCGATCGCCTGCTGCCGGGTTTCGGCGAGGCGATGCGGACGGCATCGCTGCGCTATGTGCCCACGGCGATCCTGTCGCGACAGCTCGCCGGCACCCGTGGGCGCACCCTCATCGTGAACCTCCCCGGAAGACCCAAGGCGATCCGCGAGAACCTGGAGGCGGTGTTTCCGGCGATCCCGTACTGCATCGACCTGATTGGAGGGCCACGGCTGGAGACAAATCCCGCCGTGATGAAGGCATTTCGGCCGCCGAGCAGCTGAGCGGAACGGTCCTGTTTTGGGCACTTGCCCCGCACGAACGCACATCCGCCCTGCACCGGATCGCGTTTCGGGCGGCGCGGGCGTGCGGCTCCCTCACGCTACGGCCCCCTGAGCGCCGCTTTGAGCGCCCCGAACGCGCGAGACGGCCAGCCGGAACCTGTTCCCCGGCCTTAGAGCGCAAACTCCGTCCGGATTGCGGTCGTGTGCTGCCCGACGCGCGGCGCCCCGCGCGAGGACTTGAACCGGCGACCGTCGATGCGGAGCGGGCAACGCGTCGTCTTCATCGCCGGACCGTCATCGCGCCTGACCTCCTGCTCGAAATCGAGCACGCGGAACGCCTCCGTCGCCCAGAGCTGCGACCATGACAGCACCTCCGCGCACCAGTAGTCCGCCGGCTCGAGCCGCGCGAGCCAGTGCGCGGTCGGCCGCGTGGCAAGATGGGCCACCAGGAGGTGCTTGATTTCGTCGCGCCGCGTAAACCACAGCTTCGGCTCCGCGAAGCCCGCGAGCGCCGGAAGTTCGAGCAACTCCCCGAGCCGCGGAATCGACCCCATCGCGAGCGCCAGATAGCCATCGGCTGTCGCGTAGACTCCATACGGCGCCCCCAGATAGGCGTGGCCGTTGTTGACGGCGCTGCGCGCCGGCGCGCGACCACCATCGTTGAGAAAGGTGGTCGTGACCTCGAACTGCAGATCGAGGATCGACTCAAGCAGGCTCGCCTCCACCCGTCCGCCCCGCCCGGTCACGCCACGACGCACGAGACACGCAAGGATGCCCTGCACTAGGTGGGCGCTTGCGGTCAGGTCGGCGATGGCAAGCCCAAACGGGAGCGGCGGCTGGTCCGCGTTGCCGTTGAGCCACACCAGGCCCGAAACAGATTGTGCCAGCAAGTCCTGACCGGGCTTGTCGACCCACGGCCCTTCCGCGCCGTAGCCAGTCACGCTCGCGTAAACGAGCCGCGGATTGAGTTCCGTGCAGCGCGCCGACGAGAACCCGAGCCGTTCCATCACGCCCGGTCGGAAATTCTCGATGAGCACATCGGCGCGCGTGATCAGCCGCTCGACCGCAGCGCGATCCGCCGGGGATTTCAGGTCCGCCGCGAAGCTCTCCTTGTTGCGATTGATCGAGTGGAACAGCGTGCTGTCGCCGTCGAGTTCCAGGTTCGAAACATAAAGCTGGCGGCAGATGTCGCCGGTGCCAGGTCGCTCGATCTTGATGACCCGGGCACCGAGATCGGCGAGCCGCAGCGCCGCCGCCGGTCCGGCAAGGAACTGGCTGAAGTCGAGAACCAGAAGCCCATCGAGCGGGCGCGCGTCGGAGTCAGGCATGGGAGAGCGCCTCGCGATAGAGCCCATCGAGTCCGAGCAGCGCCTCGCGCGCCGACCGGCGACCCGCGACGACGTCATGCACCAGCGTTCCGCCGCACTCCTGGAAGTGAAGATAACCGGAGAACCGGGGGCGCAGCCATGCTCGATCGAGCGTAGGCAGCGTGGACCGAAAGTAATTGTGCGCGATTCGGTTGTTCTCCGGATCGGTCCACGCGGATCGATGCCCCGGCTGCCCGCCCGCGTGACAGGCGAGCGTCCGCTGCACGGTGCCACTCGCGGCAAACTCCGCGAACGCAACCGCCTCCCGACGGCGTAGGCTGCGGGCAGACACCGCGAGCCCGGTGCCGCCCAGCGTGGTCGCGAGCAGACCCCGGTCACCGAAGCTCACCACGTCACCGAACTCCAGCCGCGCCTCCGCATAACCGTCGCGCGCGTAGTTTGAGTATCCGTAGGTCAGCGGGCAGTAAGCCGCGCGCTGCTCGCCGGCGCGGCTCATGCGTTCGTAGCTGTCGATCGGGTTGCGGCCGAGGCCATCCGGGTCGCAGGCGCTTACCAGTGCGCCGAGCGCGGCGAGGGCGGCCGCCCCCGCCTCGTGACCCACCACGCGCTCGGGCCCGAGGAAAGGTTCCTCGCCACACGCCCGGCACAGCGAATAGAAGTTCATCAGGCAGTTGATCGGCGCCGCCGGCAGTTCCACCCAGCCGTCCCGTGCCAGCAACAGCAACTGATCCCACGTCGCGGGCCTTTCAAGACCGTGTCGCGCCAGCAGATCGGGACGCCAGCACGCGACCGGGGTGGCCGCGTCGATCGCGAGCGCCCAATGATGCCCCTTCCACTCGTAGCTGGCGTGAGAGAGGCCGACGGCGTTTGCCGCCTGATCGTCCAGAAACCCTCGGCTCAGGTGCTCATCGAGCGGCAGAAACACATCGTGCCGGGCCGCGTAGCCCACAAAGGGATGATCGATCACCAGCAGGTCATAGGTGGCGGCGAGTTGCTCGACGGGAAACTCCTCGAAAGCCTTCAACGAGCGTTTCTCCCAGGCAATCTCCACGCCGGGGTGCAGCTCCGCGAAGCGCTGCGCCGCCGCCACGAGGGGAAGGTAACCGCGGCTATGGCCCCAAGTAATCCCGCGCAGAACGTTCACCGCGGCCATGGGAGGATCGAAGCGACCCGGCGGGCTTCGGATTTGCAAGCCGCGCCGTCGGCCATGCCGCACGCGATGGCCCAGGCGCGATGCGCGACGATCGGTCGCGAGACGCGCGAACGCGACAGAGACTGGACCAGGGGCAGGATCATAATTTCATTTACAAAACAACGTTTCATTAACGAAATCAAGCTGAACCGGTCACCATGCCCAAAACCGCCGCCTATGCCGTGCCAGCTCTGGATAAGGGGCTGGATGTTCTGGAGGCGCTTTCCGCCGCCACTGTGCCGCAGTCGCTCGGCGAGCTCGCCGCGGCGCTCAATCGGAGCAGCAGCGAACTATTCCGGATGCTCAACTGTGTCGAACGCCGCGGCTACGTCGCGCGCGAGCCCGTCGGCGGGAGATACACGCTGACGCTCAGGCTCTTCGCGCTGGCGCACGCGCATTCGCCGGTGGACCAGCTCCTCCGCGCCGCGCTCGTGCCAATGCGCCGACTCGTCGAGCGCACCGGCGAATCATGTCACCTCGGCGTGTTGCAACAAGGCCGGTTGCTGGTGATCGCGCAGGAGGAGAGCCCGCGGCCGGTCCGGATTTCCGTGGCGGTGGGCGCGGCATTCGATGCCGTGGAGACGGCCTCGGGCCGGCTCCTGCTCGCCCACCTGGCAGACCTCGCCCGCGCCGCCGCGCTTGCCCGCTCGCCGGCCTGGCAGCGCGCCAGCGCGCGGGCGCGCGCGGCGCTCGAAAAGGAACTGGCGTCGATCGTACGCTGCGGGCTCTCGCTGGCAATCGACGAAACCCATCAGGGCGTGCGCGATGCCTCGGCTCTGGTTGGCCGGCCGGGTGTGGTAACCGCCGCGCTCGCCTTGCCGGTCCTCGAACCCGCGCGCGGCGGTCCGCCGAAGGCGGAGCTGCACGCCGCCCTGCGCGCCACCGCCGCTGAGATCACCGCGCAGCTGGGACTCTCATGAAACCCGTCCATTTCGAAGCCTACGCCATCGGCTCGCTGAGAGTCTCCTTCGGCCGCACGATCACGGAGACGGACATCGTTCTGCACGCGGGTCAGACCGGCGACTTCTACCCGCACCACATGGATGCCGAGTGGTGCAAGACGCAGGAGTTCGGCCAGCGCATTGCGCACGGAACCCTCGTTTTCAGCGTGGCGGTCGGCCTCACGGCGGGCGAGATTAACCCAGCCGCTTTCTCGTACGGGTATGACCGGGTCCGCTTCATCAAACCCGTCTTCGTTGGCGACACGCTCCACGCACGCGCGACGATCAAGGAAAAGCGGGAGCACCGGAAACCAGGATTTGGCGTGGTCGTGGAGCTTGTCGAGGCGATCAACCAACGAGGCGAAACCGTGCTCGCCTGCGAACACCTTCTGCTTGTCCACCGCGGCCCAAGCACGGCCGAAAACATTCAAACCTAGATCCTAGCGAGCCGGCACGCCCAGGCCGACGAGGGCTGCGGCAGGCTGATCCTGAACGCCGACTTTACGGCGATCCGGAGCGCTGACACTCCTCGCGCCGCGTCAGAGCGCATCGCACTTGTCGGAGCGCCCGCGAGCCTTCTCGACGGGATAGCGGGCGGCGTTGGCGGCCATCTTGCGCTCGATGGCGGCGGCGACGTCGATCCCGGTGATGTTGGCGAATTCGAGGGCGTAGATCACCACGTCGGCGAGTTCGGACTCGATCGCAGCGCGCTTCGCAGGCTGGCGGGCGAGGTCGGCGGAGGCCTCGGGGGTGGCCCAGAGAAAATGCTCCATCAGTTCCCCCGCCTCGGCGGCGAGCGCCATGCTCAGGTTCTTGGGCGCGTGAAACTGCTCCCACTCCCGCTCGCGGGCGAAGGCCAGGATCCGCGACTTCAGTTCCGCCACCGTCGTGCTCGCATCCGACAAGGAAGACATGCCCGCAGGCTGGCGCCCGCCGACCCACGGGGCAATCACTTCGAAGGGGGGATCACTTCCCCCGGTCGCGCAGCCGCCACAGGCCCGCCAGCAGGCTGCCGATCACGGAATGCACCACGCTGGAAATCGCGCACGGCACCGCCGTCAACGGATCGACAAAGTGGCGCCGCGCCAGCACCACGCCGAGGCCGGAGTTCTGCATTCCGACCTCGATCGAGATCGTCCGCGCCACCATCGCCTCGCAGCGCAGCAGCCGCGCCACGACGTAACCCAAGGCGAACCCACCCGCGTGCAGCAGCACCACGGCGAGCAGAAGAATGCCGCCGCTGGTCTTCACCGCCGTGGCGTTCTGGCCCACGATGCTCGCCACGATCAAGGTGATCCCGAGGACCGACGCCAGCGGCGCCCACGAGGAGGTGGCGGCCACGAGGCGCGGCGCGAACCGGTTCAGCGCCACACCCGCCATCACCGGCAGGAGCACGACCTGCACCGTGCTGCGCAGCAGCCCCCACGCATCCACATCCACGATCGCCCCCGCGAGCCACTGCGTGAGCAACGGGGTCATCACCACCGCGAGGAGCGTCGAGCACAGCGTCATCACCACCGACAACGCAACATCCGCACGGGCGATGTACGTGACCACGTTCGAGGCCGTTCCGCCCGGACAGCAGGCGACAAGGATCAGGCCCACCGCAAACGCCGGCGGGAGGCCGAGCAGATGCGCGACCGACCAGCCCATCAACGGCATGATCACGTACTGCGCAAAGAACCCGATCGTCACCAACCGCGGCCGCTGCGCGATCCGCCGAAAGTCATCCACGGTCAACGTCACCCCCATCCCCAGCATCACCAACGCCAGCGTCAGCACGATCGCATTCCCGCTGAACCACGTGAACCACGTCGGCTCGACCAAGGCGAGACCGGCACCGGCCACCACCCAGATCGGGAAAGCGTTGGTCATCAGGGCGAGGACGCGTTGCATGGACCCCGAAACTGGGCGGGCGGGCCGGCCTACGTCAGCGCATTTTTATCGGATTTCGAAAACTTCGTGCTTGGCGCGCCTCCTGCTTATGTTAGATCAACCTCCGTTCCAAAGCATGTCCCGGTCCCTCCAGCATCCCCGCAGCCAAGCCGGCGCTTCGTTTACGAAGGCCGTGCAGACGTGCTGCGTCCAGATGCGACCGGTCGCCACGTCCTGGAATAAAATCCACACCGGCGCGGGCTCTCAGGCCTAACCTTCCGACCTTCGGAAACCCTTAGACAACCTGAAGAAGCCCCCGGTCACCCGACCTGAGGACGCCACTGCTTTTCCTCCCCCGTTTTCCCTCTCCCTGGTTTTCCCGCCTTTTTCCTCCCATGCACACGACGATCATCCATCCGCTCAAGTCCCCGAGTCGCCTTCGCCGCACCCGGGTTGCCCAGCGCGCTGCGGTCGATCATCGCAAACCGCACTACGAGCTCACCGAGCAGGGAGACCGGCTCGAACTCGTGGTGTACGTGCCCGGAGTGGACGCATCGGGGGTGGACCTGTCGTTTGACGGCCGCGACCTGCTGCTCACGGCGCGCAAGGCGCACTTCGTGCGCGTGAACTGGCAGGCGCTGCATCTGGAAGGTGCGCAGCGCGACTACGAACTCGCCCTGCGCCTCGGCTCGGGCGTGGATTTCGACCGCGTCGCGGCGACGCTCCAAGCCGGGGTTCTGACAATTAAGTTACCAAAAAAGCGGCGCGCGACGGAACCCGTGGCCGCCGCCGCTCTCCAACACGTGGCCTAGGCGCGGACTGGGGTTGATCCCCCGGCTCCGCCGACGGTTCTCAAGTCCGCGCCGTGGCGTGACGACTCTCCTCTCCAACCCCACCCGACCCATGCTCTTCCAACCCGTACCGCTCCCGCCCCCGCGGCCCAGCGACTCGGTCGTGGTCGTGCCGCACTACGACGTGCAATGGGCTCGCCCGGTGTTCCGCGCCCCTTCGCTCCCGACGCCAGCGCAGATTCACGGCGAGATCCCGTTCACCGCGATGCGCATCACCCCCACGCGCCCGCGGACTCAGCGCGCCCGCTGAACGCGGCTTGCCGTCTGCCGTCCTCGCGCCGATCCGTCGGCGTCACCGTTCGCGGACGCGCCACGTGAGCCGCCCCTCGGCACCCGGTGCCCGGCCCAAGGCGTCGGCCAGCCACGGAAGCACCGGGGCAAGCTCCTGATCGAGCTGCCACGGGGGATTCACGACGACGAGTCCGGAGCCGCGCATCTTGAGGCCCGCGGCCTCGCCGGCGATCGCCACCTCCGCGCACCACGTCGGCGGCAGGGGATGCTGCTCCATCTCCGCGAGAAACGCATCGACCCGCGCCCGCTGGGTCAGCGGATACCACACGGCGAACGTCGCCCCGGGCATGCGTTCCAGGCCCACGGTGACGGCATCGAACAGACGACGCCACTCCTCGGGGCTTTCAAAGGGAGGGTCGAGCAGGACCAACGCCCGGCGCTCCGGGCACGGCAACTGGGCGCGGACGGCGGTGTAGCCGTCGAGTTCCAGCACCGATACCCGCGGCACCCGGTGGAACTCCGCCGCCAGCGCCGCCTTCTCGGCCGGGTGCAGTTCGCAGAGCACCATCCGGTCCTGTGGGCGGAGCGCCGCCTTCACCAGCCAGGGCGACCCCGGGTAGAAGCGCAGTCCGTCACCCAAGTGACCCGATCTTCGGTCAAACTCGCGCACACGAGCGACATAGGTCTGCACCGCCGGGGGTGCGTCGGTCCGCGTCAGCACCCGCCCGATCCCGTCCGGCCACTCCGGAGCCCGCGCCAGTGAGTCGCCCTGCGCCGCCGCGGTCAGATCGTATCGGCCACGGCCCGCGTGGGTGTCGAGGTACAGGAAGCCCTTCTCCTTGCGCGCTAGCGCGTCAACCAAGCGGCCGAGCACGACGTGCTTGCAGACGTCCGCGAAGTTGCCCGCGTGGAAATGATGCCGGTAGTTCACCGCCCCGGAACTCCCTCCGCCCGCCCCCACCCGCCCCGCGCCACCGGCACGTCCCCGGCGGGTCGCCGTGAGTCGTGGGTCTGCGGGGTGGAATGAACACCGATCATCGCCATGCGCCCGAGCGCAACCCGCGCCCTCCCCGCTGGCAAGCTTTCCCCCGGGACGCGTTTTCCGCTGGCGCCCCCTCCCTGTTCCGCGCTATCGCCTCCCCATGAGCACCGAGTTCGGCTGGTGGAACAAGGACGACGAGGGACGCAAGTTCCAGGTCGTCGCCGACGTCCACGGCGGGAACGTCAGCTGGACCCGCAAACAGGGCCACCACGCCCCGTGGGAGACGCATCCGCCGTCGCCGGACGACTGGGACCGCCTCATCGAGGAGGCCCGCCGCCGCGTGCCGCGACGGTTGCTGTCCCCCAAGCAGTTCGCCGTCATCGAGCAACTGCGCGAGGCCGCGCGGTAGCCGGGCGCACGCGGCCGCGCCCGACCCCGGGGACGCGGCGGTCAGAGTTCCGGGGCGACGAGGGACCAGATTTCGCGGAAAGGGCAGGTGAAGCGTTCCGGATCGGTCACCATGAGGGAGCGGATCTGTGCGATCGCATGCCATTCCCCGTGGTCGATCTCATGCGGGTTCAGGATGAAAGGTCCATCATCCCGCAGTCGGTAAACCCAGATGAATTCCCAGCCCGTCGCCTCGCTCGCCCCCACGCGCAGCCAGCGGGTCGGCGGCCCGCCCCGCTCCAGCCCCAACTCCTCCCGCAACTCCCGTTGCGCCGCCACGTCGTAGCTCTCGCCGGCGTCGACGTGACCCGAGCACGAGGCATCCCAGAGGCCGGGTGACTTGTCCTTGGCGAGGGAGCGTTTCTGCAGGAAGAGACGCCCGTGCCGGTCGAAGACGAACACATGCACGACGCGGTGCCAGAGTCCCCGCGCGTGCACCTCACCCCGGGTCGCCTGACCCACGACTTCGTCGCGCTCGTTCACGACATCGAAGCGCTCGTGCAGGTTCTGGGCCGACGGAGGCTTGTCTTTCTGTCGCATGGGCAACTTCCTTTCAACCCCACCCTCCGCCAACTCATGCCGAAAATCGATGTCAATCAAGTCGCCGAAATCCTGAAGCGGAACCAGGTGGACCCCGCGCTCCTGCGCCAGGTCGTCGAGGAAATGAACCTCCTCGCCCAAGCGGCGGCCAATGCGGACGAAGACAAGCCGCCTCCCGTAAAGAAGCAGTTCGTCATCCTGATCAGCGATCCGGAGGGACGCCTGCCCGAGAACGATTTTGCCGGCTGGGTGATGCAGTTGCCGGAGAACGAGAGTGTGATCACCGCCCAGGAGCGCATCTTCAAGGCGGCCTACGACTTCAACGCGTCCAAGAAAGGCCGCCTCCTCCCCGTGAAGACCGTCGGCGAGGCGATGGAGAGCATCCCGGCCAAGCACTTCAAGGAGGTCGAACTCTGGGTGAAGACCAAGACACCCGTCCTGATGCTGCGGACCGACAACGTGATCCCGAAGGACGGCGATTCGACGAAGAACGCGCGGCGGCACCGGCTCGATTGAGCCGGGCGCGGGCCACCGGAGCCGGGGTCCGGATTCGACCCCAACGCCCTGGTTCCGCGCCGGCTCCGTCCCGGGCCGGGCGCACGGTGCCGGCGGACGAGGGCAGGACCCGGGTCCGGACCGCGCTCCACCGCGGCGGCTTCGCCGCTACGGCGAGGACTTCGGCTTCAGCCCGTACGCGGCGGGGTCGAAACCCCGCTGGCGCAAGGCCTCGGCCAGTGCCTTCAGGTCGAGGAGTGCATCCCGCTTGAACTGATTGGCGCGGAACCAGCCCTGATTGACCTCCACGGCGAACTGAAGGTCGTCGGCCCGCGATGCGACCGAGGTTTCGTCGAAGGGGTGCAAGGGATAGTGCTCCCGCAGCCGACCCGCCGCGTCGAAGTACCCGATGTCGAGGGGCAGCGGGGTGTTCCGCATCCAGAAGGAGAGGCGCTGCGGTTTGGGGAAGAGGAACACCATGCCCTCGTCGGCCGCCAGCGTGCGCCGCCCCATCAATCCACGCTCCATTTCCGGACCCGTGACCGCCAGCTGCAACCGCAGCACCTTGTCGCCGACGGCAATGGGAAAAAACTCGGCCGCGCCCTTCACCGGGGCGGCCGTCTTGCCTTGGAGGATCCCGCCCGAAAGCAGGGCGAGCCCCAAGAGCAGGGTCAGGCCAGCGAGAACCCGAAGACGCGGCCGCCGCGGACCCCGCCGCGGCGAAAGGGGGTTTGCGTTCTTCACGGCTCCGATAACAAATGAGGCTTCTTCCCGAGACAAACCTCCTTTCCTGCGTCGTGAGCATTTCCTCCGATCAAGCCATCCTCCTCTACGCCGATTCCGCCCGCAACGGAGACATGCGCTACTTCTCCGGCCTGCACGTGCCGGACCCGTTCATTGCCCTGCGGATCGGCGGCCGGAAGATCGGCGTCTTCAACGCCCTGGAATTCGGGCGGGCGCGCAAGGAAGCGGCCCTCGACGAGGTGCTGGCCCTTGAGCCGCTCCGCGACCAGGCCCGGGAGCGCTGGCCCAGTTCGCCGCCCGGTCCGGCCGAGATCATCCTCCTCATCGCCGAGCGCCACGTCGTCGACCGCCTCACCGTGCCGCAGGACTTTCCCGCCGGCCTGTTCGAACGCCTGCGGCGCCGGGGCCTCACCATCGAGGTCGCCGAGGGGCCGATCCTGCCGGAGCGCGAATTCAAGACCCCGGCCGAAGCCCGCGCCATCCGCGAGGGCAATCGCATCGCCGCCGTCGGCATCGCCGCCGCCCACCGGGTCCTCGCCCAGAGCAAGATCCGCGCGAACCGCCTGCACCACGACGGCGATGTCCTCACCAGCGAGCGCCTGAAGTTCGCGATCGAGACCGCCTGCCTAGAAGCCGGCGGGGTGTCGCTCGACACCATCGCCGCCGGCGGCGATCAGGGCTGCGATCCCCACCACCGGGGCACCGGTCCGCTCCGGCCCAATCAGCTCATCATCGTCGACGTCTTCCCCCGCGCCCAGAAGTCAGGCTACCACGGGGACATGACGCGCGCCTTCCTGCGCGGCCGCGCCAGCGACGCCCAGCACGCGCTCGTCGACGCCGTGCGCACGGCTCAGCTCGCCGCGTTGGCGAAGATCCGCGACGGAGCCAACGGCCGCGACGTCCATCACGCCTGCACCGCGGTGTTCGCCGCCCGCGGCTACGAGACCAAGGCCACCCCGAAGGGCTCCGTTGGCTTCTTCCACGGCACGGGCCACGGGCTTGGGCTCGATGTCCACGAGCTTCCCCGCATGAGCGGCGCGGTTGACTACACCCTGAAGGCCGGCGCCGTCGTCACCGTCGAACCCGGCCTCTACTACCCCGGCCTGGGCGCCTGCCGCATCGAGGACGTCGTCCAAGTCACCGCCGGCCGTCCCCGCGCCCTGTCGTCCTACTCCTACGAGTGGGAACTGCGCTAGACGGCGACCGTCGCCCGCTTCAGCTCACCCCGCCCTTCCCCGCATGGCCATCTCCGCCGCCAAGATCCGCAGCCTGCTCCAGCGCATCCGGAAAAAGCGCATCCTCGTGGTCGGCGACGTCATGCTCGACCACTACATCTGGGGCAACGCGACGCGGATTTCCCCGGAGGCTCCGGTGCCGGTGGTGGAGGTCGCCCGCGACACCTACGTCCCGGGCGGCGCCGCCAACGTCGCGGTCAACTGCACCTCCCTCGGCGCCACCACCACGCTGGCGGGGATCATCGGCGACGACTCCGCCGGTGCGCACCTTCGCGCCGAACTGCGCGCGCGGGGCGTCGCTTCGGTGCCGCTCAAAGCCAAGGCCCCCACGATCATCAAGTCCCGCGTGATCCTGCAGCACCAGCAACTGTGCCGACTCGACCGGGAGGCCCAGCCCGAGGCCTACCGGCTGGAGGCGAAGGCGGTGGCGCGGCGGCTGCGGGCCGCCGTGGCGGCATGCGATGCCGTGATCTTTTCCGATTATGCGAAGGGGCTGATCTCCGATGAGCTGATCGCGGAGCTCTCCGCGCTCGCGCGGGCCGCCGGCTGCCTCACCGCGCTGGACCCCAAGCCGAAGCGCGCGATGCACTTCGCCGACCTCGGCCTGATCACGCCCAACCGCGGCGAAGCCGCGCAGCTCGCCGGGGTCGACTGGCGGCCGGGCCGACCCTTCCCCAGCGAGGAAATCTGCCGTCGCATCCACGAGCGCCATCGCGTCCAGCACCTCGTCGTCACCCTGAGCGAGGACGGCTTGCTGCTCAGCCGCGAAGGCCGCGTCCTGCGCCAGATTCCGACCGCGGCGCGCGAGGTGGCGGATACGTCGGGAGCCGGCGACACATCGCTGGCCGCCATCGTGCTCGCGCTGACGGCCGGAGCGGATCTGGAGACGGCCGCCCACTTCGCCAACGCGGCGGCCGGTGTCGTGGTTGGAAAACTCGGCACGGCTACGGTCAGCCCCGACGAGCTCGTCGCCTACGTGTCGCAGCGCGCCTGAGCCGGCCGCGCCGACGCCCTCGCCGCCATGCCCGAGCTCGCCGAGGTCGAGTACTACCGCAAGCGCTGGAACCCGGGACTGGGCGAAACCGTCGTCGCGGTCGAGGTCCACCCGCAGGCGCGCATCTTCCGCGACGCCGACCTCGCCGAGCTCCAGCGTCATCTCACCGGGCGCCGCCTGCTCCGCTCCGCCGCGGCGGCGAAGCAGATGCTGTTCGAGGCGGAGGCCGGAGGCTGGCTCGGGATCCACCTTGGCATGACCGGCGAACTGAGCCGGCAACCTGCGGACTACGCACCGCGCCGCGCCGATCACCTCGTGCTCCGCGTGCCGGAGCACACCCTCGTCTTCTCCGACCCCCGGATGTTCGGCCAGGTGCGTTTCACCCGCGGGGAGTCGGCACCGGAGTGGTGGACACGGATCCCGCCCGCACTGACCTCGCCGGCGTTCGGGCTCGCGGAGCTGACGACCTTCCTGCACCAGCGGCGCCGCGCCCCGATCAAGGCGGTCCTGCTCATGCAGGAGCGTTTTCCCGGGATCGGCAACTGGATGGCCGACGAAATCCTCTGGCGCGCCGCGATCCATCCCCGCCAGCCCGCGGGCAGCCTCTCGGCCGCGGAGCAGCGCACGCTGCTCCGCGAAATCCGCTGGGTCTGCCAGCGCGCCCTGGCGACGATCGGTGAAACGTTCGCCGATCCCCCGCGAACATGGCTTTTCCCGCACCGCTGGCGTGACGGCGGCACCTGCCCGCGCACCCGTCGCCCGCTCGAGCGCGACGCCATTGGCGGCCGCACCACCTGCTGGTCGCCGGCCCGGCAACGCCTGCGCCGATGAACTCCTCACCCTCCCGGCTCCGGCTCGACGAATGGCTCGTCCAGCGCGGCCTCGCCGCCAGCCGGGCCCAAGCGAAGGCGCTGATCATGGCCGGGCGCGTCCGCCGCGGCACCGAACGGCTGGAAAAGCCCGGCCGGGAGATCGCGGTGGAGACGGATGACATCATCGTCGACCAACCCCCGCGCTTCGTCTCGCGCGGCGGCGAAAAACTCGCCGCCTTCCTTGAGCGCCACGCCATCGACTGCCGCGGCCTCCACGCCTTGGACGTCGGCGCGTCGACGGGAGGATTCACCGACTGCCTGCTGCAAGCCGGCGCCGCGGACGTCGTTTGTCTCGACGTTGGCCGCGCCCAGCTCCACGCCAAGCTGCGCGGTGACCCCCGCGTGACCAATCTGGAGCAGATCAACGCCCGGCACCTGCAGCCCGGGCAGTTGCCCCGCGACGCCTTCGACCTCGTGGTGATCGACGTCTCGTTCATTTCGCTCCGCACGATCCTGCCGGCGGTCTGGCCCTTCGTGACTCCCGGCGGCCGGCTGATCGCGCTGGTCAAACCCCAGTTCGAAGCCGGACGCGAGGCAGTCGACAAAGGCCGCGGCGTGATCCGCGATGCAGCGGTGCAGCAGGCGGTGCTCGACGACGTGCGGACCTTCGCGCTGGCCCTGCCGGGCGCGGCGCTGATCGGCGCGATGGATTCGCCCATCACCGGGACGGACGGCAACCGGGAATTCCTCCTCGGACTGGTGCGGCAACCGGTGACCACCGGGGGCAAGCCGGTTGCGCGCGGGTGATTTCCCGCTCCACTTCCCCTCGTCAAACCGCAGGATGCTCCCCATGTCACCCCTCCGTTCGCTCCTCTTCGTGATCAATGAGGGCAAGTCCGGCGCGCCGGAGCTGGCGGAGGCGCTCGTGGCCATTGCGCGCGGCGAAGGGGCGGCAGTGCGGTCGACGACCAAGTTCCCGATCGAGGAGAGCGACCTCGACGGCTGCGACGCCTGCTGCGTGATTGGCGGGGACGGCACGCTCCTGAGCGTCGTCCGCGCCGCCGCGCCCCGGCAGATCCCGGTCATCGGCGTGAACCGCGGCAGCCTCGGGTTTCTCACGACCTTCTCGGCCGATGAGGCGCGCAGCCAGTTCGCCGGCCTCCTGCGCGGCGAGTTCACGGTGGCTCGCCGCTCGCTGCTCGATTGTTCCACCGGTGCGGGCGCGCACGACCTCGCCTTGAATGACGTGCTCATCAAGGCCGAGGCGAATTCACGCCTCGCGCACCTCGAAGTGCACGCGGACGGGAAGCTCGTGACCGAGTACTACTGCGACGGCCTCATCTTTTCGACCCCGACGGGATCGACGGCGTACAACCTCTCGGCGGGCGGACCGCTGATCCACCCGTCGGCGGAGGTGATTGCGCTCACGCCAATCTGTCCCCACACGCTGAGCAACCGCTCGATCATCTTCCGGCACGACGTGCGGCTGGAGATCTTCAACCGCGGCAGCAACGCGCGCCTCCTCGTGGCGATGGACGGGCAGCGCAACCTCGTGAGTTGCGAGACCTCACCCGTGACGGTTTCGATCTCGCGACACACCCTGCTGCTCGCCCAGCGCCCCGACTACTCGCACTTCGCAGTCGTGCGGACCAAGCTGAAGTGGAGCGGCGGCGACGCCGAGCGCCACGCCTGAGGCGCCGGTACCAGGCGCCGGGCCGAGGCCCGGCGCGATGACGCGACGGCGCGACGGCCGGGCTTGCCCCCGGACTGCCCCGGGACTACCCCCGGACTACGCAAGTACTCGCTGCCGTACTCGCTGTCCAGCGGAGGCGATCGGCGGAGGTGACCGCCTGTCGACGCCGTCGCACGTGCGATCCGCTCACAAGGTCAGCTCGCGTGTCGCCGCGTCCGCCTGCGCCTCCGCCGCCGGCGCAGGCGCAGGCGCAGACTCGCGGCGGGGCGGATGCTACGGTTCGCCGTCGAAGGAGGAGGCCGACCCGGAAGCAGGCGCCTTGACGAGGCCGGACTTTCCAGTGCCCGCCCTCGCGCCATCGGCCTTCGCCATGCCCGCCTGTGCCGGATCGGAGCGGCCACCCCCCGTCTTCGCGGTGTCCGCCTTGTCCATGCCGGTCTTGGCGGAGTCGGACTTATCACTCGCGCCCTTCGCGCCGTCCGACTTCCCGTTGCCGGCCTTGGCCGCCTCGGCCTTCTCGGCCTTGTCCAGCTTGCCATCGTGGTTCGCATCGAAGCGTTCCAGCCGCCTGGCCTGCGCCTCGGCGCGCCCGCGCTGCACGTCCTCCTTCCACGCGGCGCGCTCCGACTCGCTCAGGCGCCCATCGCGGTCGGCGTCGTACTTGCGCAAAATGGGCGCCGGCAGGGTCTTCGTCTTCTCCGGCGTCGCCTCCTCGGCGGCGACGACGGCAACGGTCAGGAGGGGGAAAGCCAGCAGAGCCCGTCTGCCGCGAGTAATGATCCGATTGCAGAATAATGTGTTCATGCGCCGAGGAGGAAGCGCCGCTAAGCGCATTAGAGCAAATAGATTGCTTACGCAAACACGACCGAAATAGGGCCATCCTTGGCCATGGGAGGACCGCCGGAAGGAAACAGGGGGAACTCGGCCAGGTCCCTCCCGCGTGCCAGTGCGGCCGAGTCGCTCAGCCTTTGGCCGACTCGGGGCGCACCACCAGTTGCAGTCGCCGTTCCGGGCGGAGGTAGCGGTCCGCGAAGTCAGCCAGATCGGCGAGCGTCACGGCGTCGATGGCGGAGTCCATCTCATGCGCATCGTTGACGGTCAGGCCGTAGAGGGATTGCAGCGACGCATGGAGGGCGCGCGACGCGTTGGTTTGGAGCGCCTGCCGGCGGGCCGCCTTGAGGCGGGTCTGACAGCGATGCAGTTCTTCGATCTTGGCGCCGCCGGTGGCGACGCGCCGGATTTCGGCCTCGAACTCCTTGAGGACCTGCGCCACGTGCGCGGGAGCCGTGCCGGCGTAGAGGTAGAACATGCCGGAATCGATTCCGAGAATGCGGCTTGAGCGCACGAAGTACGCGAGCCCCTTTTCCTCGCGCACCCGCTCGAAGAGCCCGGACGACATCCCGCTGAAGAACTCATCCATCACGTCGGCCACGACGCGATCCTTGGACGCCGCGCCGGGGCCCGGGAAGGCCTGGAACACCACGGCCTGCGCCCGGGGCTGGATTTCCTCCCGCGCACCGGGCGAGACGGGGCCGACGAAGGCGGGAGCGACCGCAGGCACCGCCGCCCGCGGCAGGCGGGCGAGGAAGCGGCGCAACGCCGGCAGCAGCCGTGCGCGCGAAAAGTCGCCCGAAACCGCCAGCACCGCGTTCTCCGCCGTCAGCACGCCGGCGTGCAGCGCCCGGAGATCCGCAGGCGTCACCGCCGCGACCTCCGCCGCATCGCCGAACGCGTCGCAGGCCAGCGGGTGGCCGCCGAAGAACAGGCGCCGGAGCAGCTTCCGGCCATGAGTGACGACGTCGTCCTCGTCCAACTTGAGATCGGCGATCTGCGCCTCCTTCTCGCGCCCCAGCGTGTCCTTGCGGAAAGCGGGGCGGAAGACCGCGTCTGACAGCGTCTCGAGGACGAGAGCGGAATCACCCGGAAGCACCTCCAGGGCGAGAGCGAGGGCGTTGTTCCCGGTGAAGGCGGAGAACGAACCTCCCACCTCCTCGATCCGGCGCGCCACCTCGGCCGCCGTGCGGCGCTGGGTGTCCTTGGTGAGCAGCGTGGCTAGGAGCGCCGATGAGCCCCGGAGCCCGGGCGCTTCCTGGGCCGGCCCGGCCCGGAGCACGAAGCGGAGATGGAGATTGGGGAGACGCGGATCCGGGCGCAGCAGCAGCCTCGCGCCATTGGGAAGCCGCAGTTCCTCAAACTCCGCCGGGCCCGCCACCGCCGCCCCACCCGCCACCGCCGTGGGCCGGTCGCCGACCGGGTTCAGCGAAACCGCCGTCAGCGTCCGCGGCACGAGGTAGGTCCGCACCAGCCGGGTCAGCACCGCGGAATCCACCCCGGCGAGACTCTCGAAGTACGAGCGCGTGAAGCTGAGATCGCCGACGACGACCTCGGCGGCGCCGAGCCGGGAGGCCTGGCCGGACATGGTTTTACGGGCGTTGATCTCCCCGACTACCAGTTGCCGCATCGCCTTGCGGAGCCGATCGGCCGTGAACCCCTTGGTCCCGAGTGCCTGCAGCAGGGCCAGGATCCTCGCCGTGGCCCGCTCCCGGCCACCGGCATCGCAGGTGAACGAAATCGACAGCAGGCCGCCCATGCCGGGATTCCAGCAATTGGCATCGATCGAGTGGACCAGCCGCGCCTTCTCCCGCAGTTCGCTCCAGAGAATCGAGCTGTCGCCGCCGCCGAGGATCATCGCGAGAAGTTCCAAGCCGGGCGCATCCGGGTGACCCAAGCCGGGGATGGGCCAGGAGAGATCGGCCCGGACGACGTCAACCTCTTCGTAGCGGTGGTCCTCGCGCGGACCCAGCGCCACCGGCTCCGGCAGGATCGTCAGCGGCGCGAGCCGGGCGCGGGGCGCGGGGCCGAACTGCTTCAGAACCTCGGCGCGCACGGCGGCGGGATCGACGTCGCCAACCACCACGATGACGAGGTTGTTGGGCACGTAGCGCGCCCGGTAGTAGGCGACGAGGTCCTCGCGCGTGAGCGACGAGAACACCTCGCGGTGGCCGATGACCGGAAAGCGGTAGGGATGGGAGCGAAAGGCGGTCGCAAAGAGCGTCTCACCGAGACGCTGGTCCGGATCATCCTTCACCATGTCGATCTCGCGGAGGATGACGTCCTTCTCCCGCGCCACCTCGTCGGCCGGGAGCGTCGAGTGCAGGACCATGTCGGCGAGCAGGTCGACCGCGATGCCAACGTGCTCGCTGGGCAGGTCGATGTAGTAGACGGTGCGGTCGAACGTGGTGTAGGCGTTGATCATCCCGCCGTGCGCTTGAACGGTCGCGCTGATCTCCCGTCCCGCGCGACGCTCGGTGCCCTTGAAGAGCAGGTGCTCCAGATAGTGCGACACCCCGGAACCCTGGAGCGTGTCCTCGTGGACGCTGCCGGTCTTGACCCAGATCTGGACGGACGCGAGGGGCGCCGACCGGTCCTGCCGCACGATCAGGGTGGCGCCGTTGGGCAGCACCTCGCGGTGGACTGGTTCCTCCCAGAAGGGGCGGAGGAGCGCGAGATCACCGGTCGTGAGGGAGGAGGACTTGGCCATGGAGAGAGCGGTTGCCGGGTGCCACCAGCGTTGCCCGGGCGGGCTCGACGACCGAGGTGGGGCGCGCCTTCAGGGCGCCTCCGTCAAGACCGCCTTGGGCCAGTGCTTTGGCCGCGGCCCCTTCGGCAGGAACGGTTTCACGAAGGCATCCTCGAACGAAAACACCTCCGAAAAGTCCTCGCGACGATCGCTCTCGGTCTTGGAGAAGATGTTGTAATCGATCAGGCTGAACACGATGTCGCCGAAGTCGGCGCAGCGCCGAATTCCCCAGCCATGGAGCACCGTGATCGCCAGCGGACCAAACTGATCAAGTGCATACTCCCGAATGCCTTGCAACAGTTCAGGTCCACTCACGTGGATGGAGCGCTGCGCCCGGCCAGAGTCGCGCTTCCGCAGTTCCTTGACGGCATGGTCGAGGCCTTGGCGGGTGAACGCGTAGGCCCGCCGGTCGAACCGCGGGTCTTCCTTGCAAATCAGCTCGACGATCGCGTCGAAATCGAGGTCCTGCATGCGAAAACGCCTCGAGCCTGCACACGCCTAGGCGTTCTGCAATCTCAAGGTTGAGGAGACGAGGCCCAGTCACCGGCCGCGGGAGTCGCGGAATGCGCCCTTGCTCGCCCAGCGCCGCCGCGATCGCCGGATTCGCCCCGGTGGTGGCCCCGGGAGGTGAGAAACGCAGTCCGGGGCGTCCTCGAGCATCGTGCAATCTCAGGCTTGAATCAGGTGCAATTTGGCATTTACTTAGCAACGGTTGCATCTTTGCTATCGCAAACTGACTCTTCTCTTCCCCGACGTCGCATCTTTGCATTTGCCTCGCAGTTCTTCAATCCATTGACTCCCAGAATTCACCATGACTGATTCCGCCGAAACCCATCCTGGAACCGCCACCGGTGCCGAGCCGGCCAATGCTCCCATTGAAGTCGCCGTGAAGCGGCTCCGCCAAGCCGGGCTCCGCATCACTCAGCCGCGCATTGCGATCCTCAATGCCCTGATCCGCCGGGATCGGCCGGCGAGCATCGAGCAGATTCACAATGATCTGAAGGGAAACACATTTTGCGATCTGGTGACGGTCTATCGCTGCCTCGCCGCCTTCGAAAATCTCGGGCTGGTCCGCCGCTGCTTCTTCCACAACGGCACCAGCCTGTGGCAAATCAACCTCGCCGGGGAAACGTCCTACCACATCGTTGGCAAGGCCTCCAATACGATGGAGCAGCTTGATCCGCAGACCTCGGCCGAGTTGGCCGCGGCGATCAAGCGGGTCGAGGACGTGCTTAAGTCGCGGGGTTACAAGGACCTCTCGCACATGGTGGAGTTCTTCGGCGTCAGCCCAGGCGCCGGGGCAGCCCCGTCGATCTAGGCTGACGGGACCCGGCGTCCGCCAACGACCGGGGAGAGCGTCAACCGCGGGCGGCCTGCCACTCGGCAGCCGCCACGTCCCAGTTGAGCACGCTCCAGAACGTCTTCGCGTAGTCCGCGCGCCGGTTCTGGAACTTCAGGTAGTACGCGTGCTCCCAGACATCCAGCCCGATGATGGACACGTAGCCGTCCATGCCGGGCGTATCTTGGTTGGGGGTGGACATCACCGAAAGCTTGCCGTGCTTGAGCGCCAGCCAGGCCCAACCGCTCCCGAAGCGACCCATCGCCGCCTCGGTAAAGCGCGCCTTGAATGCGTCGATCGAGCCGAATGCGTCCGTCAGCGCCGCCGCGAACGCACCTGACGGCGCCGACGCGCCGCTCGGGGTCATCAGGCGCCAGAAAAGGGCGTGGTTGAGGTGGCCGCCGACGTTGTTGCGAACAGCGTTGCGGATGGACTCCGGGACGGCGGAGAGGTTCGCCATCAGGGCCTCAGCACTCAGGGCTTGGAGTTCCGGATGGGCCTGCAGCGCGCGGTTGGCGTTGTCCACATAGGCACGGTGATGCCGCCCATGGTGGATTTCCATGGTGAGACGATCGAAATGGGGCTCCAGCGCGTCCACCGCGTACCCCAGCGGGGCCAGCGTGAACGGCTGCATCGTGCCGGAGGTGCTGCCGGACGCCGCCTTCGCCCCTGCGGGCGCTGCGAGCAACGGCGCAGATGCCGTGGCAGCAACCGCCGCAGCGGCTCCCCAGCCTCCAAGCAGGCGAAGGGCGTCGCGGCGGGAAATGGCGGAGGGAGACGAGGGGGTCGGGGGAACGTGTGCCATGCCACTTCCCTATCCGGTTCCCTGCCCCGCGCAAGCCACGCCGAGAGATGCCGGCTCCCTCCCCGTGTGTGACGCGTCCATGCCGTCCCGCGGAGTTCCGCCTCCCCGGCCGGCCCCGCTGGCCGAGGTGCGGGGCCCAGGCGCTCCGCCGCTCCCGGCCGCTCCGCGCGCCACCGCACTCCCGGATGCCGTTGCGCGGTCCCTCGGGGCGGGAATCGTCCGAAGGCTTGCCGCAGCGCCGCCCGCTTCCACACTTCGGGCATGCCTTCTCCCGTTACCCGTCGTCAGGCTCTCGCCACCCTCACCGGCGCCGTCCTCGCTGGAAGCACCCACGCCGCCAGCCAGAGCGCGGCGCCCGCCACCGCCACCTCCCCCCAACCCCAGGGCGCAAAGGAGAGCGCCGGCGCGATGGGGCAGCCGGACACCCATCCGATCCGTCACTCGGCGTGCAAATGGTGCTACGCGAAGACAGCCTTGGCGGACCTTGCCAAGGCGGCGAAGTCCTTCGGGATGGAATCCATCGAGTTGCTGAATCCCGAGGAGTGGCCGGTGGTGCAGGCCTTTGGCCTGACGTGCGCGATCGCGAACGGTCCGGCTCGCATCAACGACGGGTTCAACCGCCGCGAAAATCAGGTGACGCTCATTCCGGCCTACCTGAAGCGCATCGAGGAATGCGCCCATGCCGGGATTCCCAGCCTCATTCTTTTCTCGGGCAATCGTCGGGGGCAGAGTGACAGCGAGGGCCTGGAAATCTGCGCCGAGGGCATCAAGCAGATCGTCGGCGCCGCCGAGAAACACGGCGTGACTCTTTGCATGGAGCTGCTCAACAGCCGCGTGAACCACAAGGACTACCAGTGCGACCGCACGGAGTGGGGCGTGGAGCTGTGCAAGCGGGTGGGTTCAGAGCGGTTCAAACTGCTCTACGACATTTACCACATGCAGATCATGGAGGGTGACATCATCCGCACCATCCAGACGCACCACGCCTACTTCGGTCACTACCACACCGGCGGCAATCCGGGCCGGGCGGAAATCGATGACTCCCAGGAACTGAACTACCCGGCAATCATGCGCGCCATCCGGGCCACCGGTTACCGCGGCTTCGTCGGCCAGGAGTTCATCCCGAAGCGCGATCCGCTCACCTCACTCCGCGAAGCCGTGCAGCTCTGCACGGTCTGAGCCCGGGCCGGACGTCCGTCCGCGCTCAACCACCCGCGAGCAGGCGGCGGAGGGTTTCGTCCACGAGCCTGGGGTTGGCCTTGCCCTTGGCGGCCTTCATCACCGGGCCCTTGAAGGCGTTGAGCGCGCTTTCCTTGCCGGCCCGGAAATCCGCCGCCGACTTTGCGTTGCCCGCGATCGCGTCGCGGCACCACTGCTCCAGCTCCGCGACGTTCGTCTCGGCCTTGAGGCCCTTGCGCTCCACCACCGCCGCCGGCATCTCGCCCGTTGCGAACATGTCGACGAACGCTTCCTTGGCGGCGTTCATCAGAAGCGTGCCGGCCTCGATCAGCCGCACCAGTTCCGCGATGTGCGCCGGACGCACGCGCGACGCCTCCAAGCCGATCTTCACCGTGCCGAGTTCGCGGAGGAGGTCGTTGACGATCCAGTTGCCAACCGCCTGAGCCTTGTCCACTCCCGCCAGCGCGACCGTCTCCTCGAAGAAATCACTCAGCGCGCGATCCGGCACGAGGACCGACGTGATCGTGTACGGGATCTGGTACCGCTCGTAGAACCGACGCTGCTTGTCGAACGGCAGCTCGGGACACTCCGCCTGCAAGCGCGCCTTCCAGGCGGCATCCACCTTCACGGGCATGAGGTCGGGGTCCGGAAAATAGCGGTAGTCATGCGCCATTTCCTTCGAGCGCAGGGACTGCGAGGTGCCGGTCTGGCCGTCGTAATCGCGCGTCTCCTGCCGGATCGTTCCGCCGGCCGCGATCACCGCCAGCTGGCGCTTGATCTCATGGGCGATGCCGTCGCGGACGAAGGAAATGGAATTGAGGTTCTTGAGCTCGACCTTCGTGCCGAGCTTGGTCTCACCGACCGGCCGCACCGAGATGTTCGCATCGCAGCGCAGCTGCCCCTTCTCCATGTCACAGTCGGAAATGCCCGCGTACACCATCGCCGTGCGCAGGGCCGTCAGGTAAGCGAAGGCTTCGTCGGCAGACTGCATCGCCGGTTCAGACACCACTTCCATCAGCGGGGTACCGGCGCGGTTGTAGTCGACCAGCGAGTCGCTCGCCGTGTGGTTCAGCTTGCCCACATCTTCCTCGAGGTGAATGCGGGTCAGGGGAATGCGCTTGTGCTCGCCCTGAATGTTGCGGGCCGGGGCCGGCAACTCGATCTCCACCGAGCCACCGAGGCAGATGGGCTGGTCGTACTGGGAGATCTGGTAGTTCTTCGGCGAGTCCGGGTAGAAGTAGTTTTTCCGGTCCCACTTGCAGACGGGCGCGATCTCGCAGCCGAGCATCAGGCCGGCGCGGATGATCGCATCCAGCGCCGCCTTGTTCATCACCGGGAGCACGCCCGGCAGCGCGAGCACGACGGGGTCGGTGAGCGTATTCGGTTCCTGCCCGTAGCCGGTCGCCACGCGGGTGAACATCTTGGACTTGGTCTTGATCTGGATGTGCACTTCCAGACCGATCACGGCTTCGTAGTTCATGGCGGGTCCGGTTCAGAGCGTGGGTCGGCGTTGGCCCCAGGCATGGGCGCGCTCGTAGGTGTGGGCCATCGCGAGCAACTCGGCCTCGCCGAAGGGCTGGCCGATGAGCTGCATGCCGATCGGGCGACCGTCGGCACTGAAACCACACGGCACGCTCACCGCCGGCAAACCAGCGAGGTTCACGCCGATCGTGTAGATGTCGCAGAGGTACATCGCGAGCGGATCCGCCTTCGCTCCGCGCCGGAACGCCGGCGTCGGCGCCGTCGGAGTGAGGATCACGTCCACATCCCGGTAGGCGTTCAGGAAGTCCTGCCGGATCAGCGTTCGCACTTTCTGCGCCCGCAGGTAGTACGCGTCGTAGTACCCGCTCGAGAGCACGTACGTCCCCAGAATGATGCGTCGCTTCACCTCGGGCCCGAAGCCTTCGGCCCGCGACTCGGCGTAAATTTCCACCGCGTCCTTCGCGTCCTTGGAGCGGTGTCCATAGCGGATGCCATCGAAGCGCGCGAGGTTGGAGGAGCACTCCGCCGTCGCGATGATGTAGTAGACGCCAATCCCGTACTCAGTGTGCGGGAGCGACACGTCCTTCACCGTGCAGCCCTGCGACTCGTAGAAGCGCACCGCAGCCTGCACGGATGCCGCCACCTCGGGATCCAATCCCTCGCCAAAGTATTCGCGCGGGATGCCGATCCGCCACGGGCCGCGCCGGGACTGCAGGGCCGCCCGGTAATCGGGCACGTCGGCCCGCCATGAGGTCGAATCCCGCGGGTCGTGCCCCGCGATCGCACCGAGCACGATCGCCGTGTCCTCGACCGAGCGGCCGAACGGGCCGATCTGATCGAGCGAGGAGGCAAAGGCGATCAGTCCGTAACGCGAGACGAGCCCGTAGGTCGGCTTGAGGCCGACGACGTTGCAGAACGAGGCCGGCTGGCGGATCGAGCCACCGGTGTCCGAGCCGAGCGAGACGATCGTCTCGCCCGCCGCCACCGCCGCCGCGCTGCCGCCCGAGGAACCGCCGGGCACGCAGTCCAGCGCATAGGGATTCGCGGTCGGGCCAAAGGCGGAATTTTCCGTCGACGAGCCCATCGCGAACTCGTCCATGTTCAACCGACCCCAGCAGATCGCCCCCGCCTCGCGCAGTCGCTGGGTGACCGTCGCGTCGTAGGGCGACACGAAGGTCTGCAACATCCGGCTCGACGCCGTCAGTGGCTGCCCGGTGACCGCGATCACGTCCTTCAAGCCGATCGGAATGCCGTCCAGCGGTCCCCGCGCCTCGCCGCGCGCCCGGCGCTCGTCCGAGGCGCGCGCCTGGGCCAGCGCGTCCTCGAAGTCGTACGAATTGAAGGCGTGCACGCGGTCCTCGACCGCTCGGGTGCGGGCAATCACCGCCTGCATGAGGTCCACCGCGGAGATCCGGCGCGCCTGCAGCGCGGCGGAAAGCTCGGCGATCGACTGATAGTGAAGCGCGTCAGACATGGCGGGAGGACTCTCGGGACGGTGACTCACTCCACCACCTTGGGGACCACGATCATGTGATCACGCTGCGCGGGAGCATTGCGCAGCGCCTCCTGGACCGGCAGGCCCGGGCGAGCCGCATCGGCCTCCCAGACGTTGAAGAGCGGAAACGCATGCGCCGTCGGCTCGACGCCCGTCACATCCACCTGCTTCAGCTTCTCGATCGCCGCCAGCACGTCGCCGAGCTGGCTCGCGAAGTGCGCCTTCTCCTCCGGCGTCAACGCCAGACGGGCCAGCGCGGCGACGTGATCGATGTTCAGGTCGGTGGGGGACGACGGGGAACTCATTTGCGGAGGGTGTAGCCGTGGCCGGACACGAGGGCGTCCTGCACGGCGGTGAAGACGCGGTTGACCTCCTCGTCGGTGAGGGTGCGGTCCTCGGCGCGGAAAACCAGCGAGAAGGCGAGGCTCTTGTGCCCGGCCGGCAGGCCCTCGCCGCGGTAGACGTCGAAGATCTCCATTGACTCCAACGCGAACGCGGTCCCGACGGCGGCGCGCGCCGCCTTGGTCATCGCCTTGCGCACGTCGGCAGCGGGCACGGTCTCTTCGACCACCAGCGCCACGTCCCGCAGGGCGGCGGGGAAGAGCGCGAACGGACGATAACGCGAACGGGTCGCCGGCGCCGCGAGATTCGCGGGCAGGATCACGAACTCGCCGGCGTAAACGCGGCCCGTCACGTCGCGCGTCTTCAGCGACGCGACATTGAGCAGGCCGAAGGAGGCGGACCAGCCGTGGGCGAGGTCACCGGCGGAAGCCGCATGGCCGGATTGCCAGGAGCGATCGCCCTCGGCGACCGGGCGGATCTGACGCGCGAGGTCGAGTCCCGCGAAAGAGGCCACGGCCTCGATCAGGTGGCGGGCGGCGTAGAAATCCGGCGCCGAACGACGGAGCCATGTCCGGGAATCCGGATCCTCGGCGAGGACGAAGCTCACCGCCACGCACTCGAGCAACTGGCCGTCTCGCTCGCGGAAGACGCGGCCCGCCTCAGCGAGGCGAGTGACCGAAACCCCGCGCGCGCGGTTCAGACGCAGCGTCTCGACCAACCCATCGATCAGCGTCGGCCGCAGGTGCGACTGATCCTCGACGAACGGATTGGCGAGCGCGAGACGCGGGGCCAGAGACTCGGAGGCGGTGCCTGCCACCTCGGTGGCGGAACGCAGCGTGTAGTTGACGCACTCGTGGCAGTCTTGGCCAACGAGGAACCGCAGGGCGCGCCGCTGGTACTCGACCACCGGATCATCGTCCTCGGCCAGACCGGGGCCCGTGACGGTCGTCGCCGGAATGCGCTCGGTGCCGAAGATGCGCAGCACCTCCTCCACCAGATCGATCGGCCGGTCGAGGTCGTCGCGCCAGCTCGGCACGCGCACCGTCCAGCGCTCGCCGCCGTCCTCGGCGCGGTCCTCGCGCACGATCCGCAGCTCCAGCGATTCAAGCGCCGAGCGCATGTCGGACGACGGAATGGTGAAGCCGAGACGCTCGTTGATGTAGGCCGGCGTGACCACGATCTCGCGCAGCCACGGTTTGTCTCCACCGACCCGATACGCCGGGCCGGCGACCTTTCCACCGGCGGTTTCGAGGATGAGAGCGACTGCGCGGCGCGACGCCTCGGCGAGACTGTGCGGATCGACCCCGCGTTCGTAGCGGTAGGACGAATCGCTCGCGAGGCCCAGACGGCGGGACGTGGCGCGGATTCCCTGGCGACGGAAGTACGCGGCCTCCAGCACCAGATCCGTCGTGGATTCATCGACCCCGGAGTTGCTGCCGCCCATGATGCCGGCGATGACGACGGGGCGCTGCTGGTCGGCGATGACCAGCGTCTCGGCGGACAACGCGCGTTCCTTGGTGTCGAGCGTGACGAGCGACTCGCCGGCAGCGGCGCGGCGCACGACGATTTCGGCGCCGCCCAGCTTGCGGGCATCGAAGGCGTGCAGAGGCTGACCGTACTCCAGCATCACGAAATTGCCGACATCGACGACGTTGTTGATCGGGCGCAGCCCGACGGCGGTGAGACGCTCCTGCAGCCACGCTGGGCTGGGGCCGACGCGCACGCCGGTGATGATCGTGGCTTGGTATAGCGGACAATCCTCGGCGGCATCGACGCGCACCGAGCCGAGTAGGTCCGGACGGGCGGGGGCTCCGGCGAAGAGCGCGCCCTCGTCGGGGACCGACGGGTAGCGCAGCGGTTCGCGGAACCAGGCCGCGAGCTCGCGGGCGATGCCGAGGTGGGAAAGGCAATCGGGGCGATTCGGCGTGATCTCGATGTCGAACACCACATCGCCGGCCGGCAGCACCTCGTTGATCGGGCGGCCGAGCTCAGGGCGATCGCTGAGGACAAGCAGACCCGAGTGATCCTCGCCCACGCCCAGTTCGCGACCGGAGCACATCATGCCATCGGAGGCATGGCCGCGGATCTTGGATTGCTTGATGACGAAGTCGCCCGGCAGGACGGCACCCGGCAGCGCGACCGGCACGCGGTCGCCGACCTTGTAGTTCTGGGCGCCGCACACGATCGTCTTCACCCCGTGGGCGGGGCCGACATCGACGGTGCAGACGGACAGCTTGTCGGCGTTCGGATGGCGATCGCGCGTCAGCACCTCGCCGACGAAGACGGACGACAACGCCGGAGCGCCGGTGGTGTGGACCGACTCGACCTCGAAGCCGAGGAACGTGATGGCGCGGGAAATTTCGTCGGAGGAACGGCCGGCCAAATTGACGTACGACTGGAGCCAGTTGCGGGAGACTTTCACGGCGGGAAGGAGGTTCGCGGAAGCGGAGCGGGGGCGGAAGGAAGCAGGACCGCGTCAGGCGAACTGCCGCAGGAAGCGCAGATCGTTCTGGTAGAAGTAGCGGATGTCATCGATCCCGTAGAGCAGCATGGCGAGACGCTCGAGACCCATGCCGAAGGCGTAGCCGGACCAGACCCGGGAGTCGTGACCCACCCCGTCGAGGACGATGGGGTCGACCATGCCGCAGCCACCGATCTCGATCCACTCCTTGTTCACCTTCGGCAGATGGCGGGCGCTGAGATCGACCTCGAAACTCGGTTCGGTGTAGCCGAAGTAGTGCGGACGGAAACGCGTCTTGGTGTCCTTGCCCAGCAAGGACGTGAAGATGTAATCGAGCAGTGCCTTGAGATCGCGGACGGTGACATTGCGATCGACGTAGAGACACTCCAGCTGGTGGAAATTGGCGGAGTGCGTGGCGTCGGTGGTGTCGCGGCGGTAGACGCGGCCCGGCGAGACGATGCGGATCGGCGGCGGCCCCTTGAGCAACGTGCGGATCTGGACGGACGACGTGTGCGTGCGCAGCAGATAGCGCTCGTCGGCGCGGTGCTTGGAGACATTCGCGAAGGCGGCGTCGCGCGGCAGGTAGAACGTGTCCTGGGCATCGCGGGCCGGGTGGTCGGCCGGCGTGTTGAGGGCGTCGAAGCAATAGTACTCGGTTTCGACCTCCGGGCCGTCGGCGACGGTGAAACCCACCTTGCGCAGGATGCGGCACATTTCCTCGCGCACTTGGGTGAGCGGGTGGAACGTGCCCGGGCCCGCGTCGGGCGAAGGCAAAGAGACATCGATGGCCGGGCCGACCTGGGCGGCGATCTCGCCATCGACGACCCGCTGGAGGGCGGCGTCGAGCAACGCCTGCACAAGAGCCTTGGCCTCGTTGATGCGCTTGCCCAGGGCGGGGCGCTGCTCCTTGGGCACGGAGCCCATCTGCTTCATGAGCGCGGTGAGTTCGCCATTGGGGCCGACGAGGCGCGCCTTGGCGGCCTCCAGTTCGGGGCGGGTGCGGATGGCGGCGAGATCGGCCTGCGCCTTTTCCTGCAGGGCGGAGAGAAGCGATTCCATGGAGACGACGGGGGAAGGAAGAGCGGAGAGGAGCGCCGACCCGGGCGAGTCCGCGTGGGACGAACCGAGCGGCGGGAAGAAGGAAGGACGACGGCGGGCGGGCGGGAAAGAAAAAGGACGGTGCCCCGGGGAGGGGCCCGTCCTCGTGAGACTCGACCCCGGGGTGACCGGGACCGAGAGGTGGGGCGAGCCAGCCCGGCTCGCGTTGGGGTGGAATCAGGCCTTCGCCTTGGCGGCGGTGGCCTTGGCCTTCAACGCGTCCTGCGCCTGCTTGACCAAGGCGTTGAACGCGGCCTCGTCGCGGATGGCGATGTCGGACAGGACCTTGCGGTCGAGTTCGATGTTCGCGGCCTTGAGGCCCTCGACGAAGCGGCTGTAGGTGATGCCGGCGTTGCGGCAGGCCGCGTTGAGGCGGACGATCCAGAGGCCGCGGAATTCGGCCTTCTTCTTGCGGCGGTCGCGGTAAGCGTACTGCCAGGCGTGCTGGACCGCTTCCTTAGCGTAGCGGAACAGCTTCGATTTGCTGCTGTAGTAGCCCTTGGCGTACTTCAGCACTTTCTTGCGGCGGCGGCGCGAGGCCGGGGCGTTCGTTGCACGAGCCATGTTGGTTTTCCTTTATTTTATGTGGCCGGCGGGTCGGCTTGAATGATTCACCCGCCTGGCGCGGTGGGAGGTTGTCGGCTGGGAGCGGTGAGGCTTACAGACCGAACGGGAGGCAGCGCTTCAGAGGAGCGGCATGCCCCTCGGCGACGAGCTTGTCCTTCGTAGCACGACGCTTTGACTTCGTGCTCTTGGAGGCCAGGAGGTGCCGAAAGCCAGGGGTGCGCCGGATGAGCTTGCCCCGGGCGCTCAGCTTGAAGCGCTTGGCGACGGACTTTTTGGTCTTTTGCATGGAGAACGGCAGAAAACAGAGGCCCCGGATTCCCTTGGCAAGGGCAAAATCCACTCCCGGCCACGCGACGCGCGGGGGAGGACGGCCTGTCGCGGGTCGTAAATCGCGTGCGCCAGCCCCTCATTTGCGCACCGGCCGCGGACTCAGCCCGCCGGCAGCCACGACAGGCGGTCCAGATCCACATTCCCGCCTGAAATGATGATCCCGACCCGCCGACCCTGCAGCCGCGGTTCCCGCCCGGAGAGCAGGACGGCGAGCGGAACGGCGCAGGAAGGCTCGATGACCAGCTTGAGGACGTCCCAGGCGAGACGCATCGCGGAGACGATCTCCGCCTCCGACACCGTGGCGATCCCGGTGACGTGGCGCTGGATCAAGGCGAAGGTTCGCTCCGAAAGCGTCGCCCGGAGCCCGTCGGCGATCGTGAAGCCGTTCCCCTGATCGATGAGATGGCCGGCGCGGAAGGAACGAGCCGCATCGTCGGCGGCAGCCGGCTCGGCCCCGAAGACCGCGATGCCGGTGCCCATCCCGGCGGCGGCCAGCGCGGTCCCGGAAAGCAAGCCCCCGCCGCTGACGGGAGCCAGGACAGCGTCGAGCCGACCGACCTCCTCCATCAATTCCAGCGCGGCCGTGCCCTGACCGGCGATCACCCGGACGTCGTCGAAGGGGTGCACCAGCGTACCGCCCCGCTCCTGCAGGAGCGCCGACGCCCGCGCCTCCCGCGCGGCGAGGGTGGGCTCGCAGACATGAATCGTGGCCCCGTAGCGCTCGATCGCCGCACGCTTGATCGCCACGGTGCCCTCGGGGATGACGATGTCGGCGCGCACTCCCCGCTCGCGGGCGGCAAGGGCGACGGCGGCACCATGATTGCCGGAGGAGTGGGTAACGATCCCGGCCCGGGCGGCTTCATCGGGCAGCGAGAACACGGCGTTGAAAGCGCCGCGAGCCTTGAAAGCACCTGCCCGCTGAAAGTTCTCGCACTTGAACCAGAACTCACCCCCGCAAAGGCGGTCGAACGTCGACGAACGCAGCACCGGGGTGCGGTGCACCCTCCCGCGCAACCGCGCGGCGGCCTCCTGCACATCGGCAAACGTGGGAGAGGACGGAAGGGACATCGGACCAGCCTCGAGTGGAGCGGGCGGAAAGACCAGCGCAGACCGAGGCCTGACACCCGGACACACCGGCCCGCTGGGAACGGGGAGCGGCGACGACCTCCTGCAGGCCAGCATCGGGCGGCGGCGACTTCATGCGGTTGCGACCCCAAGCGCCCCGCTCAGCCGCGCCCGCGGGGAGCATCCTGCCCAACGAAATCCTGTTGACACCCCGGCCCACTTTATGACTTTTCGCCCCTCCGCTTCGCTGGCTTCCTAGCTCAATGGTAGAGCAGCTGACTCTTAATCAGTTGGTTCGGGGTTCGAGTCCCCGGGGAGCCACCAAGCGCCTCTCTTCCCTCGCCTCCCCAGGCCGTTCTTTTCATTAACTCTTGGCTGTCCGCAGGTTACGGTGACTTTTCCGTACCCCTTTTGCCGGCGTAGCTCAATGGCAGAGCACCTGTTTTGTAAACAGGTGGTTGCAGGTTCAACTCCCGTCGCCGGCTCCACCTTCGACAGAGACTTCTTTCCGCCCGCCCGCTCCCGCAACCCGGACGCCCCTCTCTTTCCACTGCCTGGTGGTGTAATGGTAGCACAGCAGATTCTGACTCTGCTTGTCTAGGTTCGAGTCCTAGCCGGGCAGCCAGCGTGACCCAAACGTTTCGGATTACGCGGATAGGGAGGTCAAAGAACCGTTGACAGGGCGAACGGTGCGGCGCGTTAGTCGACTTTTGCGCCTTTTTTCATTGATTTTCAGACTTTCTGGCTCCTCTTCGACTACCCCACCCACCCCGTAGCCAGAACCACTCCAGCAGACTTGAAGTTGAACCCCGCAACTGAACTAATAGCCTCTTCTTGTTCGTTCCTTTTGCTTTCCTTTGGCCCCGGGCCTGCTCATCAGGGCGATGCTCTGACGAGTTTTGAGCGAAACGCCCCGCCCACCGTCAAAACCCCACCCACCGTCTCTTTCCTCCCTTAGTTTCAGTCTCATCCCCCCTTCCTTCACCCGACCTCTGAAAAAATCATGACTACGACCAGCCTCACGTTCGCGTTCCTCATGGGCCAGACTCCGATGGAGCTCTTCAAGCATGGAGGGTACATCATGTGGCCGATCATCATCGTCTCATTCCTCTGTCTCACCGTCGCGGTTGAACGCGTCATCTTCGCGATCCGCGAGGCGGCTACGCGGGAGCGCGAAGTGGTGGAAAAGATGCTGGAGAAGGTCGAAGCCCGCGACATCGACGGTGCGGTGGCTCTCGGTCGCAAGAGCAAGGACTATGTAGCCCGCATTCTCGTATACGCCCTACGCACAAGGAGTACTCGATGCACAACGCCTTCGTGCGGGCCTCGAATCAGGAACTCACGCGCTTTCAGCAGGGCATGTCGACCTTGGATACCTGCATCACGGCGGCGCCCCTCCTCGGTCTGCTCGGTACCGTGACGGGCATGATGAACACCTTCGGAGCTCTCTCCGGAGGTGACATCGCCGCCGCCGCCGGCCAGATCACGGGCGGTGTGGCTGAGGCGCTGATCGCGACCGCAGCCGGCCTTGCCATCGCCATTCTCGGCCTGCTGCCGTACAACTTCATCAACTCGAAGATCGAAGACGCGAAGCACGACATCTCGGATGCTTCCAACGCGATCGAGCTGATCATCAAGAAGTCCGAGGCTACGGTCTAACCGAAGCCCTCCGGCCGGGGGGATCCCCCGCCCGACTCTGCAACCCTCCTCTCCTCGGACTTCCATGGCAGGCTCCTCTTCCGGCGGTGGCGGCTCAAGCGGTTCCAAGAAGGCGCGCATTGAGATCATTCCTCTCATTGACGTCATCTTCTTCCTGCTGGCTACCTTCGTTCTCTTCACGCTCTCGCTGAACAAGTCCGGCGGACTCCCGGTGAGCCTTCCCAGCACGTCGACGAGCGAGCCCCGCGATCCGTCGGGCGTAACGATCACCGTCACCCAGGAAGGCACGATCGCTTGGGACAAGGACCCCATCACCCTCGACGAATTCCTCGTCCGGCTGCAGGCGTACAAGCAGGCGATGGGACCGGATGCCCGAATTCTCATCAACGGTGACGAGAATGCGTTCTTCAGTCAGGCGCGTTATGTCTTCGACGAAGTCCGAAAGGCCGGTATCCAGAAAGTCCTCATTGAGACTCGGATGCGGCCCGCCCAGTAGAGACCCAAGTCCGCTGAACCCATCACCCGGCCAGCCCGCTGGAAACCAACACCATGTCCGGAGCTCCCTCCCCGTCTGGCTCAAGTGCCAAGAAGGCCCGCATCGAGATCATTCCTCTGATCGATGTGATCTTCTTCCTTCTCGCCACGTTCGTCCTCTTTACGCTTTCGCTGAACAAGATTCAGTCCCTGCCCGTCAACCTTCCTGTCGCCGCTCCGCCGTCCGCCAATCCGCCGGACACCGATGACAACGTCACCCTGCAGGTTTCCGACGGGGGCACGCTCTTCTGGAACAAGGAGCTTATTGGCATGAACGAGGTGGGACCTCGCTTGGCCAACTACGCCACGAGTGTGGCGGTCCCGCGGGTGCTGATCGCCTCCGACGACCGTGCTAAGTACGGTGCCACCATTCAGGTCCTTGATGAAGTCCGTAAGGCCGGCATCAAGCAGGTCTCTGTGGAGACCATTTGGCGAGCCACCGGCAAGTAACCCGAACCTACTCCCGACATGCATCGCGATCTGATCATCGGTCTGCTGCTCTCCGGTATTCTTCACGGCGGTTTCCTGTTCGGCGAACAACTGTTCCCAAAAAACAAGGCCGTGACCAAGAAGGTGGTCGAGGAAGACGCCACCATCGAACTCATGCAGATGCCGCCACCCGAGCCTGAAGAGATTGAGGTGACGGAGACGGACGAACCACCGGAGGAGGTCGTTGAGCTGGTGCCCCCGATGGCCGCCGACGTGCCCTCTCAGGTCACGATCGAGTCCTTTGTCCAGAAGCTCCAGCCCCCGCCCCCTCCGGGCCTGAACCGCCCCACCGGCGTGATTTCGATCCCGACCGGTCGCCCGAACACCGGCAATATCGGCAAGGGCATGAAGGACCTCTTCGATCTGGCGAACCTCGACCAGATTCCGTCCCCCCGTTTCCAAGCCAAGCCCGTCTACCCGTTTGAGATGCGGCGTGCCGGCATCACCGGCGACGTGCTGGTGGGCTTCATCGTTGATTCGAATGGTGACGTCCGCGAGGCCTATGCGATCCGCTCCACGCAGCGTGAATTCGAGGCGGCCGCCGTGCAGGCGGTGTCTAAGTGGAAGTTCCGCCCCGGCAAGAAGGGCGGCCGCAACGTCAATACGAAGATGCAGGTCCCGATCGTGTTCAGCATCACCGAGGAATAAGCCTCCCCCATGACTTTGCCCTCACTTTTCTCCCCGCTCCGTCGCGCCACGGCCACGCTCGGCCTCGCCGTGCTGCTCGGTTGCACCGCCGCGACGGTTTGGGCTCAGCCCGCCGCCGCTCCCAAGAAGGAACTCAGCGAGAAGGTCTCCGAGGACCTCGGCAAGATCAAGACCGCCACGGATTTGAAGAACTACGCCGAGGCGCTCTCGATCATCGATCGCCTGCTGAAGGGCGCCGCTCCGCAGAGCTACGACATTGCGGTGCTTTCCCAAGTCAAAGCGCAGATCCTTCTGACTCAGGCCGAATACACCAAGGCGATCGACCCGCTTGAAACCGCCGTTCTTGTTTCGGAGCGAAACAATTACTTCGAGCCGAAGGTGCTTCAGGAGCTGCGCTACTTCCTCGCCCAGCTGTACTACCAGGAGGCGGCGAACGCAAAGACCCGCGATGCGCTGCAGCGGAACTACGCCAAGGCGTCCCAGTACATGGCTCAGTGGTCCAAGGCCAACACCAAGCCGAACCCGGATGCTCAGCTCTTCTTCGCGTCTCTCCTTTACAATCAGGCGCAGATCGACCCGAACAACGTCGACATGGCCCTGATCAAGCGCTCCCAGGAGGAGGTTGAGAAGGGACTGGAGATGTCCGTGCGGCCGAAGGACGCTTTCTACATCCTCCTGCTCGCGACGCTCCAGCAGCAGAACCAGACCGCCCGCTCCGCAGAGATCCTCGAACTGCTGGTCAAGATGGCGCCGAAGAACAAGACCTACTGGGCCCAGCTGGCGTCGACGTACCTCAACCTCCAGCAGGATCTCCGTTCCGCCCTGACGATTGAGCGCGCCCAAGTCCACGAGGCGATGAACACGCCCAAGGACAACTTCAACTTGGTCGGCATCTACTTCAACATGCAGCAGTACGATCAAGCGATCAATCTGCTGGAGAAGGGACTGCGCGATGGATCGATCGACAACGAACAGCGCAACTGGGAGCTTCTGGCCGCCTCGCTCCAGCAGGTGCGCCGGGAAGCTCGCGCCATCGATGTTCTGAAGGAAGCCATCAAGAGCTACCCGGACTCGGGATCCCTGTACCTGACGATCGCGCAGATTTACTACTCCCTCGACAAGCTGAACGAGTCCTACACGTACGCCTCCCAGGCCATCACCCATAAGCTGGACAAGCCCTGGCAGGCCCTGACCTTCCTCGCCTACATCTGCTACGAGTTGAAGAAGCTTCCCGAGGCCCTCGAGGCCATCAATGCCACTGCACAATACCCAGAGGGCGCCAAGGATGCCGAGCGCCTCAAGAAGGCCATCGAGGATGCCATCAAGGAGCGCGAAGCGCTCGCCAACTCACCCGCCGCTTAAGACACCCGTCATGAATAAACCTTACGTCATCTTCCCACTCGTCGGCCTCCTGATCTTCGGAGGCTTCTACTGGAACTTCGCCACGAAGTACGCCGAAAAGCAAAAGGCGAAGGATGTCGCCATCCGAAAGGCGAAAGAGGACAAGATCAAGGAGGAGCAACAGGCTCGCCGCGTTGCCGTGGAGGATGCCATCCGTCTCCAAGAGCAGCGCAAAAAGGAAAAGATTGAGCGCGACGAGAAGGATCGCCTGGAGAAGGAGGCTCGCCAAAACGCCATCGACGCCCGTGACAAGGCTTACCGCGATCAGGAGAAGCTCGCCAGACAGGTCGACCGTCTCGCCAAGGAAATCACCGTTGAGCGCGAGGGCATCGCGAAAATTGAGGATACCAAGAAGCTGAATCGCGACGAGGAGACCTTCCTGCGCCAGTTCGTCAAGCAGGCCGAGTCGAACGTGAAGCGCCTGGGTGAAGTGATTGACAAGATCGACGCCGCCGACAAGGCCCGCGCCGAAGCCGCTGCCGCGGCCGCCGCCGCGGCCGCCGCCAAATCCAAGAGCTGATCTCCCCGAACCTCTGCCGACATGAACAAGTCCTACGTCATCCCGCCCCTCGTGCTCTGCGCGCTGTTCGGCGTCTACTATTTCCAATTCGCCGAGGAACAACAGATCACGGAGGCGGCAAAGAAAAAGGAAGTCGCCGCCAAGATCGCCGAGGAGAAGCGCAAGAAGGACGAGACCGAGGCCAAGGCCCGCGCCGACGCCGACGAGCGGACCCGCAAGCGCGAAGAGGAAACCGCCAAGAAGGACGCCGATCGCCGGGCCAAGTGGGACGCCCAAGGCCAGGAGATCGCCGACGCTACCAAGAAGTACACGGCCCAAGCCGAGGCTTCGGCCAAGCAAGTCACTGACCTTGAGGCCCAACTGGTGGCTCTTCGGAAGCAGAAGGAAGCCGCCGGTCGCGAGGCGTTCGAACTCGTCAAGCGGGTCGAACTCGCCCGCATCGACAAGCGCAACGCCGAGCTCGAAATCCAGCGTCTCCATTCGATGGTCGCCAAGCGCGCCGCCGAGAGTTCGGCCGCCCAGCCGCCTCCCCCGCCCGCTGTCGCCAAGGCTCCCTGACGGACCTTTCCTCTCTGAGTTTTCTGCCCCAGCGGCCCCGGACAACCTCCGGGGCCGCTTCGTTTTCCGCCCCCAAACCCCTCGCCCCACGCTTGCGCCGACCGCGCCGCCGCCCCACCGTGTCCGGCGATGGCTCTTCCCGAAGCTCCGGCATTCCTCCGCGATCGCGATCTCGATCCGGCTGAACTGACTTCCGGCGATCCCGCCCCGGTCCTGCTGCGGCTGTACGCGTGGATGTTCTACGCCCGCACGGTCGACAATCGCATCCTCGACCTCTTCCGCCAGGGTCTCATCAAGGGCACCGTCACCGGTGGCCAAGGCCACGAGGCTCTCATCACGCCGCTCACCTTGCTGGCCCGCAAGGACATCGACGTCATCTCGTTCACCCACCGGGGCCTGGGCGGCCACCTGATCTGGAGTTCAGACCTCGTCGACCACCTGAACCAGTACTGCGCCAACGCCCAGAGCCCCACCCACGCGCGCGAGGGCAATGTCCATCACGGCGACCCGGGCAACCGGTCACTGCCCATGATCAGCCACTTGGGCGCCATGATCTCCAACGTCGCCGGGCTCACCGACGCACAACGACGCCAGGGCATTCCCGCCGTCGGCTTCACCTTCTTCGGTGACGGCGGCTCCTCCACCGGCGATGTCCACGAGTCGCTCAACCTCGCCTCGGTGCTGTCCCTGCCGGTCATCTTCATCGTCGAGAACAACGGCTACGCCTACTCGACGCCGGTCCGCGAACAGTTCTCCGGCCGTTCAGAGCTCTGGCAGCGCGCCGCCGGCTACGGCATCGAGGGCCTGCGCATCGACACCACCGATGGCGATGTCGGCCGGGTCGCCCAGGAACTCGCCGTCGCCATCGGTGAGGTCCGTGCGACCTCCCGACCCCTCCTCATCGAGGCCCACTGCGCGCGCCTCCGCGGCCACGCAGCTTACGACACGTGCGACTACCTCAGCGCGGCGGAAAACGAAGCCATCCAAGCCCGGGATGCCCTGCCCCGCTTCCGCGACGCACTCGTTCGGCAGGGGCTCGGCGCCCCGCTCGAGGCCATGGAGGCCGCACTTCGGCCCTACATCGAATCGTGCATCCGGCAGGCCCTCGGGGTCGCCCGGCCTTCTCCCTCCGCCGCCTCCTTGGTTGCCGATGTCTTCGCCCCGGAGGCCGTTTCCCCGCCATGGAAACCGGAGGATCCAGCCGCCGCGCCACTCAATCAGGCCCAAGCCCTCAACGCCGCGCTCCGGAAAATCCTCACCGAGCGCCCCGAGTCCGTCGTCCTCGGACAGGACATCGGGACGTACGGCGGCGCGTTCAAGGTCACCGAGGGCCTGATCAGCGACTTCGGTCGCGGCCGGGTCCTCAACACCCCGCTCGCCGAGAGCGCCAGCACGGGCTACGCGATCGGCCTCGCCCTCGGCGGGTTTCGCCCCATCGAGGAATTCCAGTTCGCCGATTTCGCGACCGAGGCCACCACGCAAATCACCCTCAACGCCGCCACCTACCACTTCCGCTCCGGGGCCCGCGTTCCCCTCGTGCTCCGGCTGCCCTGCGGTGGCGGCCTGACCTTCGGTTCGTTCCATTCCCAGGAACTGGAATCGCTCTTCCTCAGCATGCCGGGCCTCAAGGCGCTCTACCCGTCCACGCCGCAGGACGCCTTCGACGCGCTGCTCGCCGCCTACGAGGACGACAATCCGGTGCTGCTCTTCGAGCACAAGGGGCTCTACCGGCGCCGCAAGCAGCCGGTCCGCTGGAACCCGCACTACCGCACGGTGTGGGAGCCCCGACGGCTGGTCGCCGGCGATTACGCCACCGTGGTGACCTATGGCGAGATGACCCTGACCGCGTTGGAGGCAGCGGACTACCTGCGTTCCGAGTACGAGCGCTCCCTCGAGGTCTGGGATCTCCGCGCCCTTTCGCCGCTGCGGCTCGACGCGATCGCTGACTCCGTCCGGCGCACGCACCGACTCATCGTGCTCCACGAGGGTCGCACCACCCATGGCTTCGGGGCCGAGCTGGTTTCGCGTCTGACCGAGGCACTGTTCTTCGAATTGGAGGCCCCACCGCTCCGGATCGGGGCCCTCGATACCCCGGTGCCCTTCGCCCCGGAGCTCGAGGCGGAGTTCCGGCCCCACCGGGACCGGGTCATCGCGCGCATCGTCGACTGGATGGGCTGAGCATCCACCCCTCCCATGGCTTCGCCGCGCAACCCCCGTCGCCCCGCCTCGCGGAGCCGTTCCCCATCGCCCCGGGCCTGGGCCGGCATCCGCCTGCTCGCGCTCGACGTCGACGGCATCCTGACGGATGGGACGATCCTGGTGTCGTCCGATGGTTCGGAAGCCAAGGGATTCTCGGTTCTGGATGGCATGGGAATGACCCGCCTGCTGAAGGCGGGGCTCACGGTCGCATGGATCAGCGGCCGACCCTCCGGCGCCACGACGCGCCGCGCCGAGGAGCTCCGCATCCCGCAGCTGATCCAAGGCCGGTCCGACAAGCGCGAGGCGCTCACCGAGCTGGCCGAGCGGCTGGGCCTCGACGCGGCAGCGTGCTGCTACATGGGTGACGACGACATCGACGCTCCGGCGATCGCCTGGGCCGGGATCGGCGCCACGGTGCGCACCGCCATGCCGGCCGCCCTCGCGGTCGCGGACTACGTGGCGCGACGCCCCGCCGGTGCCGGAGCGGTCCGCGAAGTCTGCGACCTCATCCTCGCCCAGCGCTCCGCCACCCCACGCCCGAGCGCCCGCCGCCCATGACGCCGAGGCTCCGACTCCTGCTCGCCGGTGGTCTTCTCGCTGCTCTCCCCCTGCGCGCTGCGGGACCGCAGGTACAGGCCAATGCCCCCATCCTGAACTTCTCGCTGCCGTCATTCAACGCCCAGGGCTTCCGCACCATGCTCGTCCGGGGCCGGGAGGCGGTTGTGGCCAGCAAGACCGAGGCACGGCTGCGCGACATGACGCTGACCGTCTTTTCCGGCGACGCCGCAGCCCGGGTTGAGACGGTGTTTGTCAGCCCAGCCGCCACGGTCCGGCTGGACGAACGCGTCGTCTTCGGCGAGGAATCCGTTCGCGTGGTCAACGATCGCTTCGAACTCCTCGGCAACGACTGGCGCTACGAGCACGATGCCCGCCGCATCCTGATCCGGAACGGTGCCCGCGTTGTCTTCCAAACCGAGATCCGCGACCTCCTGCGATGAAACGCCTTTCCTTCGCCCTCCTCGTTCCCGCTGTCCTTGCCTGCACCATCGCCGGGCCGACGGCCCGGGGCCTTGCCGAGCCCACGTCGGCTCCGGCTCCGGGCGCCATTTCCCCCGCTCCACCCAGCGGGGCCGCGATCGCCGGTCCGGCGGCCGGGAAACCGGCACCCGCGGCTGCAACCGCGACCGCTCCCGCGCAGCCGACCGTGATCGAGAGCCGCTCGCTGGAGATGCGCAGCACCGAGAAGGAGACGATCGCGATCTTCGACCAGAATGTGGTCGTGACCGGCACGAATCTCCGCCTGACCTGCGATCACCTAGAGGTCGTCGCCAGCCGCGTCGGCGACGCCTCCGCCACGGTGGCCAAGCTGGACCAGTTCAAGAGCCTCGTCGCCACCGGCCGCGTCCGCATCGTCCAAGGCGACCGCGAAGTGACCTGCGGGCGTGCCGAGGTGCTGCCGCTGGAGGAAAAGATCATCCTGACCGAATCTCCGGTCGTGATCGACCACTCGGGTCCGTACACGGAACGCGGCACGCGAATCATCCTGCTGCGGGGCCAGCGTCGCGTGATCGTGGAGAACAGCGTTTTCCAGGGTCCGCCGATCGTCGATCTGGGTTTTGATCGCAAGGAGCCGGCGGCGGGAGGCAAGCCGACCACGGACGGGGCCGCAATCGAAGCGCCCGTTCCCACGCCCACCCCGAAACCCTGAGTTCTCCCCAGCCGACCTGCACGCGTGAGTTCCTCCGCCTCCCCATCCCCGACGGAGATCCGCACCGAAGGCCTCGTCAAGGTCTACGGTACGCGGACCGTCGTGAACGGCGTGAACGTGCACGTCGGTGCCGGCGAAGTGGTCGGTCTCCTCGGGCCGAACGGCGCCGGCAAGACCACGACCTTCTACATGATCGTCGGCCTCGTGCCCGCCACGGCCGGGCGCGTGGCTCTGGGTGAGAGGGATCTCACCCGGCTGGGAATGCACCAGCGGGCGCAACTCGGGCTGGGTTACCTGCCGCAGGAGGCGTCGGTGTTCCGCAAGCTTTCGGTGGAGGACAACATCCTCGCGATCGCGGAGGCGACCGGGATTCCGCGCCGCGAGCGGGCCGACTGCGTCGAGCGGCACCTTCGGGACCTCAACCTCGTGCACGTCGCGCGGCAAAAGGCCTACACGCTCTCCGGTGGCGAGCGCCGTCGTCTGGAGATCGCCCGCGCCCTCGTGACGCGGCCGAAGTTCCTTCTGATGGATGAGCCTTTCGCGGCGATTGACCCGATCTCGGTCGCCGAAGTGCAGCGGATCATCCGCACCCTGAAGTCCCAGAGCATCGGGGTGCTGATCACCGACCACAATGTCCGGGAAACCCTCCGCATCGTTGACCGCGCCTACCTGATCCACCAGGGCCGGGTGCTCACGGAAGGCTCGGCGGACTTCCTGATCCACGATCCCCAGGCCCGGGAGTTCTACCTCGGCAAGGATTTCAATCTCTGAGCACGCCATCCCGCCCGCACACGGCCTCCGCCGCAGCCACCGCGATCACGGCCCTCGCTCCCGCCCCGTTTACTCGACCGCCGGTCCGCTCCTCCGTCCCTCCCCACTCCTGCCCATGCCTAAAGCGATCCATGGCATTTCCGTCTCGCACTTCTTCGAGACCTACCGCGAGAAGCTCCGCCTTGAACTGCTCACGGGCGAACACGGCCTCCACCGCCTGATCCGCGAGGGCTCGATCAACCGCCCGGCCCTCGCCCTGACCGGCTTCTTTCGCTACTTTGCCCACAAGCGCATCCAGGTTCTCGGGGCGGCGGAGATGACTTACCTGAAGAGCCTGAGTCCGGAGCGGCAGAAAGAGATCTTCACGGAGATGGCCGAGCGCCAGATTCCCTGCCTCGTCCTCACGCGCAACTACAACCCCACCCGCGCGATGCTGGAGGTGGCGCAGGAGAAGAAGCTGCCGCTGTTCAAGACCCCGATGATCACCATGAACTGGGTGAACCTCGGTACGCTCTGCATCGACAACGAATTCGCCCCATCCGGCACCGAGCATGCCACCACCCTCGACATCCGCGGCGTCGGCGTGATGCTCCGCGGCCAGTCGGGCGTCGGCAAGAGCGAGTGTGCGCTGGCGCTCATCGAACGCGGCCACTCGCTGGTCGCCGATGATCTCACCGTCATCCGGCTGCTCGACGAACGTGAGCTGATGGCCTCCAGCCGGCCGCTCAACCGGGGCTACATGGAGTGTCGGGGCATCGGCATCATCAACGTCGCCGACATGTTCGGCGTGAAGTCGATCCGCCTCGAGAAGCGCATCGACATGGTCGTTTCCCTGCACGAATGGCATCCCGACGCGATCGAAGAACGCACCGGTCTTGAGGAAAACCATTATGAAATCCTCGGCCTCAAGGTGCCGCACATCGAGATCTACGTGCGCCTCGGCCGCGACATCGCCCGGCTCGTCGAGGTCGCCGCCCTCACCCAGGCCCTCAAACGCATGGGCCACGACCCGGCCAAGGACTTCAACGACCGACTGATCGCCTTCATGAACGCCGCGCCCGCCCCGGCGAAGAAACTGAACGTGCGAACCACCGAGCCGGTCGATGGCTCGTCCCCAGACGCCTGAGACGGCTGCCGTCCTCTCCCTCGCCATGACTTCCCCCTCCCGCGCGGACGGCCGCCGACCCGACCAACTCCGCCCGATCTCCTTCGAGCCCAACATCGCCCCGCACGCGACCGGCTCGGTGCTCGTGTCCTTCGGTTCCACGCGCGTGATCTGCGCGGCCACCATCGAGCCGGGCGTACCTTCTTGGATGAAGCAGCAGGGCGTCCAGGGTGGCTGGCTCACGGCCGAGTACTCCATGCTCCCTTACGCCACCCACGAGCGCAAGACACGCGACTCCAGCCGTGGCAAGGTGGATGGACGGACTGTGGAGATCCAGCGCCTGATCGGACGTTCGCTCCGGGCGGTGATCGATCTGGAAAAGCTCGGAGCCAACACCCTCTGGGTCGACTGCGACGTGCTGCAGGCGGACGGGGGCACGCGCACCGCCTCCATCACCGGCGCCTACCTCGCCTGTCGACTCGCAGTTCAGCGGCTGATTGACGCCCAGAAACTCAGCGAGAATCCACTCTCCGACTCCGTCGCCGCCGTCAGCGTGGGCATCCTCGGCGGACGCTCCCTGCTCGATCTGCCCTACGTCGAGGACCGCGACGCCGAGGTCGACTGCAACGTCGTCATGACCGGCCAGGGTCGCTTCGTGGAGGTGCAGGGGGCCGGCGAAGAGTCGACGTTCTCGCACGACCAGTTCATTTCCCTCCTCGATCTCGCCCGCACCGGCCTAGCGGAAATTCACTGCCTGCAAACCGCGTTCCTGCTCAAGGCCCTGCTCGGGAAGGGCGCCTGAAGCGCACGGCGGTCCTCGCCCGACCCGCGCACTCCCACGAGAGCGTGCGCCTGCTCGAGAACCGAGCCTCAAGCGCACGGCGGTCCTGCATCCGCGGTAGGTCCGCGCGATCGTTGCCCTCGCGATCGCCGCGCGACCTGCGACTGCGCCGGGAACCGTGCCAAACGCCCGGCTCAGGCCTTCGGCTTGACCGGAAGAGCGTCCCGGACTGCGGTGAAGTTGCCGTCCTCCGCCGCCCGAAGGAATCCCTCGGTCACGCTCTTCAGATCCTCCCACCGCCGCCGAATCTGCCGCGCCTCGTCCTTGGTCACCGAATTGTCCGCCGCCGCGGTGGCGATGACCGCCAGCATGTCCGCGAACTCCTGCACGATCGCGTTGGTCGTCGGGATGAGCGAATACGTGTGCGGCGTCGGCGTCTGCGGATTCGTGATAAAAAAACCGCCCGCCCTCTCGCAAACCCACTGCGCGATGCGTGCGTCCTTGGTGATCTGGAGGAGTTGATCGACGCGATCGAGGGGATTGTGGGCGCCGCTGCCGGTGGCATCGCTGGGAGGCTCGGCCCACTTGTAGATCAGCGAGAGCGACAACCCCATTTCAGCCGCGATCTGCTTCGCGCTGGTCTTCTTCAGCACCTCCCGGAGCACCTCGTGCGATTGCATGAAGCCATCAAGCCACCTGCTAGGGGCAATGGCAATCCCGACTGCCAGTCTCTCGACACACATTTGAGGTGTCTTCCGCCTACGGTTTCTGGCAGCTTCGGCGTTTTCCATGAACATTCACGAGTATCAGGCCAAGGCCCTCTTCGAAACGTTCGGGGTGCCGGTTCCGAAGGGCGTCGCGGCCAAGGCCGCGTCCGAATTCGACGCCGCCCTCGCGCAACTCCCCGAGGGTCCCACGATGGTGAAGTCCCAAATCCACGCCGGCGGGCGCGGCAAGGGCACGTTCACGGATGGCTTCAAGGGCGGCGTGAAGTTCTGCAAGACCAAGGCCGACGCGAAGGAGATCGCCGGCCGCATGCTCAACAACACGCTGATCACGCTCCAGACCGGCCCCGCCGGTCGCAAGGTTCAGACCGTCTACTTCACCGTCGCGAGCGACATCAAGAAGGAGTACTACCTCGCCATCCTGCTCGACCGCGGGACCTCGCGCCCCGTGATCGTCGCCTCCACCGAGGGCGGCGTCGAGATCGAGAAGGTCGCCCACGAGACGCCCGAGAAGATCTTCAAGGTCTTCGTCGATCCGGCCTACGGTCTCGCCGACTTTCAGGTCCGCCAACTCATCGCCGGCCTCGGCTTCACCGGCGCGGAGGCCAAGGGAGCGGCAAAACTCATCCGCAATCTCTACACGATGTTCTGGGAGACCGACGCCTCGATGGTGGAGATCAACCCGCTCATCACCACGCCCACCGGCGAGGCGCTCGCCCTCGACGCCAAGGTCTCCTTCGACTCCAACGCTCTTTACCGCCACCCCGAGATCACCGCGCTGCGCGATCTCAACGAGGAGGACCCGAAGGAAATCGAGGCGTCGAAGTACAATCTCTCCTACATCGCGCTCGACGGCAACATCGCGTGCCTCGTCAACGGCGCCGGTCTCGCCATGAGCACGATGGACATCATCAAGCACTTCGGCGGCAGCCCGGCCAACTTCCTCGATGTCGGCGGCGGCGCCACCAAGGAACAGGTCGTGGCCGCGTTCAAGATCATCCTCGGCGACGCCAACGTGAAGGGGATCTTCGTCAACATCTTCGGCGGCATCATGGACTGCAACGTGATCGCCACCGGCATCATCGAGGCGGTGCGCGAGGTCGGACTGAAGCTTCCGCTCGTCGTCCGACTCGAGGGCAACAACGTCACCGCCGGCAAGGCCACCCTTGCGGGCAGCGGACTTCCCATCGTCAGCGGCGACACCATGGCCGACGCCGCCCGCAAGATCGTCCAGCTCGTCGCCTGAGCCCCTCCGCACGTTCCCCTCATCCTCTCGCCTCCATGTCCATTCTCATCCAGCCCGACACCAAGATCCTCGTCCAAGGCATCACCGGCGACTTCGGGGGTCGCCACGCCAAGCTCTCGCTCGACTACGGCACGCACGTCGCCGGCGGCGTGACGCCCGGCAAGGGCGGACAGTTCTTCGAGCACAAGGAGCACAAGGTTCCGATCTTCAACTCCGTCCACGACGCCGTCGCCGCCACCGGTGCCACGGTTTCCGTGGTCTTCGTGCCGCCCCCGTTCGCCGCTGACGCAATCCTTGAGGGCGTCGACGCCGGCCTCGATCTCGTCGTCGCCATCACCGAGGGCATCCCGGTGCGCGACATGGTGCGCGTGAAGCGCGCGATCGCCGGCCGCAAGACCCGCCTCATCGGCCCGAACTGCCCCGGAGTCGTGACGCCGGGCTCCGGTCCGCAAAGCCACGGCGGCTGCCGCATCGGCATCGCTCCGGGCTACATTCACAAGCAGGGCCACGTGGGCGTGGTCTCCCGCTCGGGCACCCTCACCTACGAGGCGGTGTACCAGCTGACGTCGAAGAACATCGGCCAGTCCACCTGCGTGGGCATCGGCGGCGACCCGGTCAACGGCACGTCGCACCTCGATGTGATCCGGATGTTCAACGATGACCCGGACACGCACGGCATCATCCTGATCGGCGAAATCGGCGGCAACGCCGAGGTCGAAGCCGCGCGCTGGATCAAGGCGAACGTCCGCAAGCCGGTCGCCGGCTTCATCGCTGGCGCCACCGCTCCGGCGGGCCGCCGCATGGGCCACGCCGGCGCGATCGTCGGCGGCGCCGAGGACACCGCGGCGGCGAAGATCGCCGTCTTCCGCGAGTGCGGCATCGAAGTCGCCGCGACGCCTTCAGACATGGCCCACGCCCTCCTCCGCGCCGCGCAGGCCAAGGGTGTGACCCTGACCTGACGCCTGCGTCAGCGATCCCGCTCTCCCGGACCGCCGTCGCGAAGACGCACGCGCGGTCCCTCGCCCACGCCTCTCGCGAGGCCACCCGGGCCGCGATTCCCCTCGCGGCCCGTTCCGTTTTCCGCCCTCCCTCCGCGCGCCCAACCACCAACGCGGCCATCGGGCCGGAGGACTCAGCGCGGGATCGCCGCGATCACGCGCTGCACGAACTCGGCTTCGTTGCCGCGGTGCCAGCGCCACACCACGACGAGGTCGTGCTCGGGCGAGATCGTGATCGTGTTGCTGCCGGCGCCACGCGCACCGAACACCGTCGTCGGCAGACCGGGGTAGTTCTTCCCCTGCGTATTCAGCCACCAGAGGTAACCGTAGTCCGGGCCGTGCGCGCTGGGTGACAGCGCGGCCTTGACGAAGTCGGGCGGCAGCAACGCGCGGTCATTCCACCGGCCTCCCCGCAGCCAGAGGTAGCCAAAACGCGCGAGATCCCACGCGTGGATCCAGACGCCGCCGCCCCAGCGGGTGCCGCCGCTGACCGACGCCATCCGCCGACCGTCCTGTTGGACGTAGCTGTTGTGGTAGGGCACCCACTTCCAATCCGAGGAAGCCCCGATCGGCACTATGATCTCGTCGCGGAACACATCCGGCACCGGCTTGCGGAGGACCCGCAGCAGCGAAAGCCCAAAGCGGTTCATGCGCACGTCATTGTACTCGTAGAAGGATCCTGGACGCTGCAACGCGCGCGGCGGGCGGGCACCCTCGCCGAAGGCTTCGCGCCCGACGAAATCGTGCTTCTTGCCGAACATCTCCCCCTCCCACTCGCTCTCCTGCTGGAGGTGCATCCGCCACGTCACCTCGCGGTTCTGCGCCGAATCGTACCCGCCGTCCCGCACGCGGTCGCCCACGCGTTCGTCCACGGCGAGCAACCGGTCCCGCACGGCGACCCCCGCCACCGTCGCAAGCATGCTCTTGGCCGCGGAGTAGGTCGGATCCACCGCCGTCGTCTCGCCAAACTCCGCCACGACGTAGCCCTTGTAGATGACGATCCCGTTGGTCGCGGCACGCCGGGTCGGCACCGATCCGAGCAGAGCGCCGAAAATGCGCTCCTGATCGGAGAAATCCATCTCGCGCGTCGACTCGTGGCCCTGCGCGAAGGCGATGGCCTCGGCGAGCCGGACCGGGTCCATCCCCAGTTCCGCCGGGGCCCGGCGCGCCCACTCACCCTGCGGCGGGAAATACGCGCCCGTACCCGCCCTCAGCGGACTCAAGGCCATGAGCAGCGGGGCAACCAGCAGGGCGAGAAGGCCGACCCGGCGAGACATCAGCAGCGTCGTCATTCCCCCCACGCTGCGCCCGCGAGGTCGCACTTCAAGCCCGACGACGCGGTCAAGCCCCTCTTGCAAAGCCACCCGCGGAGCCCACCTCCGATCCAATCCATCACGCCTCCAAGCGACGCCTCCGATCGCCGCGCCTTCATCGAAGCGGCCGGGACCCGGACACTCACGCGGTGGCCTGTCGATGAAGGTGCCCAGCATGCCGTCCGCACGCGAGCGCCGACTCAGTCGGCGGCGCCCACCGGCGGGGTACGTTACGGAGTCGCCCAAATCGGGGCGCTCGATCGTTTTCGCCGGACAACGCGGTGGAACTCCATTGCCTCTCCCCCACCGAAGCAGACTCATGATGCACCCAAGCCGAAACCCAACCATCCGGTCCGTCGCACCCGATCTGCCGGAACGGCGGAAAACCGATCCGCAAGGCGCCACACCGTGGCGCCCGACACCCCTAAGCGCGAGAAATTGACAGTGGTTCAACTTTGTACCATGTGGACTGGAATGCCCCGGCGCTCCGCTTCCCGCGACGACCTTGAGATCAAGCGGTCGCTGACGAACTCGATTCGCCGGAAGATGTCAGAGGACGGACTTTCGATCACCGCTTTGGCCAATCGGATGGGCACGGGTCGCACGGCCGTGCGCCGCATCCTCGATGCGACCAACACGTCGATCACCTTCCGCTCGATGAGCCGGGTCGCGGCCGCCGTGGGCCTGCGCATCAAGCTCACCGCCGAGCCCGCTTCGCCCGCCGAACTCGGCCGACTCGCCCAGCGGCTGGCCAAGAGCAGGAGTCGGGACGAGGTGATCGACCTGAAGACGCGAATCACGCACGGCTTTTACGGCGGTGCCTGATGCCCCAGGTTCAGCGCACGGGTATCCCGCGTGCACTCCTCGCCCACCTGTTGCTGCGCATCCAAGAGCGCCACATCAGCGCGGCGGGCCTTGAGGCTCTGGCCGCCTGGCTGGACACTCATCCGGAGGTGCCGACCGGGGACTGGTTCAAGCGGTTGCCCACCCTGATCGTGTGCGGCCGCGGGAGGCTGGTGAGGACGTTCCTCTCACCGACCCAGGCTCCGACCGGGAAGGAAATCTGAGCCCGACTGTGGGCGCCTCCGCCCTCGTACCCCAACCGCGGGATCGTTCGCGGCGCAAGGCTTGGGGCGGGTTGCCCAAGGCGAAGAAAAAAGGTGGCCAGGCACTCCACGGCACTAGGAGGTCGTCGTTACCGTTGCTACCTTCCGGTCCTGGCGGGGTTCACGCGCCTGCCCATGCATGGCGCCTGGCCAAGACCAACGGTGCCCACCCCGGCGGGCAGCGCAACTGGTTTCTTGCCGACGCTCAGGGAGCGCGCGGCGGCGCTGCCCTCTCCGGTTGGGCACCCGGCGGCGGGGGACGCTCGCCGTCGGGCCGGGGCGGACCGCCACGGCCGCCCATCCGCTCCCTCCAGCGCCGACGCATCTCGGTGAATTCCGCCTTCTGACGCGCGTCGAGTTCCGCCTCGATCCGGGCGTCCATCTGGCGCAGGACGCGCAACGACTCCTGACGCGTGCGCTTCAGTTCCTCACCGCTGCTGGCGACGATGCGCTCAATCTTCGCCGACTGCTCCGCCGAGAGCTGCAGGCGGTCCTGCAGGCGCTTGAGGTTCGAGGTCACGAACTGGTCCCCCGGCGCACCCCGCGCCTGCACGAAACTCCGGGCGAAGCGCAGCGAGGCGAATCCTCCGACCACCGCTCCGGCAAGGAAGACGCCGGCAAAGACCAACCCGACTTTCCACGAGATCTTCATCGTCAACGTCCCGTCCTCATTCCGTCAGGTCCGTCACGCCTTCCACCTCGACGACCGCAATCTCGTCGTGCAACGACTGGAGCACCGGGTTGGCCGTGGCCAGCACCGTCCCCACCGCCAGCAACGACGCCGCGCCGAGGGCCCGGAGGGAGAAGGCATCCAGCGACGCGATCAGGCCGCGCTCGCGGCCGGGAACCACCCCGGCCAGGGCCACCACCCGGGTCGCAAAGCCCGGCGGCGCTTCCCACCCACGGCCCGACGGTGCCTCCGGCGCCCGCCGCGCCAAGGCCACCAATCGCTGCCACGACTCTTCTCGTTTGTGTGTGCTCATCGACGTTCCGACTTTTCCAGCTGCTTGAACAATTTCTGCAGTTTCCGCCGGGCCCGGAAAGCCCGAACCTTGATCAGCGGGGCGTTCCAGCCCGTCTGGGCCGCAATCTCTGCAATCGATTTCTGCTCCAAATCCAGCAGGCGGATCACCAGTTGATCCTCCGGCTTGAGCTCGCCCAGGAGCCGCTCCACCAACTCCCGCGCCGCCAGCGCATCATCCGGCGTCGCCTCCCGCTCGTTCGCCAGCACTGCATCCAAAACATCCGCCTCCTGCTCCGAGAGGTCCGCCCAACGGAACTCCGGCCGCCGCTGCTGCTGGCGTAGGTGGTCGATGCAGGTCGTCAGCGCAATCCGCGAGACCCAATGCGTAAAGGGCACCGCCCCTTGAAACTGGTCCATCCGCGTGAACATCTTCAGGAAAACCTCCTGCGCCAAGTCTTCCTCCGCCATCCGCCGGGGCAGACGCCCGCGGATGATGCGCAATACCAAGGGGTAAAGATGCTCCACCAATTCCCGGGCCGCCCGCTGATCCCCCGCCCGGACACGGACCAAGCAGCCCGACAGGTCGAAGTCGGGTTCAGCAGGGTCGGACATGCCGCGATCGAAGGGTTGAAGCGCACCGAGGGCAAGACGACGCTCCCCGCCCCCTGGTTACAGCCATCCGGTGCCCTTCGCCCGGTTTTCAGCGGGATAAAGCAATGGAAAACAAGAGCTTGGGCGGAAGGAGCCGCGATCTCAGCCGGAGGAGCCACTTGACTTCCCGCGGACGCGGACCGATAACCCTTTCAGATGCGACACCTCGGGCAGGCGCTTCGACTTACCTAGACGCACGGTCCCACGGGCCCCGTGAGGGCCTGATCGTGCGTCCTGCCTACCCGCCCCCGTCCGCCCGCCGTTTGGAGTTCCGTCTCCCCGCCGCGTTCGCGTGTTCCACGCGCCGTTTTTCGCATCTTCCCCCCATTACGTTCCCCGTTAGCCTGAATCCACCTTCGTCCATGCAGTCCGCCCCCGTCACCAAGTACCGTCCGTTCCCGGTCGCCTCGCTGCCCCAGCGGCAGTGGCCCAGCCGGGTGCTGTCCCAACCGCCGCGTTGGTGCAGCGTCGACCTCCGCGACGGCAACCAAGCCCTCGCACAACCGATGAGCGTCGAGGAAAAGCTCGAGATGTTCGAGTTGCTGGTCGGCATCGGCTTCAAGGAGATCGAGGTCGGCTTTCCCTCCGCCTCGCAGATCGAATTCGATTTCTGCCGCCGGCTCATCGAGGAAAATCGGATCCCGGAGGACGTGACGCTCCAGATCCTCTGCCAGTGCCGTGAGGACCTGATCGTGCGTTCGCTCGAGGCGCTGCGCGGCGCCCGCCGCGTCATCTTCCACCTCTACAATTCCACGTCGCCGGCGCAGCGGAAGTACGTCTTCAACGCCAGCCGCGAAGACATCATCCGCATCGCCACCCGCGGCATCGGCTGGCTGAAGCAGCACGGCCAGTCCCTGATCGACGCCGGCACCGACCTGCGGCTGGAGTACTCCCCGGAGAGCTTCACCAGCACCGAACTCGAATTCGCCCTTGAAATCTGCGAGGCGGTGACCGACGCATGGGGACCGACGCCCGCATCGAAGATCATCCTCAACCTCCCCGCCACCGTCGAGTACGCCAGCCCGAACGTCCACGCCGACCAGATCGAATGGATGTGCACGCACCTGACGCGGCGCGACCTGACGATCGTCTCGCTGCACACCCACAATGATCGCGGCACCGGCGTCGCGGCGAGCGAGCTGGCGCTGCTGGCCGGCGCCGACCGGGTTGAGGGCACGCTCTTCGGCAACGGCGAACGCACGGGCAACCTCGACATCGTGACCCTCGCCCTGAACCTGTACACGCAGGGGGTTCATCCCGGCCTCGATTTCGGCGACCTGCCGCGGATCCGCGAGGTCTACGAGCGCACCACGCGCATGGAGGTGCATCCGCGCCATCCCTACGCCGGCGACCTCGTCTTCACCGCCTTCTCGGGTTCCCATCAGGACGCGATCAAGAAGTCGTGGGCGCTGCAGCCGCCGGATGCCCCGTGGGACGTCCTCTACATCCCGATCGATCCCGCCGACATCGGGCGCAGCTACAAGGCGATCATCCGGATCAATTCGCAGTCGGGCAAGGGAGGCGTCGCCTACGTGCTCGAGCAGGAATTCGGCTACCAACTCCCGAAGCTCATGCACAAGGAGATCGGCCGCACCATCAACACGCTCGCCGACTCCACCGGCCGGGAGCTCACGCCGCAGGAAATCCACGCCGCCTTCGCGCGCGACTACATCGAGCGCACCTCACCGGTGGCGCTCGGCGAATTCCGCACCATCGAGCGCGGGAGCAGCGTCACCTGCCAGGCCGAGCTCACCGTGAGCGGTCGCTCGCATGTGGTGTCCGGCACCGGCAACGGGCCGATCGACGCCTTCGTCCACGCGCTCCGCGAGGCCGGGCTGCCTCCGTTCGAACTGCTGAGCTACTCCGAGCACTCGCTTGGCAGCGGGGCGCAGGCGCGCGCGGTCAGCTACATCCAGATCAAGGCAGCATCGGGCCATGCGTTCTTCGGCGCCGGGATCGACACGAACATCGAGCTGGCATCGATCAAGGCGATCGTCAGCGCCCTTAATCGTTCGCTCGCCGGCTGATCAGACCCGGCCGAGACGGCTGAAGAGCCAACCGGCTAGTCCGAGGAACATCAGCGAAGGCGCCCACAGCAGGAGGTCCGGCCGCAGCTCGGGTCGGCCCTCCAGCCAGCCCACGCAGACGCTGAGGAAGTAGTAGCCCATCACGAGGACGAGCGCGACGCCGAGGTTCGCCGAGGTTTCCTTGCGCGAGACCTTGATGCCCAACGGAACCGCGAGGAACGCGAACGCAAACACCGCGAGCGCGGTGGAGCCCTTTTCGCTGAGGGCGAAGGCCACCTTCATCTGGCTCTTCCGGGTCGCCACGGGATCCACTCCCGGCTCCGCCGCCACGGCCGCCAAGCGAGCCTCTTCCGCCCGGAGCTCCGACAACGTCATCCACGCCAGCTTCTTCTGCACGCTGCGCCGACCAAAGAGCGTCTCAAGATGCAGCTCAATGGGGAATTCCTCCGCGAAAAGCGGCGAGACCGGCACGGAAAAGTCCTCCGGGCGATCCGACTTGCGCGCCTCGATGTTCACCCGCCGCAGCCGCAGCACGAGCAGGCCGTCGTCCTCCCGGTACTCCACCACCCCGGAGGCCGCCCGGCCCGACCGCTTGACGCGGCTCTCGCGGTCCAGCTCCCACATCCACACGTCGCTGAGTTCGTTTCCTTTCTTCTCCCCGACGTAGAGCACGACGCCCGGGAAGTCGCGGATGAAAGTCTTGGGGACAATGAAGCTCAACGGGTTCCGCTGCACCGCCTTCGCCAGCGTCTCCTTGTAGAGCGCCCGTGCCCGCGGCATGTACTCGTAATTGACCGCCGCCGAAAGCGCCGCCGCAAGCGCGCCCAGAAACAGAATGGGGCGGGCCACGTAAAGGAGGCTGAGCCCCGCCGCCCGCATCGCCGTGATCTCATGCTGCGCCGACATCCGGCCCAACACCAGCAGCACCCCGGTCAGGATGCCCATCGGCAACGCGTACGCCGCCACGAACGGCCCCAGCAACGCCAGCAGGGTCAGCGCCGTTTCCGCCTCCAACTGACCGCTCAAGACCAACGGCAACAGGTCCTTCAGGGCGTTGCCCAGCACGAGCACGAACCCGAACAACCCGACCGCACCCGCGCAGGCGATCAGCACACTGAAGAAGAGGTGACGGTGGAGCAGCGACATCCGCGGGTCTGCCTACCCTCCCACAGCGTTCCATTCGTCCCCCGAGGTCAATCCCTCTCACCATCCCGCGCGGCCGGCCCGCTTCCCCCCAACGCCGCCTACCCCGGCCGCCACGGTCGCGTTCGAACGCTCCCGCTCGGTCCCCCCGTCCCGCCGCCCCGCCGCCCTATCGCGCTGTCGCGCCGGCGACCACCCAGCCAACACCGCTCCCCACGCCTCGTCCGCTCGGGACCCGATCCGCGGTTGGCTCTAGACGCAGCGCCCTCAGTCGACGATACTTCAGGCTTCATGCGGTTCGTTCCCACCCTCCCCCCGCTCACCGGAGAGACCCTCGAGTCCCTCAGCGAGCGCCTGCGCGAGCGCGGCGAACCCCCGTTCCGCGCCCGTCAGATCCTCGACTGGGTCTACAAGAAGCGAGCCCGCTCCTGGGATGAGATGACCAACCTCTCGAAGGACCTCCGCGCTTGGCTCGCGCAGACCTTCGACCTGCTCCCCGCCTCCCTCCTCCACGGCAAGCAGTCCACCGACGTCACCGACAAGCTGCTGCTGGAACTCCGCGACCAGTCCCTCATCGAGACCGTCATCATCCGCGCCCCGCAGGAGGGCGTGGGGCTGGAACACTCGCGCAAGACCATCTGCATTTCCACGCAGGTCGGTTGCGCCATGGCCTGCGCGTTCTGCGCCTCCGGTCTCGCCGGCCTCAAGCGCGACCTCTCCGCCGGCGAGATCGTCGCCCAACTCCTTCACGTCTGCTACCGCGAGGATCCGCTCACCGCCCGCGCCGACCGCGAACTGGCGTCCTTCGACAACATCGTCGTCATGGGCATGGGCGAGCCGCTCGCCAACTACGACAACCTCATCCGCGCCCTCACCATCCTGAACGCCGATTGGGGCCTCGGCTTCGGCGCCCGCCGCATCACCGTCTCCACCAGCGGGCTCGTCCCCAAGATCCTCAAGCTCGCCGACGAACCCCTCGGTTTCCGCCTCGCCATCTCCCTCCACGGCGCCACCGACGAGGTCCGCGAGAAGATCATGCCGGTCAACAAGGCCTTTCCCCTCGCCAAGCTGCTGCCCGCCATCCGCACCTTCTCCGAAAAGCACGGCCGCATGGTCACGCTGGAATTCATCCTCATCGAGGAGATCAACGACTCCCTCGAGCAGGCCGAGCACCTGCGCGACATCGCCCGCGACCTCCACGCGCACGTCAACCTCATCCCCTACAACCGCGTCGAGGGTCTGCCATGGAAGCGGCCCAGCATCGCCCGCCAGGAGCGCTTTGCCGACGTGCTTCGGGCCGCGCGGATTCCGGTGACGCTGCGGCGCGAGAAGGGGCACGACATCGACGCCGCCTGCGGTCAACTGCGCCTGCGCACGGAAAAGGACCGCGCCGCCTTGGTCCCAGCCTGAGCCGCGGCCGCCACCTACACCCCAGCGCCAAAACGTCCTGCGCGATCTCCCCCCCCCCCCCCCCCCCCCCCCCCCCGTCTCTGGCGGTGGGGGATTTCACTTGAAAAATCCCGGTTCGGAAATTTACGAAGCCTTTCCCCCCGACACCCGGAAATCCATCCGCAAGATGCGCTTCCCGGTCTCATCGCCCAGCTTCCCCGCCCCTCCTGCAACTCCCTTTCCCCATGATTGAAGTCAAAGGTCTGGTCAAAACGTACGGCGCCAAGCGGGCCGTCGATGGCGTCTCGTTCAAGGTCAACCGCGGCGACATCCTCGGCTTCCTCGGGCCCAACGGTGCCGGCAAGTCGACGACCATGAAGATGATCACCGGCTTCCTGCGCCCGAACGGCGGGACCGCGATCGTCGATGGCCACGATGTCACGCAGGATCCGGTCGCGGTGAAGCGCTGCATCGGCTACCTTCCGGAAAGCGCGCCGGCCTACGGGGAAATGACGGTGCAGGAATTTCTCGGCTTCATCGCCGAGGCCCGGGGCTTCCGCTCCGCCGCGGAACGCGCCGCCAAGGTCGATCGCGCCATCTCCCTCACCCATCTCGATCCGGTCCGTCGGCAAAGCATCGAGACGCTGTCCAAGGGCTACAAGCAGCGCGTCGGCTTCGCCCAAGCGTTGCTCCATAACCCTCCGGTCCTGGTGCTCGATGAACCCACCGACGGTCTCGATCCCAACCAGAAGAACGAGGTCCGTTCCCTCATCAAGTCGATGGCCGCCGAAAAGGCCGTCATCCTGTCCACCCACATCCTTGAGGAGGTCGAGGCGATCTGCACCCGGGTCATCATCATCTCGCAGGGCCGCGTCGTCGTCGACGAGACCCCCGCCCAGCTTCAAGCCCGCCAGCCGGGCGCCCGGCTCGACGCGATCTTCCGGAGCCTCACGCAAAGCGACGTCTGATCCGTTCGCCATCGGTCTTCTCCCGCGCTCGCTCCGCACCTCACCTGTTCCCTCCGCCCCACCGCTCTCCCCGCCGTTCGCCCCGTCCTTCCTCGCCTTCCCTCCCCCTTTTCCGATGCGATCGATCGTCCCTCTCTTCAAACGCGAGTTCCTCGGCTACTTCCGCTCGCCCGTCGGCTACGTCTTCCTCGCCGTGTTCCTCGTGGCGAGCGTGATCCTCGCCTTCTTCGTCGGCGGCTTCTTCCGCGGCGGCACCGCCAGCCTCGAGAGTCTCTTCAACTTCTACCCGTGGCTCTTCCTCTTCCTGATCCCCGCCGCCGGCATGCGGCTGTGGTCCGAGGAAAAGCGCTCCGGCACGATCGAGCTGCTGTTCACCCTGCCCATCACGACGCTCGATGCCGTGATCGGAAAGTACCTCGCCGCCTGGGCGTTCCTCGGCCTCGCGGTGGTGCTCTCCTTTCCCATGGCGATCACCGTGGCCTACCTCGGTGATCCGGACTGGGGCGTCCTGCTGGCCAGCTACTTCGGCAGCATCCTGATGGCCGGCTCGTACCTCGGGGTCTGCTCCCTCGCCTCGGCCCTGACCAAGAACCAAGTGGTCAGCTTCGTCGTCGGCACCCTCGCCTGCCTGCTGCTGCTGTTCCTCGGCCTAAGCGTGTTCAACACCCTCCTGTCCGCGATCTTCCCGACGTGGCTGGTCGACCTGCTGGCGAACTTCAGCTTCAGCACGCACTTCGAGTCGTTCACCAAGGGCATCATCGACCCGAAGGACGTCATCTTCTTCCTCTCGCTGTCGGGCTTCTGCCTCTTCCTCAACACGGTCGCGCTCGAGCGCTGATCCTCCCTCCCGCAACGCCCTTCCGGAACCCTCCCGTCCCGCACCATGAAATCCGGCTCCAAGTTCGTCGTCATCGTCCTGCTCTTCGTCGCGCTGGCCCTCGTCAACTTCCTCGCCTCCCGGCTGCCGTTCCGCGGCGATGCGACCGCCGAGAACATCTATACGCTGTCCCCCGGCACGCGGTCGATCGTGAGCAAGATCGAGGAGGATGTGGTCCTCGACTTCTACTTCTCCAAGTCCGTCCAGGGTCTGCCCATCACCTACAAGAACTACGCCGCGCGCGTGGAGGAAATGCTGCGGCAATACGTCCGTGCTTCCGGTGGTAAGTTGAAGCTGAACGTCATCGATCCGCGGCCCGACACGCCGGAGGAGGAAAAGGCCACCGCCGCCGGTCTCCAGCCGCAGCAGCTGCCGTCCGGTGAAGCCGTCCACTTTGGTCTCGTGGCCACGCAGGCCGACCAGCAGAAAACGATCACGTCGTTCAATCCGCAGCGCGAGTCGTTCCTTGAATACGATCTGTCGCAGCTGGTCGCGAGCGTCCAAACCGTCACGCGCAAGAAGCTCGGGCTCATCACCAGCCTGCCGCTCCAGGCGCCGGCCATGGACATGATGATGATGATGCAGCAGCGGCAGCGGCCGACCGGTCAGATGGTCGCCGATGAGTGGGGCCGGACGTTCGAGCTCGTGCCCATCGAGGCCAGCGCCACCGAGCTGCCGGGCGATCTCGACGTCCTCGCCGTCATCCACCCGCAGGGGCTGTCGAACAAACTTCAGTTCGCCATCGACCAATTCCTGCTCGGCGGCAAGCCGGTCTTCCTCGCCGTGGATCCAGCCTCCCAGCACTTCAAGCGCCAGGGCGGCCAGGCCGCCATGTTCGGGGGCGCGCAGCCCAATGTCTCCAGCGATCTGCCCACCCTGCTCAAGGCCTACGGGATCACCTACAATCCGCAGAATGTCGCCGGCGATCTGGCCAGCGCCACGCAGGTGCAGACCAATGCCGGGATCGTGCGCTACCCGGTCTGGCTGACCCTCGCGCAGGAGTCGTTGAACCGTCAGGCCATGCCGGTCGCCCAGCTCAAGTCCACACTCTTCGTCGAGAGCGGCAGCCTCGCCATCGAGGCCGGCGGCCGCACCGTCACGCCGTTGATCGAGACGTCCGCCTCGGGCGGCGACGTGCCGGCCTTCTCGCTCCAGTTCGCCCAGCCGGAAGAGGTCTCCCGCCAGTTGGTGCCGTCCGGACGCAAGACGCTCGCCGCGATCGTCAGCGGCACGTTCACCTCCGCCTTCCCCAATGGCGCCCCCGCCGACGAACCCGCTCCCGGCAGCGACGCCGCCAAGGCACCCACCCCCGCGACGCCGCCGAGTGCGAGCGCGCTGAAAGCGTCCTCCGGCACGTCCACGCTGCTGGTCGTCGCCGACACCGACTGGCTCTTCGACGACTACAGCGTGCGGCGCTTCAACTTCCTCGGGGTCCAAGCCGCCGAGCCGCTCAACGACAATCTCGCCTTCGCCAGCAACAGCCTCGAATTCCTCGGCGGATCCCAGGACTTGATCTCGATCCGCGGCAAGGGAAGTTCGATGCGCCCCTTCACCGTCGTCCGCCGCATGGAGGTCGACGCGCAGCGCCGCTATCAGGAACAGCTCACCGCGCTGGAGGCACGGATCACCGACGTGCAGCAGAAACTGACCGAGCTCCAGGGCAAGCGCAACGAGGGCAACCGTCTCGTCGCCACCCCGGAAATGCAAAAGGCGATCGAGGATTTCCAAGCCCAGCAGGCGGTCATGCGCGGCGAGCGCCGCGAGATCCGCAAAGCCCTGCGCGAGGACATCGAACGCCTCGAGAACGGCCTGCTCGTCGGCAATCTGCTCGCTCCCGTCCTCCTCGTCGGCGCCGTCGGCTTCGTCGTCCATCGCCGCCGTCGCCGCTGAGCGCGCCGCCGCGCCGCCCGCCTTTCCCCCGCTTCTCCGCGCTCTTCCCGGTCCTCCGCACCCCTTTCCTTCTTCGGCATGAAACTGAAACCGCTCCTCGCCGTCGTCGCTCTCCTCGCCGCGCTCTCCGTCGCCGTCTACTTCGCGGGTCGCCCCGCGAAACCGTCCGGCGTCGATCCGCGCCTCGGCCAACCGCTGCTCGCGGCCAGCAGCGTCGACCAAGCCAGCACGCTGACGCTCACCGAGAACAACCGCACCGTCACCCTGAACAAGCTGCCCACCGGGGGCTGGGTCGTGCAGGACTACCATGGTTTCCCCGCTGATTTCACCAAGCTCTCCCGGCTCGTCAGCGATTTGGTCGGGGCCAAGGTCGAGCGTCTCGTTTCCCAGATTCCCGAGCGCCTGAAGGGGTTCAATCTGGGTGACGCCCGAGTCACCTTCAAGGACGCCGCTGGCAAGGCAGTGTGGAGCCTCGACCTCGGCAAGAACGCAGAGGGCGGCGGTCGCCTCGTCCGCTACGATGCCGAATCCAAGGCCTACCTGACCCGGCTGAGCGTGTTTCTCGACACCGACGCGAAGAACTGGGCGGACGCGTCCCTGCTCTCCCTGAAGGCCGAGGACATCGCGGAGGTGGAGCTTTCGTTCGCCGAGGGCGCGCCAGTGGTCGCCACCCGCGCCAAGATGGAGGATCCGTTCGCCGCCGCCAACGCCCCGGCCGGGCAGCAACTCAGTCGTGCCAAGATCGACTCCCTGCTCAGTTCAATCGGCACGCTGCGTTTTTCGGACACCTCCGAGCTCACCGAGCCCAATGCCGTCGCCGCCAAGGCGAACGCCCGCACGATCGCGGTGAAGACCTTCGACGGCCGCAGCTACCGCGTCGCGGTTGGCCGCAAGCCCGAGCAGAGGATCATCAAGGCGCCCGAGGCCGGCAAGACCGACGCCACCGGGCCCGCCGCGCTCGGCTCGCTCTCCGACCTTTTAAAGCCCGCCGCATCGAGTGCCGCGGCAGCCGCCCCCGCGACCCCCGCCAAGCCGGGTGAGGCGGGCCCAGCGGCCGTCGTTGAAAACGCCACCGAGACCATTCCCGCCGGCCCGGTCTACGCCTTCATCACCGCCTCCGACGCCGCCGCGCCCGTCAACCAACTCATGGCGAAGCGCAGCTTCCAAGTCTTCGAGAGCACCTTCACGACCCTCCCGCAGACCCGCGCCGACCTTTTCGAGCCCGCCCCAGCCGCCGCCCCTGGCGCCACGCCCGCCCCGACGCCCCCCACGCCGGGTCCGAACTGAGGCCAGCGATGAACGCGATTGTCTGCAATGCGGGCTGAGGGGCGGGGAAGATCAAGACACCGCATCCAACCACTCCCAAGCGGGAACAACCTCAACCGCGAGGCCATCGACCGACAACGCGTCCCGCTGGTCGCACGTGATGATAATCGCCCGGCGTTTGCCGGGTAACGAGCACCCACGTCGCACCCCCTCCATTTCGCGCTCGCGATTGAAGGGCGTCAGCGTCGCGCACACTTGAATGGCGTAATCGTCGGTCACGAAATCGCACTCCCAGGAATCTTTTTCGCCGGCGTAGCATGGCCTCACGCCGCGCCGGCGCAGGGAGAGGAAGACGGCGTTCTCGAGGCGATGGCCGACGTCCGCCGTGAGGTTCGGCGAATTCACGCGCCGGAGCGCGTTGTCGATCGCGTAGTACTTGTTCGGCGCCACGACCCGCTGCTTGAACGACGGCCTAAACTTCGGGACTGCAAACAGCAGGTAGGCGTCCACCAGAAACTCGATGTACCGGGAGGTCTGGGCAACGGTGGGAATCGCGAGTGACTTGGTCAGGCGTTGCAACGACAGTGGCTGACCGGTGTTCGCGAGAAGGTACAAAATGAGGTTCATCACGTGTCGTGCCTCCCGCAAATGATGACGCTGGGCGATGTCACGTTCCACGATGTCACGCAGGAGCTGCTGGAGGATTCGCGGGTCACGCTCGCGCCGGCCTTTGACGTGACCTACAGCTACAACCCGGCCGGCTCGTGGACGGCCGCGCACCAGATGACGCTGAACGGAAAGCGCGATGGTTTCGCAACGGAGGATTTCGAGGCGGGCGCGAAGTCGGCACTGATGAAGCGGGGCCGCGCCGCAAGGATCATCGCGGAAGTGCAGGCGGCCGTGCGACGCTGGCCGGAATTTGCGGCGGAGGCCCGGCTCTCCGACGATTGGTGTGGGAAGATCAAGGCATCGCACCGGCTGATTTTCCCGTAGGAAACCGGGCGCACTCGGCGCGCGCAGCACGATCTCAGGCCAGCCGGGCGAAGCCGCGGCGGGGGGCGTTGGGGATCGTCAGGCTGGCCAGCCCGTCGCGACTGATCGTCAGGGAAAGCGCCGCCAGGCTCTCGTCGACCGCCGTGAGAAAGCGGGCTCGGGCGCCATCCGAGTGCGCCACCATGAGGTAGCTGAAGGACGCCGCGAGGATGCCCCGGTGAAGCATCTCCCGCACATAGTGCTTCTGCGCCCCGGCGGACGCCGGACCAAGGTCGAACGCCAGCGTGGGAGTCGTCGGCATGCTGGTCACGGAGACGCGGCACAGCGGATACCTCGCGACGACGTTCTCAAGCGCCGACCGGAACGTCAGGCCCCGCGACCACATTTCGTCGAAGAGGCGCTCCTCCTCCATGCGTCGCAGGACCGCGAGGGCGGCTGACGTGCCGACTCCGTCCGTCCAGTAACTCGAGGAGATGAAGCTCGTCTCCCCCGCCTCCATCAGGGTCTTCCGGCCAACCAACGCACCAAAGGGAAAGCCGTTGCTCATCGCCTTGGCGTAGACCACGAGGTCCGGCTCGAGCCCGAGCCGGGCGCACGCGCCCGGGAATCCATAGCGGAGGCCGCTGGTCACCTCATCGATCACCAGAACCGCCCCGGCCGCCCGGCAGCGCTGCGCGATCGTTTCGAGAAATCCTTCCTTCGGCCACTGCGACCGCATCGGCTCCATCACGACCGCGGCGAGGTTTCCATCCAGTTGCCGGATCGCCTCCTCGAACGAAGCGAGATCGTTGTAGCGGAAGGGTGCGGCCGTACCCGCGAGTTCCCGAGGCACGCCTCTCGGCTCTAGGCCCGGCAGGAGGTGTCCATCGAGCGCATGCGTCCGACCCAGGTTCGCCGCAAGGTACCAATCCTGCCAGCCATGATAGCCGCAGAAAGCGATGCCGCTGCGGCCGGTCTCGGCGCGGGCGATTCTCACCGCCACGCCCATGGCATCGCCACCGCCCCGGGCGTAACGGACCTTCCCAGCCCACGGATGCAGCGCGAGCAGGCGCTCCGCCAATTCATACTCGTCCGGATTCACCAGCGTGCAGTAGTTCCCCTGGGCCACGCGTCGCTGGACCGCCGCGTTCACCTGCGGATCCGCGTAGCCGAGCAGGACGGCTCCCACCCCACCGGCGAAATCAAGGAAGCGGCGATGCTGCAGATCCCACACGTCGCACCCCTCGCAGCGGGTGAAGAAGGTCGGCCACTGCTCCGGGTCGAACTGCTCGGCCCGCTTCGACATCAAGCCGGTGCCGCAGGAAATCACCTCCTTGACCCGACGCCACCGCTCCGGTCCTCCCACCGGGGCGGGCGCCTCCGAGGCCGGAAGGAAGCCACGCAAGAGCCGGCGGGCGTTTCCATCGAACACCAGCGCCAGATCCGGCGCGGTGAGCGACGCCCGCTCGCAGGCTCCCTTCAGGGCCACAAGTGACTCGAGTCCGATCAGGGAAGCCCGGGCGTCGAACCCTTCCGCCGGGATGCCTTCGGTTTCCTTGGCATAGAGCCAGTGAAAGCCGTCGCCAACCGTGATGCAGCGCCCGCGGAACTCACTGACCGGAAAATCCGAACCCCACAGCACCCGATGGACCCCGAGAATTTCGATGGCCTCCGAAAAGGCCGATTCGTCGCAGATGACGGACGTGTCCACCACGACGTTGTCGAGCGAGGCCACCGCCCGCAGGCCGGCCCGCGCATGGTGGTGACTGAAGCTTCGCGCCACATGGGCGAGGACCACCTGGACCCGCGGGTAGCGTCGGCAGAGTCGGCGCAGCGAGCGCTGGTTCGCCTCATCCGCCATCGCCGCATCGCGCACCACGTGCAGCATCAGGATGCCCCCGACGCCATCGAGGAGTTCCCACATCCAGTCCGGCGCGTACTCCTCGATCTCCGAATCGGTGGTCGGCCGGCGCGAGGCGTAGCAGTGGTACACCTTGAATCCGCAGACCCCAGGCATCGCGAGCTGCCGCGCGAGGCTCTCGGGAGCATCCGCCGTCGAGGCGAGGATCAGGGTGCGGCTTGCCGGCGCGCCGTGCTGCGACACCTCAGCCGCCAGCCAGGCATTCACGCCGGCGCGATCGGCTCCGGCGTGCGGCAGCGGAAAGTGAAGCCCGGCGATCTCCAGCGGTTCGAGCAGGCGGCGCAGCGAGGCGCGATGCGCGTCACATCCCAGGGGAGAGAGCCCCGCGAGGGACACCCACGCGTCCGGTGGAAAGAAGCGCGCATCATGCAGATGAGCGTGGATGTCGAACACGCGCCGGGGCAGGAACTCCCGCACCTGGGCGGCAAGCGAGTCATCCCGTCGATCGAGGGATTGGGCGAAAAACACCGGAGAAGGACGAAACGGGATTGGTCAGCGGAACTGGAAGGAGAAGAGGTCCGCCTCCTTCATGACGAAGCGCAGGCGCACCGCCCGCCCTTGAAGCGCCCGCAGGGGCGACCGATCGGTCATGCCCTTCTGGTGACCCCAGTCGACCGCTCCGGAAACGCGATCGCCGAAAACGGTCGGCGAATCCTCCAGCACGAATCCCGGGATAGGCTGCCCACTCACGGCGTCCTGAATCTCGATCCGGATGCTGCCGTTCGCCGAGGTCGCGTAGTTGAGGAACAACTCGGATCCCCGAAAGACCAGGGGCTTGGAAATCCACTCCCCACCCGGATAACCGCCGCGGAGGGACACGAATCCGTCCATCCGCAGGGTCATCCGCTCCACCCGGTTGCTGGCGAACGTGTAATCACGCTCGATGTAGAGGGACAGTTCGGATTCCGAGGTCTGCACGAAGCCGGGCAGGGGCGTGTTGGCACGATGGCTCCAATTCCGCGGATTCGGGCCGGGATTGATGAAGGCCTCCGGGAAGAGCGTCCACGCCACGCCGTCCCGGCTGCTCATGAAGAGCGCATCCGAGACACCAGGGGTCTCGCGATCCATCTCGCGGAAATAGGTCCGCCACGGGAGATACCGCCGCGGTATTCCGAGGTAGAGGTGCGGGGCTCGCTCGTAAGGAGCCGCAGCGATCGTGTAGAGGTGGAAACGGGGGGCCATCCCGAAGTCAGCCCACTCCCCCGTGGTCCAGGTCCGGAAGTCGGGCGAGCGCGCAAACTTGAAGCTGCGGACCCCGTTCTCGAAGTCGCGGTAGAGCGCGACGTACTCCTTCCGCAACCCATCCCAAAACGCGACGTTGAGGGAGTCGAACGCACCGTCGCGGATGATCGGTGCTTCGCTGGCTTTCTTCCAGCGAATGCCATCCGGTGACGTGAAGAAGTACAGGGCGGGCCGCGTGTCGCTGCGCTGGAAGTACTCGTACTGGGTCTTCGCGTCCGCACCACTCGGCGGCGGGGGCGGGCTGGACGGGGGACGGAACGACGCGATGGCCTTGTAGGCTTCGTCCGGCCGCACGTCCGGATTCCCGTCGCGGAAGGGATAGAAGTTATGGGCACCACGGCGCATCCACACGATGTTGTTCTCGCGCGACCCATTGAACTCGAAGAGTCCGAGGTTGGGACGCTCCCAGCGCACCCCGTCCCGGCTTTCGACGAAGCAAACCGTCTCGTCATGCTCCGGGACGATCCGCTCGCCCGGCTGCAGCGTGCCGGGAAGCGCATAGGACGGCAGGCTGTATCCTCGGTAGTACATCCGGAACCCGCTCTCGGTCTTCATCAGGCTGGCGTAGCCGCTCGTGTTGCCCTCCCAGTCGCGGTCAAAGACGATCGAGGTCTCCGCCGGCCGCGGCTCGTGCAGGCGGAAATCAACGCCCCGCATTTCGGCGATGAGATGCCGGTCCACCAGCAATTCCAGTCGGCTTCCAATCTCGATGGGAGCCGACGCCGCGAGTACGTCAGCCGCAACGGCCAGCGCGCCGGCGGACACGAGAGGCAGGAAACGAGCGAATCGCGAGGGAGGTGTCATGGGTTCAAAAGAGGGAGACGAGCAAGGTCCTGCGGATCGCCCGCAGTCTCGGCCTGAGCGCCATACCGCAGGACGATCCGGACGGCGGTCGCGCCCTCGTTCCAATTCGCCGGCACGTCAAACCGTAAGTTGCGCTCGGTGATTTGGTTTCCGACGTAATGCTCCGCCGAAGCGCGCTGCCAACTCCCTTCG
>Ga0194123_10000498_pt1 | contig 73227 bp, 61 predicted proteins | sample TA2MahsurfametaG_5_FD_155479 | JGI IMG/M metagenome (GOLD analysis project Ga0194123, IMG submission 155479) | Freshwater microbial communities from Lake Tanganyika, Tanzania - TA2015023 Mahale A surface | ecosystem: Environmental > Aquatic > Freshwater > Lake | place: Tanzania: Lake Tanganyika... | reverse complement strand
GTCGCGGCGATTTCCACGATCCTCTGTTTGCTGGTCGGCTTTCCGATGGCCTACGCCATCGCCCGGTCTCGACCGAGCACGCGCAATTTGCTGCTGATGCTGATCATCCTGCCGTTCTGGACGTCTTTTTTGTTGCGCGTTTACGCGTGGATCGGTCTGCTCAAGTCCAATGGCGTGATCAACAACACGCTGCTCGCCCTCGGTGTGATCGATCAACCGCTGACACTGCTCTACACCGACTTCGCCGTGTATGTCGGCATCGTCTATTCCTATCTGCCGTTCATGATCTTGCCGCTGTACGCGAATCTCGAAAAGCATGATCTCACGCTGCTCGAGGCGGCTTCCGATCTCGGGGCATCGCCGACCACGGCGTTCTTCCGCATCACCTTGCCGTTGTCGATGCCTGGCGTCGTGGCGGGGTGTCTGCTCGTGTTCATCCCCGCGGTGGGCGAGTTCGTGATTCCTTCGCTCCTCGGGCGTACCGATCAGCTGATGATCGGTACCGTACTGTCGGCGCAATTCTTTGGTGCGCGTAACTGGCCGGTGGCAAGCGCCGTAGCCATCGTGCTGCTGTTGTTGCTACTGCTGCCGATTCTGCTGTTTCAGCGCTATCAGCAGCGCGAACTCGAGGCGGCCAAGCGATGACTCGAGGCTGGTTTCGCAACGGCATGTTGATGGCGGGTTTGGCGTTTTTGTATGTGCCGATCCTCTCCATGATCGTGTTCTCGTTCAATAATTCGCGGCTGGTGACGGTCTGGGATGCGCCCAATTCGCCAACCCTGCGCTGGTATGTGCGCCTGCTCGAGAACGATCAGTTGCTTGGCGCGGCATGGATCAGCGTGAAGATCGCCGCCATGACGGCAAGCGGGGCGGTGGTACTCGGCACGCTGGCGGGGCTCGTGCTCGCACGCTTCGGGCCGTTTCGCGGCCGCGCTTTTGTCGCGGCGATGACCACCGCACCACTCGTGATGCCGGAAATCATCACCGCTATCGCGATGCTGTTGCTTTTCGTGGCGCTCGAACAATGGATCGGCTGGCCCGCGGGTCGCGGCATGCTCACGATCACGCTCGCGCACATCACCTTCGCCATGGCTTATGTCACGGTGATCGTGCAGTCCCGACTCGCCGGATTCGACGATGCGCTCGAGGAGGCCGCACTCGATCTAGGGGCGAAGCCGGTCACGGTGTTCTTTCGTATCACGCTGCCCCTCATCATGCCGGCGTTGATTTCGGGCTGGCTGCTCGCCTTCACGCTCTCCTGGGACGATGTGGTGATCGCGCAGTTCGTCTCCGGACCCGGCTCATCCACGCTGCCCATGGAGATTTTCTCCCGAGTGCGCCGCGGCGTCAGTCCCGACATCAATGCGCTGGCCACGATCATGGTGGCGATCGTGGCAATCGGCGTCGTGCTCTCGACGCTCTACATGCGGCGGGAGGAGCGACAGCGCGCCCGCGAGCAACAGATGGCCCGTCGATGAAACCCGAGACCCGCGTCAACCATCCGCCCGCAGTCGACCTGCCGACCGACAATCATCCGCTCAATTTGCCGATCTTCCAGAACGTGAAGTGGGAAACCGACACGGTGGAGGAGAGCCTGCGCATCATGCGCGACGAGCGCGGGGGATTCTTTTATTCGCGAGCGGGTAATCCGACGGTACGCCAGCTCGAGTTGCTGCTCGCCGAGTTGCAGGGCCGCGAGGAGTGCTTGGCGACTGCCTCTGGCGTCAATGCGGTGGCGCAAACGCTGCTCACGCTGACGCGGGCCGGTGATCACATCGTCTTTTTCATTGAAGGGTACGGCCCGACGCGACAGATCATCCGCAAGATGTTGGCGCGCTTCGGTGTCACCCACTCGATGCTCTCGATCGATGATCTCGGCGGGCTAGAGCGGGAACTGACCGCAAGGCCGACCCGTCTGGTGTTCTTCGAGAGCCCGACCAATCCCGTAAACAAGATCGCGGACATCGCGGCGATAACCCGCTTGGCCCGTGCCCATGGCGCACTCACGGTCGTTGACAACACCGCTGCCGGCTTTCATCAGCACGGCGAATTCGACGTCGATGTGTTCGTCCACAGCCTCACCAAGTTCACGACCGGTGCGGGGGATGTGATGGGCGGCGCGGTGATCGCCCATCGGGACATCATCAGCGCGATCAGCGGCGATTTCCGTCTGCTCGGGGCGCAGCTTGATCCCTTGTCGGCATCGCTGATGGTGCGCGGCATGAAGACCTACTTTTCACGCTACCGTGAGCAGTCGGCAAGCGCTCTGGCAATCGCGAGTTTTCTCGAGGCGCAACCTGCTTGTCGTGAAGTTCGTTATCCCGGACTCGCCTCGCATCCGAAGGCGGCACTGGCGCGGGCGCAGATGCGCGAGTTCGGCACAGTGATCTGTTTTGATCTGGTGGCGGGCTTCGAGGCGGGCCGACGCTTCGCCGAGGCACTGCGTTTTTTTGCGCGTACGCCGAGTTTCGGGTCAACCGAGTCGCTGGTCGTGGCGCCACAGCTCATGCAGCCCAAAGATTTCACGGTCGAACAACTGCAGGCGGCGGATATCCGGCCCGGTACGATCCGTCTCTCCATTGGGCTTGAGAGTATCGATGACCTGCAGGCCGATCTCTTGCAGGCCATCGAGCGCGCGGGAGGATCAACCTGATGCAATTCTTCACGCCGCGCTCGATCAACGCTCTCGGTTTGCTGCTTGCTGCGGTGCTGCTCGGCGGCTGTAGCCCATCGGCACAAGAGGATGGTACGCAAAGGGACGCTGCCGCTCGTGATTTCGAGCGTGCGCTGCAGGAGCAGTTGATCGCCGCAAAACCTGGCGAAGTGATCGAAATCCCGGCGGGGCGCTACGCGTTCGAACGCAGTCTCAGTCTGCGTGTTGATGGTGTGACGATTCGCGGTGCCGGCATGGATCAGACCGTGCTGTCCTTCAAGGGACAAAAGAGCGGCGCCGAAGGCTTGCTGGTCAATGCCAGCGACTTCACGCTCGAGAATCTCGCCATCGAGGATACGCGCGGCGATGGCGTCAAGGTCAACGAGGGTACGCGGATCACGCTGCGTGGCCTGCGCGTCGAGTGGACCCGCGGTCCGGACACCCGCAATGGCGCTTATGGTCTTTATCCGGTACGTACTCGCGATGTGCTGATCGAAGACTGTCTCGTCATCGGCGCCTCCGACGCCGGAATCTATGTGGGACAGTCCGAAGACATCATCGTGCGGCGCAATCGCGCGCGACGGAATGTTGCCGGCATCGAGATCGAAAACTCTCGTCGTGCCGACGTGTACGACAACGAGGTTACCGAGAACACCGGTGGCATTCTGGTATTCAACATGCCGAATCTGCCGCAGCGCGGCGAGGGGACGCGGCTCTTCCGCAATCGGATCATCGCCAACAACACCGCCAATTTCGGCGCCAAAGGCACACCGGTGGCGAGCGTGCCGGCAGGTTCCGGAGTCGTCATCAACTCGAACGATCAAGTCGAAATCTTCGACAACGACTTCACCGATAATGCGACCGCACACGTGATCATTTCGAGTTACTTCTCGACCGGCTACATGACCGATCAGGGGGTGGCCGAAAACTTTGATCCCTACCCCGAAGCGATTCATGTACACGGCAACCGTTTCATCGGTGGGGGTGATTCGCCTGACGGGCTGGATCTCAAGGCGCTGAAATTGGCGATGTTCGGACTCGGCGGTCGCTTTCCGTCCGTGCTCTGGGACGGTTACCTCGATACGGCCAAGCTGCGCGGTGGGCGACTGCCGCCGGAGCTCGCACTCTGTGTGCGCGATGCGGGCCCGGTATTGAACGCCGATGGTCCAGGCAAATACCGCAAGCCAAGCCTCGCCACCGAGCCTCACGATTGTCGACTGGCATCCCTGTCAGCCGTGGACTTGCAGCGCTGAGCCCATGATCCGAAGCTGCGGCCGCTTCCTCGGTGTCGCTTTGCTGGCCACGGTCATGCTGCTTGCCAGCTGCAGTCGCGAGCCCCGCGCGCCCACGTTCCATGCAGAGGGCGAACCGCCGACGCTTGCAGAGTGGGGCGTGCTGCATATCGATGATGGCGTCTTGGCGCCTGCCGCAGGCGTAAGGGTTTATGAGCTCAATACACCGCTCTTCAGCGACTACGCCGAGAAACTCCGCACCGTGTGGGTGCCACCGGGTCAGTCGGCAAAGTATACGGCGAACGCTACGTTCGAGTTTCCGTTGGGCACGATCGTCAGCAAGACGTTCTATTACCCGCGCAGCGCGCCGGTCGGTACGACCGCAACGGACGCGATCGCGGCTCGGCTTGAGCTCGCGGCGGTGCGGCTCATCGAAACGCGGCTACTGGTGCGGCGCGAGGCGGGTTGGGAGGCGCTGTCTTACGTGTGGGACGACACCCAGCGCGTTGCCACGCTGCGCCGCGCTGGCGAGATCATCCCGCTCGAGATCGTCACAGCTTCGGCGAACGGGGCGCGTACGCAGCGCTTCGACTACGTGGTCCCCGACATCAACCAGTGTGCCGGCTGCCATGAGACCGAGGTGAAACGCAAAGCCTTGTCACCGATCGGTCTTGCGGCAAGACATCTCAATCGCGATCTGGACTACGGGACCGCAATGGGTCCTGCGAATCAACTGATGGCCTGGAGCGAGGCGGGGCTGCTCACGGGCTTGCCGCAGGCAGCATCGCTGGCGAGTCAGAGCGCGGTCTCTGGCACGGTCTCTGGCATGGTCTCTGGCGCGATCCCGCGCGCCGCGCGCTGGGATGACCCGGCGGCCGATCTCGAGGCGCGGGCGCGTGCCTACCTCGACATCAACTGCGCGCATTGCCACAACCGCGCGGGTCCTGCCGACACGTCCGGGCTCTCGCTCGATGCCGCGGAAGGCTCGTCCGTCGCGCTCGGGGTATGTAAATCGCCGATTGCAGCAGGCCGTGGCACTGGTAATCGCCGCTTCGGTATCGTGCCCGGATATCCCGAGGAGTCGATCCTCGTGTACCGCATGGCCGCGGTGGACCCGCAGGTGATGATGCCTGAGCTTGGTCGCACACTCGCGCATGCCGAGGGCGTCGGATTGATCAGCGCGTGGATCGCGGCCTGGCCGGGCGATGCGGGCTGCGCTCTCAGTGCGCGTCGAACTCCGCCCGCCATTCATTGAGCGCGGCGCGATTGTCGAGGTCCCAGGGATGGAAGCCCGGACGGTACCACGCGAAGTAACTGCGCCAGCCGCGACGGAAGATCCCCGGGTCACGCCAAAGAAATCGGCGTACGGCGCGGCGTGCAGCACGCTCCGAATAGCCGTCGGCCTGCAGCAGTCGCGTGGCGTGATTGGCAATGTTGTGCGTGAAATGCCAGGTGATGTAGACCATCGACCAGGTACGCACCAGATAGCGCTTGAGCGGTGACCAGTCGCGAGTCACCTCGAGAAAGACATCGAAGGCCACGGCCTTGTGCTCGGTTTCTTCCATGGCGTGCCAGCGCCAGAGGCGGGCGATCGCAGGGTCGGCATTGGCGAACAGATCGCGATGCTGCATGTGCATGTCGGCCATCATCGCCGTGAAATGTTCGAGCGCGATCGTCGACAACAGCATCGCGAACGGACCTTTCGCGCGGTTGAAGGCGATGCGCCCGCGAATGGTGGCGAGCACCTCGGCGACCGGGTACTTCTGCGGATCGATCGCCGCGTTGAGCGCATGATGTTCGCGTGAATGGATGGCCTCCTGCGCAAGAAAGGCACGAACCTCGACGGCGAGTTTTCCCGAGACGCGTGCGCGGTAGTGGCGCACGGCATCCATGAAGAGTTTCTCGCCGTCCGGGAAGGTGAGCGACAGTGCATTGAGGACGGCTGTGCCGACCGGATCACCACCCAGCCAGTACTGGCCGCGGGCTTGCTCGGTGACAAAACGAATGTCCCGGGGAATGACCGTGACAGCGGGTGGGTCGCGATTTGTCGAACTGGCCGTGGTCATCTCTTGATCGTACCCCCGCCGGGACACCGCTGCCAATCGATCCCGTTGAGGGTTACAGGCTAGAGCGAGGTTCGCGTGCGATCGGCTACGATCACACCCCATGAAACACCCCACGACACGTAGAACCGTACTCCAAGCTGTCTCGACCCTTACTGCCGCCGCCGCCCTCGGCGGACTCTCGCGCGCTGCTGCTGCGGCAGATTCGGGGACGCGCGCCGCGCGACCGCTGCGCCTGCTGATTCTGGGCGGCACGCGATTCATCGGTCTGCATATGGCCGAACTCGCCCTTGCGCGGGGTCACACTCTGACTTTCTTCAATCGCGGTCGAACGAACACCGGGCGCTTTGCCGAGGTCGAGCGTTTGCTCGGTGACCGTAATAACGACATTCAATCGCTCGCCAACCGCGAGTGGGACGCCGTGATTGACAACTCGGGTTACACGCCAAGACAGGTCCGCACCGCCGCCGCCTTGCTCGAGCCCAAGGTGCGTCACTATGTCTTCATTTCTTCGGTGTCGGTCTATGCAAGCTTTGCGGCCGCCAATGACGAGACCTCTGCGGTCGGCAAATTGCCCGACGAGACGGTCGAAAAAGTCGACGGTCTGACCTATGGACCGCTCAAGGCCTTGAGCGAGGCTGCGGCCCGCAGTGTCTTTGGCGACTCGCGTACTACGCTGATCCGCCCCGGACTCATCGTGGGTCCGGATGATAACACGGACCGGTTTACGTATTGGCCGGCGCGCGCCGCTCGCGGTGGGCATTTCATTGCACCGGGTAGCCCACGCGATCCGATCCAGATCATCGACGTCCGTGATCTTGCCGCCTTCACCCTGCGCTGCATCGAGGCGCAGGTGAGCGGGACGTTCAACGCGCTCTCGCCACCCGACACCTTCACCATGGGGCAACTCGTCGATGCTGCGGTTGGGGCGGCGAGGGAGCTCGCGCAGCCGGCTGCGCCGCCGCAGCCGGTGTGGCTCGATGCCGCCGCCCTCGAGGCGCGCAAGATCGCGCCTTGGTCCGACATGCCCGCGTGGGCGCCCTCAATGGGCGACAATGCGGGCTTCGCAGCGACCAGCGCGCTGCGTGCGCTGCGTGCAGGACTCGTGGTGCGACCCATGCAAGAGACCGCACGGGACACTTTGCGTTGGCATTTGGCTCGCCCAGAGGCCGAGCGTGGTGCGCTCAAGGCCGGTCTTGCCGCGGCCCGCGAAGCCGAGCTGCTCGCTGCGCTGAGCGCTGCGGGCAATCCGCGTTAGGCGAGCGACAGCCCGAGACGTTGTGGGCGATAGGGCAGGACCTCGAGGATTGCTCCCGCCTTGACGCGCTGCTGGATGCCGCGCCAGAAATCCGCGTTCAGCAGGTCCCCGTGGGTGCGTTGAAAGAGTGCGCGCTGCTCGTCGGTGAAGGCCAAAAAATTGAGAAATGTCTCGGGGAAGACATCGTTATCGGCGACATAGAACCAGGCTTCGCCGCGCATGTCGTCTTCGTCGTTGTCGGCCTGCGGCACATCGCGAAAACGACACTCGGTCACCTGACAGAGTTCGTCGTAATCATAGAAGATCACCCGGCCGTGCCGCGTGACGCCAAAGTTCTTGAGCAAGAGATCGCCGGCAAAAATATTCGAGAGCGCAAGCTCGCGGATCGCCTGCCCATAGTCGATCACCGCCTTGTCGGCCTCTGCAGCAGGCGCGCTGCGCAAAAAGATATTGAGCGGCACCATCCGCCGCTCGATGTACATGTGATCGAACACGAGATCCTCGCCTTCGACATGCACCGTCTCGGCGGTCTCGCTCAATAATTCTTCGATGAGCTCCGCCGAGAATCGTGCCCGCGGCAAGCGCACGCGCTTGAACTCCTGCGCATCGACCAGCCGCCCCGCACGGTCGTGACGGAACACGAACCGATACTTGTCGAGCACATCCTCGCGCCGCACGTTCTTGACCGGTGGGAAGCGATCGCGGATCAGCTTGAAGACCACATCGAGCGAGGGCAGGGTGAAGCAGACCATGACGAGGCCCCGTTCACCCGGCGCGTGCGCGAATAGATCATCCGATTGCCGCAGGTGTCGTTGCAGTTCGCGGAAGCGTTCGGCTTTGCCTTGACGGGCGCGGCCGAGCACGGTGAAGAGTTCCGACAGCGATTTGCGGGGCAGCAGTTGCCGGATGAAGACCACGGCATCGACCACGCGCTCGAGATCCACGTGAAAGTAGGAGCGAGTGAAGCCGAAGACGATCGACAGTTCGTCCTCATCGAGCATCACGGCATCGACGAACAGACCACGTTCGGTGTTCTGCAGTGCGAGCAGCAGCGGCAGTCTTGCACCGGCGGCCACGACTTGACCGACCACGTAGGCGCGCGGGCTCTGGAAGAAGAGCGGCCGCAGGACCTCGACGTGATGGACCACGGCATCGACGTTGGTGCCCGCGGGCAGCAGGACCTGCAGCTTGCGAACGACTTCAGCCGCGACGTTGCGCACGCTTTTCTCGAGATCGATCCAAGGCGTGCGCAGTCGGATATCGCCGAGGAGGTCCTCCATGACGAGCGCCACGCTGCCGCGGTTCATGTAGAGCTGCGTTTCCGGCAAGGTGCCTGCGCCTTCGAGTGGATCGAGATCGACACCGGTGAACTCGATGTCAGACGCTATGCCTACGGTGCCGAAGATACGTCGTGACACCGAACTGAAAAACGTGCGTGCGAAGGCTGCATCGGGCAGGCCCGCCGTGCGCGCATGAAAACGCTGACGGATCGCCGACCACAGGGCTCGATCGTCGGCGCGCTCATCGAGCAGTTGGCGCATCGCAGCAACGCAGCGATTGGCGCAGGTGTCGTAGAGCTCGATGCGGTCGACGGCATCATGGTGGGCGCCTTGCCAGTCGAGCGCCTCGAAGCGCCCCGGCGCCCGTCGGGTGATCTCGCGGAACTCGCCGTTATAGGCGGCGAAGGCGGCGGCGATCCGCCGGGCGCCCTGTTCGATCAGGGGCCCGACGGTCGCCATGTCCATCACCGGATGGGGTGTCGTCAAAGAGCGACGGTCAAAGGTTGGCGATCAGGGCGTCGGCGAACTCGCTGCACTTGAGCTCGCGGGCACCTTCCATCAGACGTGCGAAGTCGTAAGTGACGGTCTTTTGGCCGATGGTGCGATCCATGGCGTTGATGACCGCATCGGCGGCCTCGGTCCAGCCCAGGTAGCGCAGCATCATCTCGCCCGAGAGCAGCACCGAGCCCGGATTCACCTTGTCGAGATTCGCGTACTTCGGCGCCGTGCCATGGGTCGCTTCGAACACGGCGTGCCCGGTGACGTAGTTGATGTTGGCGCCCGGCGCGATGCCGATGCCGCCGACCTGCGCGGCGAGCGCGTCGGAAAGATAGTCGCCGTTTAGATTGCAGGTCGCGAGTACATCGAACTCATCGGGGCGCGTGAGCACCTGCTGCAGCGTGATGTCGGCGATCGCATCCTTGATGATGATCTTGCCCGATTTCTTTGCCTCATCCATCTCGGCGTTGGCAGCCTTCTCGCCCTTTTCGGCCTTGGTGCGTTCCCATTGTTCCCAGCCGTAGGTCTGGTTCGGGAACTCGCGTTCGGCGAGTGCATAAGACCAGTTGCGGAAAGCACCCTCAGTGAACTTCTGGATGTTGCCCTTGTGGACGATGGTGACGCTCTTGCGCTGGTTGGCGATCGCGTATTCCACCGCCGCGCGGAACAGCCGTTCGGTGCCCTCGGTCGAGACGGGCTTGATGCCGATGCCCGACGTCTCGGGGAAGCGGATCTTGGCGTAGGCCTTCGGGAAGTTGGCCTTGAGCAATTCTTTGAACTTGCGATTGTCGTCGCTGCCGAGTTCGAACTCGATGCCCGCGTAGATGTCTTCGGTGTTCTCGCGGAAGATCACCATGTCGACCTTCTCGGGGGCCTTGACGGGTGAGGGCACGCCCTTGAACCAACGCACCGGGCGCAGGCAGACGTAGAGATCGAGCAGCTGGCGCAGCGCAACGTTCAGCGAGCGAATGCCGCCACCGACCGGCGTGGTGAGCGGGCCCTTGATCGAGACCAGATATTCGCGGCAGGCCGCAACCGTCTCGTCCGGCAGCCAGGTGTTGTAAAGCTTGTGTGATTTCTCTCCGGCGTAGACCTCGAGCCAGTGAATCTGGCGCTTACCACCGTAGGCCTTGGCCACGGCAGCATCCATGACGCGCACCGCAGCACGCCAAATGTCCGGACCCGTACCGTCGCCTTCGATGAACGGGATGATCGGGTTGTCGGGTACCGCGAGCTTGCCGTCTTTGATGGTGATCTTGGCGCCGCCCGCGGGTGGCGTGAGGGTGACTTTTGCAGCCGTCGACATGTGCGATGAACTCCTTCTGAAAGCTCGGCGATTATCCGAAAAACCCCCGCCGTAGCGACGCGGATTCTAGCATGCAGACTGTGGCCGCCCGACCACGCGAGCTTCGCTAGAATGCTTCCCCATGAATAAACGTCAGTCTGTCGCAGCGCCGGCGGTTACCGAGCCGCTCGCTTCCACGCCCGCGGCGGACGGCTTTCGCATGCCCGCCGAATTTGAACCGCATCGCGGTTGCTGGATGCTGTGGCCGCAGCGCGCGGATAACTGGCGCGAGGCCGCGTTGCCCGCAAAGCGGGCTTTTGCGGCGGTGGCCCATGCGATTGCCCGCTTCGAACCGGTGACGGTGGGCGTTACGCCGGCGCATTTCGAGCGCGCCCGGTTGGCGCTCGAGCCGCGCATTCGGGTCGTTCGGCTCGACAGCGACGATGCCTGGATGCGCGATGTCGGACCGACCTGCGTAGTCGGACGCGACGGAGCGGTGCGCGGCGTCGATTGGCACTTCAATGCCTGGGGCGATCTGGAGGGTGGGCTGTATTTCCCCTGGGATCGCGACGAACTCGTGGCGCGCAAGGTGCTTGCGATCGAGGGCTTCGCGCGCTATCGCGCGCCGCTCGTCTGCGAGGGCGGGGCGATCCACACCGATGGACAAGGCACGCTGCTCGTCACCGAAGAGTGCCTGCTCAACCGTAATCGCAACCCTGCGCTCGGCCGTCGGCAGATCGAAACGCTGCTGCGTGCCTACACGGGGACGACACATGTCGTCTGGCTAGGCCGTGGCGTGTTCAACGACGAGACGGATGGGCATGTCGACAATCTCGCCTGTTTCGTGGCACCAGGCGAGGTGGCGCTGTCGTGGTGCGATGATCCGCGCGATCCGCAGCACGCGATTTCGAAAGACGCGTGGGAGCGTCTGCAGGATGCCCGCGATGCACAGGGGCGACGTTTTCGTATCCACAAGATCCCGATGCCGGATCCGCTCACCATGACCGATATCGAAGCGGCGGGGTTGCAGCCGCGACCAGGCACCAAGCCGCGACGCGCGGGCGAACGACTGGCTGGGAGTTACGTGAATTTTTATATCGCCAACGGCGGCGTCATCGTGCCCCTGCTCGATCCGCGACATGACGCGCGCGTGCTCGCGCAGCTGCGGCGGATATTTGTGGGGCGCGAGGTCGTGGGTGTTGCGGCGCGCGAAATTTTGCTCGGCGGCGGCAACATCCACTGCATCACGCAGCAGATCCCGTTTCAGCGCGAGCGCCAGTCCACGCCCAAATAAATGCTGCGACGGCGCGCCGGAAAGTAACGCCAGTCGCCCTGCGCAAAATCCGCCCGATCAGCGAGCAGACGATCCGTGAGATTGTCGATGTCGAGCGTGAGCGCGACGCGCGAGGTGGCCTGCCAGCGACTGCGCAGGCCGAGCGTCGTTTGCGCCGGGTGCCGGCGCTCGTTGGCGGCGTCGGCAAAATAATCTCCGGTATGACGCACGTCGATCTCGAGTAGCGTCCCTGCGGTCGGTACCGCGCCCAAGGCGAGTCGGTGGATGTCGCGCGGTGCGGTGTCGATATCGCGCCCAGCGACGATCGTCTCGCCACCTTCGATGGCTCGGGAGAAATCGTAGCGATGACGTGCGCGCGTGCCGCCCGCCGAGGCTTGCCACGACTCGGCAAAGCGCCATTGCAGTTCGTACTCGAGGCCTTCGTGACGCGTGCGGCCGCCAATCACATTGAAGCCGTTCGCATCGCGCAGGATCACGTTGCTTTTGCGGGCGCTAAAGAGGGCGATACTGCCGCGCAGCCGGGAGATCTCGCTCTCGAGTAAACCGAATCGCCAGCCGATCTCCGCGGCCCGCATACGCTCGGTGTCAAGATCGGCGACGTTTTGGTTGCGCTGCAGGCGATAAAGTTCGGTGATTTCGGGCGGGCGGAAGCCGTCGCTGAGCGCCGCGTAGAGATGCTGACCGGTACCGAGCGAGCGGATCAACTCGACTCGCGGCGTGAGTACAGCAAAGCGATCTCGCCGATCCGCAGGTCGGCTGTAGAGGCAGCCGCCGGGGCAGGGTGTACCGTCCTCGGCCGCGTTGCCATCACGCATGCGGTTGTCGTAATCATAGGCGACGTGATCGCCGCGCAGCGAGGCGCGCCAGATCCACTGCGACACGCGGCCCTCGAGCGCGAGACCCAAGCCGACCGAGCCGACCTCGACGGCATAGTCGTAGTGACGACCCGCTGGACGGATCGCACGCGCCGCTGCGCTGCCCTCGAGCGTGGGCCCGGATTGAATCTCGAGCAGCGAAGTCGAGGCGTGCTCTGCGTCGATACCGATGCGAAGCGAAATCGCCTCGCCGAACCATGGTTCGATGAGTGGGCGAGTGCGAGCGAAGCCGAGCAGGGTGCTGCGCTGCGCGTTGCGCTCGAGCGGCTTGCCGAGCAGAAAATGCTGCAGGAACTCCATTGATGAATCACGCAGCGTCAAGCGCCATTCGTCGTCACAGCCTGCGCAGGGTTCGTGCGTCCAGCGCGCCGAGAGACGCAGACTGTCGGCATCGCGGAAGGCCTCGGGATTGGCATTGCTGCGGCGCAGTACGGGGTCACGATAGGCATCGAGGCCGCGCACGAAGCCCGCGGTGTCCTGATCGAGTCGGGTGGCGGCCGCGCGCAGCCGCAGCTCGCCACCTTTGAGTTCGCGATCATGGATGAGATTGATCTTGGCTTCGCGGGTCGTGGAGTCGAAGCGAAATCCGCCGTCGTGGCGCCACAGCCCCTGCAAGGCGGTCTGTCCATCGCCGAGGCTCAAGGCGAGCGTGCCGAACCCGTCCGGGCCCATCGTGAGCGATACTCGAGAGCCCTCGAGTTCGCGTGCGCTGGGTGTGACCACATTGATCACGCCATGTACGGCGTTCGCGCCGTGCACCACGTTGCCCGGCCCGCGCAACACCTCGATCGCCGCGGCTTGGGAGGTGTTGACCTCGAACAATTCATTGACGTTGCAAAAACCCGTGGGTCGAAGCGGAGCGTCGTCCTCGAGGAACAGGAACGCGCCGCAGGCGCCCGCGCCGGTGAGCACGGGCGAACGGATGGCGAGCAGACTCTCTTGGCCGCTGCCGCGCTGCAGCAGTACGCCCGGGATCCGGTTCAGCGATTCGACCGGATGGGTGAGGTCGATACGGCCGTACGCCCCGGGCGTCACCCGCGTCACGCTGGCGGCGACCTCGGCGAGCCGCTGCTCGCGTCGCCGCGCGGTGACCACCACCTCTTCGAGCGCGGGCGGTGCGGCAGCCAGCAGGCCAATGAGGGTCAATTCGAGCATGACGATATTATCGCTTGCTATCCTTGGCGCTGTGCGACGCTCGATCACCTTAATCGCCCTGCTGTTGTGCGCTCTGCCCGCCGCGGCCACCGCGGCGTCTGAGGCTGCGGCGAACAACGTACGGGCTGGCGCAGATCGTCCGCGCATCGGACTCGTGCTCTCGGGTGGCGGTGCGCGTGGCGCAGCGCACGTCGGCGTGCTCAAGGTTCTCGAGCGTGAGCGCATCCCCATCGATGCGATTGCCGGTACCAGCATGGGTGCCGTGGTGGGTGGTCTGTATGCGAGCGGCCTGTCGGCGGGCGAGATCAGTGCGCTGGTCGAATCCGCCGAATGGCGACAGGCCTTCCTCGAGCCTGCGCCGCGTGATCGGCTGAGCTTTCGTCGCAAGCGCGAAGATCAGAATTTTCTGGTCGATTTTCCGCTCGGCCTGAAAGGCGGAAGTTTCCGCCTGCCGAAGGGACTGATTTCCGGCCAGCGCCTCACGCAGGCGCTGCGGCGGGTGACGCTGCCGGTGGCTGGAGTCGAAACTTTCGATGCCCTGCCGACACGCTTTCGTGCCGTGGCCACGGACCTCGAGACCGGTGAACCCGTCGAGCTCGCGCGTGGCGATCTGGTCGACGCCGTGCGCGCGAGTCTGGCCGCGCCTGGAGTGTTTGCGCCGGTCGAGATCGACGGACGATTGCTGGTCGATGGCGGTCTTGCGAACAATTTGCCGGTCGATGTGGCGCGGCGCATGGATGTCGATGTGCTGATCGTGGTCGACGTCGGCTTCCCGCTGCGCAAGCGCGACACGCTCGATTCGGTGGCGACGATCTCCAACCAGATGCTGTCGATCCTGATACGCCGCGGCAGCGATCTGCAGCGACGAACCTTGGGCGAACAAGACCTGCTGCTGGCGCCCGATCTCGGCGAGGCTTCGAGTTTCGATTTCGACATCGTGCCGCGCGCCGTGGCGCTCGGTGAAGCCGCAGCCAGCGCGGCGAGCGAGCGCCTTGCCGCGTTGCGACTCAGCGAGCCCGAGTATGAAAGTTTTGTGGCTGCGCGCAGTGTGATACGCGGGGGCATGCCGCGCATCGAGGCGGTGAGAGTGGCCGAGGACTCACGACGTTACGAGCGGCTGTTGCGGGCGGGGTTCACCGACCTGACAAGTGCCGCAAGGCTCGATGCGGCGTTGACGACCCTCTACAGCCGCGGAAACTTCGAGAGCGTCGACTATGCGCTGCGCGCTGGCAATCAGGGCGATGTGCTCGAGCTGCGGGCACGACGTAATTCCTGGGGCCCGAACTACGTGCGCTTCGGGCTCAACCTCGAGGACGATTTCAGCGGCAACTCGAGCTACAACGCGGCGGCGCGTTTCGTGCTGGCCGATATCGGTTCACTGGCTGCCGAGTGGGTGTGGGATCTGCAGATCGGGGCGGAGCCCAAGATCGCCACCGAGATGTACATCCCTTTCGGCGACTCGGCGCGCTGGTTCGCCATGCCCTCGGCGCGCTTCGAGCTGCGCAACGTGCCGCTGCTCGATGCGGGCGAGCGTCGTGCCGAGTACCGCCTGCGCACCACCGAATACGGCATCGATCTCGGTCGAGAGCTCGGCAATTGGGGCGAATGGCGGGCCGGTCTGCGTCGGGTCACGGGTCATTCACGATTGCGGGTCGGTGATCCGCAGTTGCCGGTGACCGAAGATTTCGACGTACGCGAATTCTTTGGGAGATTCTCGTACGACGAACTCGACAATCGCAATTTCCCTAGGCGTGGTCAGTATTTGGTCGCAGAATGGCGTGCCGAGACACCGCGTCTCGGCTCCGATCGACGCGCCGACATGGTCACCATCGATTGGTTGGCTGCCCGCTCAAGCGGTCGTCATACCGGCGTGTTGTGGACATCCTACGGCACGACCGTCGATTCCGAGGTCGACAGCATTCGAGCGCTATTTCCGCTCGGCGGCTTTCTGAACCTCTCGGGGCTACCGCCTGATTCGCTCACGGGTCGTCACTTCGCCATCACGCGCTTGATGTACTACCGGCAGATCGGCCGCGGCGGTGAGGGTTTCCTCAACGTGCCGGCGTATGTGGGTTTGTCACTCGAAGCGGGCAACGTTTGGAGCGAGCGCAGCGACATGGGTTTGAGTTCGGCGCTGACCCAGGGCAGCGTATTCTTTGGTTTCGATACCCTGCTGGGACCCGTATATCTCGGCTCAGGCTTCGGCGAGAGTGGCGAGACGGCGTTCTATCTCTTCCTCGGTCGGACGTTCTAGCTTCCCAGCTGAGTGCAGAGCTGCTCAGTCGCTCAGTCGCTTCTGGCGGCGAGATTGACGACCTTTTCGTAGACGTGTGCCGGCAAGTCGCCCGGACGGGAATATTCGTGCTTGCGACTCATTTCGGCGAGCGCAGCGTCGCGTTCGGCGGCGCTCGTGAACCAGTGGGTGCGGTGCCAGTCGGCACCCAGCAGCTTGCGGAACGGATCGCCCGGCTTGAGCGAGACGCGCAGGCCATAGGGTTTCGGATCGCTAGCGACCGATTGACGCAGGTTGTGGCTGTGGCAAGTACTCATGAATGCGAAGCGTACCCGCTTGAAGAGTGCGCGTCTGCCCCCGCAGAATAGGTGCATGACACTCCTGCGAAACAAAACCGATCTTGTCACCGCGGCGCAGGCCTTGCCCGGCCGCAGCACGGCCATGCCCGTGCCGCCGCGGCACTTCGTCAACGGCGAGACGCTGCTGCCGCCATTTCCGGCGGGCACCGTCGAAGCCGTCTTCGGCATGGGTTGCTTCTGGGGCGCCGAGCGCTTGTTCTGGAAGATACCCGGGGTGGTTTCGACCTCGGTCGGCTACTCGGGCGGCTACACGCCGAACCCGACCTACGAAGAGGTCTGCTCCGGTCGAACCGGGCACGCGGAAGTCGTGCGCGTGATCTTTGATCCGTCCAAAGTGACTTATGCAACGCTGCTGCGCGCCTTTTGGGAACGCCACGATCCGACGCAGGGCATGCGACAGGGCAACGATCTTGGTACGCAATACCGCTCGGTTGTCTATTGCACGAGCGAGGCGCAACTCGCCGAAGCCATCGCGAGCCGTGACAGCTATCAGCAACAGCTCGACCAGGCTGGTGTTGGTCGGATCACCACCGAGATTCTGCCCACGCCCGCGTTTTTTTATGCCGAGGACTATCACCAGCAGTACCTCGCGAAAAATCCTGCAGGCTACTGCGGCCTGGGCGGTACGGGCGTCACTTGCGTAGTTTGAGTTCGTCATTCGCCGTCTGCACGTGAAGAGTCGACCATGATCGACGATCCGCTCGCGCAGGTCCTTATCTTGCTTGCGGCGGCGATACTGGTCGTGGCACTCGCGCGGCGAGTCGGTCTGCCCACGATTCTTGGCTACCTGGTGGTAGGTACTCTATTTGGCCCGTTAGCGTTGGGGGCCATCGACGAGACCGATACCACACGCCTGCTGGCCGAACTGGGTGTGGTATTTCTTTTGTTCACGCTGGGTCTGGAGTTCTCCTGGCCGCGCATGGTGGCTATGCGTCGCGAAGTGTTCGGCATCGGCAGTGGGCAGATGCTGCTGACCTCGGCGGTCGCTTCGCTGATTTTTTGGTTGATTGGTGTCGATGTCTTGCCCGCTGTGGCGCTCGGCGGAGCGATTGCGGTCAGCTCAACGGCCATCATCCTGCAACAGTTGACCGAACAGTCGGAGCTCAATCGGACGCACGGGCGCGTAGCGTGCAGCGTGCTGTTGTTCCAGGACCTCGCATTTGTCCCGTTTCTGGTGCTGGCCGGCGCACTCGCGGCCGGTTCGCTGGATTTTTCACCCGCCCGAGTCGGCATCGCCGTCGGCTTGGGGACTCTCGCCGTAGCCGTCGTCTTGCTGCTCGGCCGCTACGCGCTTCGTCCTCTGCTGCACGAAATCGCCCACAGCCGTTTGCGCGAACTTTTCACGCTGGCTGTGTTGCTGGTAGCGCTTGGTGCGGCATGGATTTCCCATACGGAGTGTCGATGGCGACAGGTGCATTCCTTGCCGGAGTGATGCTGGCCGAGACCGAGTATCGTCATCAAGTCGAAGCGGTCATTCGGCCATTCCGCGACATTCTTCTGGGGCTCTTTTTCATTTCAGTCGGCATGATGCTCGACTTGCGTGTGTTGCAGCAGGAGTTTCAGCTCATCCTGCTGTTGCTATTCGTGATGATTTCATTGAAGACGCTGTTGATGGTCATCGTCGGTCGTCTGGCCGGCTTGTCTACATTCAAAGCGGTGCGTACCGGCCTTGTGCTCTCGACCGGCGGCGAGTTCGGTATCGCCATCCTCACGATTCTCATGCAGGGAAAAGTGGTGCCCGTCGAGGTGACGCAGCCACTGCTGGTAGCCATCGTGCTCAGTATGGTGACGGCGCCCTTGCTGCTACGACAAAACCGTCGTATCGCGCGCTTCATGCTGCGTGAGGCGGGGCCGCCGTCGCGTATCGAGCCTACTCTTGAGGAGCGCGCGACGGCGGAGCTTGCGGCGCGCGAGCACGTCATTCTTTGTGGCTTCGGCAGGGTTGGTCAGAACCTCGCGCGCGTGCTCGAGACCGAGGGTCATGAGTACATCGCCATGGATCTCGATCCGGTCCGTGTGCGTACTGCACGGGCAGCCGGGATGCCGGTGATCTACGGCGATTCCTCGGATACGGACATGCTGCGTGAGGTCGGGCTCGCGGCGTCCAGCGCTGTGATCATCACCTTTGCTGATCCGTCCACCGCCATCGGTATCGTCCGCGCGGAGCGCGGCTTGCGTCAGGACGTCCCCATCCTCGTGCGTACGGCCGATGACACCCGCCTCGACGATTTGATGGCAGCGGGCGCTACCGAAGTGGTCCCTGAAACCTTCGAAGCCAGCCTGATGCTGGCCTCGCATGCCTTGGTGCTGCTCAAGCAACCGGTCTCTCGTGTGGTACGCACCATCGCCAATATTCGGCAGGAGCGCTACGCCTCGTTGCGCGCGTTGTTGCGCGGCGAGGATTCTTTTCCAGAGGACATCGAGACGGGTATCCACGACGAATTGACGTCGGTCGTACTGCCGCCCGGCGCTTGGGCCGATGGTCGTACCTGCGCCGAGGTGATCGAGCGTGGTGCATCGGTACGGATCGACAGCGTGCTGCGGCACGGTATCGTCGGGCGACAGCCCGATCCCGGCATGCGCTTGCAGCAGGGCGATGAGGTGGTGATTGCCGGGACGCCCGAGAACCTTGAGCACGCTGAGAAAGTACTGCTCGCCGGTTGATCGTCCGCGTGGGGTGCTACGTCAGGTGGCAGAAGCCCGCAGGGCTTCGCGCAGCGTCGCCACTGCACCCTGCACCTCGTCGACGGTCGAGATGAAGGGCGGCGCAAGCGCCAGCGTCTCGCCCGTGAAGCGCAGCAGCAAGCCTCGCTGCAAGGCCTGCTCGAAGATCTGAAAGGCGCGCAGCGCAGGCTTGCCCGGCACCGGCGTGACGTCGACCGCTGCGGCGAGACCGAGATTGCGGATGTCCGCGACCAATGGCTCACCACGCAGACCATGGATCGCCTCTTCCAGGATCGGCGCGAGTTCGGCGGCGCGCTCGATCAGCTTGCGCTCGGCGAGCTCGTCGAGTGTGGCATGCGCGGCGGCGACACCGAGCGGGTGACCCGAATAGGTGTAGCCGTGAAAGAACTCGATCAGGTGCTCGGGGCCGTTCATGAAGGTGTCATAGATATTCGCCGACGCCAGCACTCCGCCTAGCGGCACCGTGGCGTTGTTGACGGCCTTGGCGAAGGTGATGAGATCAGGCTTGACGCCAAAGAAATCAGCGGCAAAAGGCTTACCGAGGCGTCCGAATCCGGTGATCACTTCGTCGAAGATCAGAAGAATGCCGTGCTTCGTGCAGATCTCGTGCAGTCGTTGCAGATAGCCTTGCGGTGGCACGATCACGCCCGTGGAGCCTTGCATCGGCTCGACGATGACTGCGGCGATGTTGCTGGCGTCGTGCAGCGCCACGATTCGTTCGAGTTCGTCGGCGAGATGTGTGCCCCACAGGGGTTGGCCGCGCGAATAGCCCATCTTCGCCGGGTCGAAGGTGTGGGGCAGATGATCGACGCCCGGGATCATGAGCGGCGCGAACATCTTGCGGTTGGCCGGAATACCGCCCACCGAAATGCCACCCATGCCGACGCCATGATAAGCGCGCTCGCGACCGATGATGCGGGTTCGCGAACTCTCTCCACGAGCACGGTACTAGGCCACGGCGATCTTCAGCGCGGTGTCGACGGCCTCTGAACCCGAGTTGACGAAGAATACTTTGTCTTGAGGTCGGCCGGCGAAGGCGGCGATGCGTTCGGCCAGCGCGAACGCGGGTGCATGGCCCATCTGGAAGCTCGGGCTGAAATCGAGGGTGGCGACCTGTCGCTGCACGGCTTCGACGACCCGATCGGGAGAGTGACCGAGCGGGCAGCACCACAGCCCTGCAAGTCCATCGAACACACGCCGTCCGTCGGCGAGGGTGTAGTACGCGCCCTTGCCCGAAGCGATCAAGCGTGGATGTGCCTTGAAGTGACGGTTATGCGTGAACGGCATCCACCACGACTGCAGCGCGGCATCGCCAAGCCCTGCGGTGTTCCCGTCGATCGCCTGCGACAGCGCCATCTCGATCAGCCGCGCAGGATGGACGCGAGGCTCTGCGCAACCCGATCGACATTCGCGGGGCTGATGCCCGCGATGTTGATGCGACCATCGGGTGCCATGTAGAGGTGGTGCTGCTCGCGTGCGGTCTGCACTTGTGCGCTGCTCAACGGCAGGCGCGAGAACATGCCGCGTTGCTGCTTGATCCAGCCGAAGTCTTGCTGCGTAGCCGCGCTCAGCTTGTCGGCGAGCAGGGCGCGCAAGGAGTTGATGCGATTGGCCATGTGTTGCAACTCGAGCATCCAGTCCTGCCGCAGTTCAGGCGTGGCGAGCACGCGATCCACCACCGCAGCACCGTGATCGGGCGGCATCGACCAGAGGGTGCGAGCGAGTCGACCGAGTTGTCCGGCGACGATGCCCGCCGGTTCGCTGCCCGCGGTGAGCGCGATCAGCAGCCCGGTGCGTTCGCGGTAAATGCCGAAATTCTTTGAACATGACACCGCGATCAGCAGTTCAGGTACGGCCTTGGCGATCAAGCGGATCGAGGCAGCGTCGCGATCGAGATCTTCGCCGAGTCCCTGATAGGCCATGTCGAGGAAGGGCACGAGACGACGCTGGGCGAGCACGTCGGCGACGGCGGCCCATTGTGCGGGGTCGAGATCTTGACCGGTCGGGTTGTGACAGCAGGCATGCAGCAGCACCAGCGAACCCGGCGCGAGTGCATCGAGTGTGGCCAGCATGCGATCGAACTGCAGCGTGTTTCTCGCGGCATCGTAGTAAGGATACTGCTCGATCTTGAGGCCCGCACTGCCAAGCAGCGGGATGTGGTTGGCCCATGTGGGATCGCTCACATGGATAGAGGAGCCGGGTCGCGCAGTCGTCAACAATGCGGCACCAAGGCGCAGCGCACCGCTGCCTCCTGGTGCCTGCGCAAGCGCAAGATCGCCTTTGCGACCCGCGAGATCGCTGCCCAAGGTCAGCGCCGCAACCTGTGCGTTGAACCCTGGATTGCCGATCGGCGAGAGGTAGGTCTTGCTGGTCTGGCCGGCGAGCAGCTCTTGCTCGGCACGCTTGACCGCGCGCGGCACCGGCGTCTTGCCGGCTTCGTCCTTGTAGACGCCGACGCCGAGATCGACTTTGTCGGGCGACTCGTCCTTCTGAAAAGCGGCGGAAACGCCGAGGATGGGGTCGGGCGGAACGCGGGTCAGGGTTTCGAGCATGACGGGCCTGCAGAGAGAAACAGCGCCGGCATTATCGCAGCCCCGCTCAGCCGGTGCGACCACCCGGCGGCGGCATTCCCGGGAAGAACAGCTTGCGAAACGTCAGACGTACATTGCGCCCGAGCGGATCGAGCAGATCGGCTTGGTAATTGACCGGCGTCGAGCCATCAAGTGTGCGTACGTCCTGACGTTCGTTGAACAGGTTGCCGACCACGATACTGACCCGGGCGCCACGCAACGCGGGGTAAGGTCGAGCCCACTCGACGAGACCCAAGTCCGCGAAGAGTCGCAGGTTCACGGTGGTCAGAGCCGAGAATTCCAGGTCATTGCGCGTATTGCCCGCGGCCGCGCGCGCGACTCGACTGCCGGCGCGCCATTGAGTGGTCATCCTCGCGCCGTAGCCTTCGCGGTTTGCCCCAACCGCCAACTCGAGTTCATGGCGTGACACCCCCGCCGTATCGAACAAGGTGTCGCCGGCGAGCAGATCGAGTGACGGTAGGCCGGGCGCAATGGTGAGCTCGTCGTTGAGTCGTTGCGTGTAGGCGAGCGAGAACTGCACGCTGCCACGTCGCGCGAACGCAAGGAAGCGCTCGCCCATCTGTGCCATGCGCGCGCGCCGCGCCGCATCATCGGCCGGCGGGCCGCTGGAGGGTGCACCGCCGGAGGGAGCACCGCCGGAGGGTACGCGAGCATCGCTGCCACCTGCGCCACGTTGTCGTGGCATCGGTGACTCGGGCTGCGGTCCCCAGGGTCGACTGAGATTGAAGCTCACGCGCAGATCGTCGCGCTCGCGGCCCGCCAGGTTGACCGGGCGCGCATCGATCGCCAGCAAGCGTCCACTCGGATCACGCTGAAAGCGATCGCGGAACACGGCTTCAAGCTCCGGCGAGGCGATCGGCAGACTGCTGACGAGATCGCGTGTCTCGCTGCGCGTCCAGTCGGCGTTGATGTCGAAGTCCACGTCCTCGAAGGGTCGCGACCCCAGCCCCAACTTGAATACTTTGCGACGGTCTGGCGACAAGGCGGTATTGCCACCATCGATACGCGTGATGTCCACCGTCTCGCCACGCAGCAAATCAAAGGTGCGCACGAAAGGGGTGGTGATCACGGCGCCACCGAGTTGCTGCATCGAGGGCGCGCCTTGCTCGTCGGTCACCGTGGCGATCACGCGGAACTGCCGCCCGCGCGACCAGATGAGACCGTAGCCCGTAGTGTCTAGCGAGCCGACATCCGAGACGTTTTCGATCGCCGCATTGAGATTGAGTGAGAGGTTGCCAAAACCGCCGGGACCCGCCTCGCTGCGCAGCAGCGGCAGATCGAGATTCAGTTGGGCTTCGCGTTGATCGCGCGAGAGATCGCTGCGTACGTTCTGGACGCCGCGCTGCGAGGCGCTGTCGATTCCGCGCGTCCCGAGCGCGAGCTTCGCGGTCAGCGATGCCGCACCCGCCGGCAAGTCGAACACCGAACCATTAATCACGAAATCGAGATCAGCCGTATCGGTTCGCGAGCGACCGGTGAGACCCTCGCCACTCGTGCTGGTCCGCGAGTCGCCGCGCTCGAGGCCCGCAGTGGCCGACCACCGCCAACCGGGCAGCGTGCCCTGCAAGATCGCGGCGAGTCGTGCGTCCTGAGTCTCGACGCTGCGACGCAGTGTTGATATGCCCGTCGGCAAATTTCGCAGTCCCAGCAAAGAATCGCGCTGTCCATCGTCCAGGCTCGCGTTCAAGGTCATGGCGAAGCCCTCGCCGAGTGGTTTGGCGAGCACGACGTTGGCGGTCAATTGCTCGCTGGTCGGGGAGAGCGAGCGGAAGCGCGCATCGGCGTTGGGTACGCCGCTCGCGCCGACCACATTGCGTTCGCTCTCGAGCAACCCTTCGTCGCGCCGCGCCTTCAAATCAACCTGCAGCCGGTCATCACGTTGAATGCGCAGCCAGCCACCGTTGAGATCGGCGCCTTCGCGACCGCCATCGGTGCTGCCGCGCGCGCCGAATTCGGCTGTGTAGGCGCGAAAACGAGGACGCAGTACGAAGTTCACGACGCGCTGATCGGCGCGGTAGCCGTATTTGAGCGCGACTTCTTCGGGGAGGATATCGGTGCGCAGGATGGCCTCGGTCGGCAGATCGCGCACTTCGGCAAATCCCGAGGTACGCACGCCATTGATGAGCACGATGGGGCGTCCTGAGCCGCGCCCGCGATTACTGCCGAGTTGCGGACCCAGCGCTGTCAGCAGTTCGGCGACGGAGCTGACGCCGAGCGCGCGGATTTCTTCGGCTGAGAGTTGCAGCTCCGGTGTGATGTCGCCGATCACCGCCCCGAGTTCGCGCCGACCCGTGACAACGATTTCTTCGAGGCCTTCGTCTTCGCTCTGCGCCGTGGCAGTCGCGGCGGCGAGGGCGAGCAAAGCAGGCGCAAGCAGACAGGCGAGCCGTTTCATGGGTCATCCGTGACATCGAGGGTGCGCATTCGACCCGAGGAGGGGGGTGGAGTTCAAGTCAAGAGTTGTCGGCGCCGTCGGCGGCGCCACGATAACCACAAGGCGAGCGCTATGAGGAGCCCGGCGGCGGGCCCCGCAAGCTCGGGCAGGATCACGCGACGCAGGGCGTTGCGGCTGACCTGTTCCAATGGGCGATAGCCCTCGGGCAGCGGCAGCACGCCTTCATCACGCTCGAACTTGCGGTAGGCCGCGAGGAGACGCGCGAAATCTTGGGGGTGACTGTTCCGCAGGTCCTGCGTTTCCCCGGGATCGCGTGCGATACCAAACAATTGCCACTCGCCACTGCCGACGGGTGGCAGATTGCGCACCAGTTTCAGATCGCCGGCGAACAGCGCAGCGTTGCCCGCGAGTTCGTAACCGACGGGCTCGGTCGCGGTGCGGTTACTCTCTGCAAGCCCTTGCAGCACGGGCATCAGGCTCTTGCCTTGCAGGGGCTCCACGCCCGCGGATCGCCCCGGATGCGCAACGTCCGCGAGTTCGAGCAGCGTCGGCGTGATGTCCATCACATGGGTGAAGCCGCCATGGATCCGTCCGCCCGTTTGATCTTTGGGTAAGACATCCGGGCCACTGATGATGAGCGGAACGCGCAGACCTCCCTCGCCGGCATAGAATTTGTGAGTCGCGAGCGGCGCCGCCGCGACGCTCGCCCAATTGCGGCCGATGGTCGTATAGCCGCCTCGCGCACCAAGATCCTCGAGTGCCCGCGAATATTGCGTTGCGAGCCAGAGCCTGCCGGAAAGGTATTCATAGGGGTCAGAGGGCTCAGCGCCGTTATCCGAAAGGAACACGAACACCGTATCGTCGGCCTCGCCAAGGTCCTGGAGTGCGGCACGCAAGCGACCGACTTCGTGATCCATGGCCTCGAGCATCGCGGCATAGACTTCCATGCGACGAGCGTCATAGGCGCGACGCTCTGCGCTCAAGCTGCGCCAGTCCTCGAGTCCTGGCCATTCCGCGAGTGGGGCGCCCGTCGGGATCAGCCCGAGTTCGATACTGCGCGCATGCCGCCGCTCGCGCAGAGTTTGCCAGCCGGCGTCGTAGCGTCCTCGCTGGCGTTCAATGAAGGGTCGCGGGGCCTGCAGCGGGATATGGTTTCCCTGAAAAGCGAGATAAAGAAAAAACGGCGGGTCTCGTCCCGCAGCATCCGCGGCGATGCTCGCTCCAGGCTGGCGAACGCGCCGATCCTCGCGCAACCACTCTATTGCGCGATCCACATAGAAGGTCGAGGAGTAGAATTCTTTGGGCATGCGCGCCGGCTGTCCATCCTCGAACCAGTAGACGCGATCGGTCAGCGCGAGATAGCGCTGATCGGTCTGCCAGTTGTCCGAACCGCTATCGCCTTGCACGAGCGAGCGGTCGAAGCCGCGAGCTGGCGGCAGATTGTGCGCTTCCTTGCCGACGTGCCACTTGCCGACGGCATAGGTGCGATAGCCGCTGCGCTGCAGCAGCGAACTGACCGTCACCACATCGCGATCGAGCACGGTGAGATAACCGGGTCGCCCTTCGAGCTCGGGCGGGACGGACTCGCGCATCGCGCCAACACCCGAGCGATGGCTATTGAGGCCGGTCAGCAGCATCGCGCGGGTCGGTGAGCATTCTCCGGAGACATGGAAGTTGGCGAATCGCGTCCCGGTTGCGGCGAGCGCATCAAGATTCGGCGTGCGGATCTCGCCGCCGAAGGCACCGAGGTCGGAGTAGCCGATATCGTCGGCGACGATCAAGACAATATTGGGGCGGGTGGTCCTCGTCTCGCTTGCAGCAGCGGGCGACGACCAAAGAATTGCTGCGGAGGCCGCTGCCGACAGAACATGCAAGCCCAGTCGCGTCACGTCCGCGTCGACTCAGCGTGTTGGCTTCGGCAGAAAGCGGCCGAGTTCGCGCTTGGCGATCGCATCGCGATGCACCTCGTCAGGACCGTCGGCGAGGCGCAGCGTACGCTGCGCAGCGTAGGCATAAGCGAGGGGGAAGTCCTCGCTGACGCCTGCGCCGCCATGCGCCTGAATAGCCCAGTCGAGAATGCGGGTGGCGATATTGGGCGCCACCGCCTTGATCATCGCGATCTCGTTGCGTGCGGCCTTGTTGCCCGCCACGTCCATCATCCACGCGGTCTTCAGGGTCAGCAGTCGCGCCTGCTCGATCATCAGCCGCGATTCGGCGATGCGTTCACGCCATACGCCTTGAGTGGCGAGTGGCTTGCCGAAGGCGACGCGCTCTGCAAGTCGCTGGCACATCAGTTCGAGGGCGCGCTCGGCCATGCCGATCGAACGCATGCAATGGTGAATGCGTCCGGGGCCGAGTCTGCCCTGGGCGATTTCGAAGCCGCGACCCTCACCGAGCAGCATGTTCTCGGCGGGCACGCGGACATCGGTGAGCGAGATTTCCATGTGGCCGTGCGGTGCATCGTCGTAACCAAACACGGACAGCGGACGCTCGACCCGGACGCCTGCGGTTTCGGCGGGCACGACGATCATGCTCTGCTGAGCGTGCGCTGCGGCGTCCGGGTTGCTGCGACCCATGACGATATAGACCGCACAACGCGGATCGCCCGCGCCTGAACTCCACCACTTGCGCCCGTTGAGAACATAGTGATCGCCGTCCCGCTCGATGCGGCAGGCGATATTGGTGGCATCGGAGGAAGCCACATCGGGCTCGGTCATCAGAAAGGCCGAGCGGATCTCTCCGCGCAGCAATGGTTCGAGCCAGCGGTCTTTGAGGGCTTCGCTCGCGTAGCGCTCGAAGACTTCCATGTTGCCGGTATCGGGAGCAGAGCAGTTGAAGACCTCCGGGGCGAACGTCACGCGACCCATGATTTCGCACAGCGGTGCGTAATCGAGGTTAGAGAGACCTTCGGGTGCGCGCGCACTGCGTGGCAAAAAAAGATTCCAGAGATCGGCGATGCGCGCCTTGGTTTTCAGTTCCTCGATGAGGCGGGTGGGGCGCCACGGGTTACCGGCCGCCCGATTGGCTGCGATTTCTTCAAAGAATGCACGCTCATTCGGATAGATGTGCTCGTCCATGAAGGCGAGCAGTCGGGTCTGCAGGCCTTTGACGGTATCGCTGTATTGGAAGTCCATGGGATTGCCTGCGATCCGGTCAACGGTGCGAGGGTCGTGGGCCGGACAAGGTGAGCCGAAACGTCTCGATCGCCGACTCATCGTAGCCGAGTTCGCGCAGGATTTCGTCGTTGTGCTCGCCAATGGCCGGCAACGACAGCCGCGGTGCGGCGGGTTCGCGCAGGAACTTGATCGGCACACCGATGTGCTCATGGCCCTGCGCATCGAGCAGGTGCATGTCGCGGCTGTTCACCTGCGGATCGTCGAACGCCTCGCGCAGATCGTTGACCCAGGCGAAGCCGATATCCTTGTCGCGAAACCAGTCGATCCACTCGGCGCGGCTGCGGCCGGCAAAGACCTCGCGCAGAAAGGCGGTGAGCGGGCGCTGATGAGCGCCGGGGCCGCGCTCGGCGAGCTCGACAAGGTCCGGTCGCCCGAGTTCACCGAGCAGATTGCGTACGAACTTCAGCTCCTGCGCACCGAGTACGACATGGCGATCGTCGCGGGTTCGATAAATGTTGTAGAACGCGGCGCCACCCAGACTGCGTTCGTCTTTGATGCGCGGTGCGCGCTTCTCGGCAAATGTGGAAGCCGTGATGTTCGGTGTCCAGGCGATTGCCGAATCGAGCATCGCGATATCGAGATAGTCGCCGCGCCCTGTCTTCTCGCGACGATAGAGCGCCATCAGCACGCCGGCGAGTGCGTGCAACGAGGCTGTGATGTCGGCGACCGGCACATGCGGCATGACCGGCTCGCCATCATTGCCTTGGTTGAGACTGACGAGCCCTGCGAGGGCTTCCGTGGCCAGGTCGTGCGCAGGTCGGTCGCGATAGGGGCCGCTCTGTCCGAAGGCCGAGATCGAGCAATAGACAATGCGGGGATTGCGCGCGCTCACCGCGTCGTAACCGACGCCGAGTCGATCGACAACGCCCGGACGAAATGCTTCGACAAAGACGTCTGCCGATTCGCAGAGCTTGAGCAGGGCCTCGCGTCCCTCGGGCGATTTGAGGTTGACGCAGAAGCTTTTTTTGCCGCGCTGCGTATTGCGGAAGAACACCGTGTGGTCGCCCTCGACGAGACCGATGTGTCGGCCGGGTTCGCCCTCGCCGGGTGGCTCGATCTTGATCACCTCGGCGCCATGATCGGCCATCATCAGCGTGAGCTGTGGTCCGGGCAGGAATTGCGACAGATCGACGACGCGCAGGCCTTCGAGCTTCATGTCACGCCCTTGGCGCGTAGCGCTTCGATTTCTTCGGTCGAGTAGCCGAGTTCGGCGAGCACCTGCGCGGTGTCGGCACCGAGCGCGGGCGCGGTGCGCGAGGGCAGTCGTGCGCCATCGAGCTTGATCGGATTGGCGAGCGCCCGAAAATCCGCGCGCAACGGGTGCGGTACGTTGCGCACCATGCCGGTCGCGGCCGGAAAGGGATTGTCGAGCGCCTGCGCCATGTCGTACACGGGGGCGGCAGGTAACACGCCCTGTAACTTGCCGAGCCAGTTTGCGGTGGTGTCGCGACGGAACTCGACATCCAGCAGCGGCGTGAGTGCCTCGCGGTGCTCGCGACGCAGCGGCATGCTCGCAAAGCGCGGATCCGTAGCCAGCATCGGTGCATCGAGCACCCGCATGAGCTCCTGCCAGAATTTTTCGGTCATGCACATGACGAAGATCCAGCCGTCTGCGGTCTCGAAAAGCTGCACGGGTGTCGCGGTGGGATGTGCGCTGCGCGGCATGCGGCCGGTGATGAGGCCATCATTGAGATACCAGCTGCCCGGGTAGGACAACTGGTGCAGCGCGACATCAAACAAGCTGACGTCAACGTCGCGCCCGACGCCGCTGCGCTGCACGCCGAGCAGTGCCGACACCAGCGCGAGTGCGGTCGTGATGCCGGTCATGAAATCGATGATGGAGAGGCCCATGCGTGCGGGCGGCGTGCCGGGTTCGCCCGTGACATGCAGATAGCCCGCCTCGGCCTGCATCAGATAATCGTAACCCGGCCAGGCGCGACGCTCGTTGTCACGACCGTACGCCGACAGGTGCGCGCACACGATCCGCGAATTGACGGCTTGCAGCGCGGCGTAGGTCAGGCCGAGTTTGTCCGGTTGATCGCCACGCAAATTGTTGAGCACGGCATCGGACTTCGCAACCAGTTTGCGGAATGCATCCTGTCCTTCAGTGCGTTTGAGATCGAGGCAGACGCTTTTTTTGTTGAGATTGAAAGTCTGAAAGAAATTCGAGTCGTGCTCGCCGAGGAAATACGGTCCCATGCCGCGCGTCGCGTCGCCGCCTTGAGCTCGATTCTCGATCTTGATGACCTCGGCGCCGAGATCGGCGAGATACATTGAGCCAAAGGGCCCCGCGCCGAAGGCCTCGAACGTAAGCACACGCAGTCCGCTGAGCGGCAAAAAAGGCGCGACCGTTGCAGGGCCAGTCATTGACGATGCGGTCGTCACAGCGGATGCCTCTCGATCAGCTGCCGCGCGATGATGATGCGCTGCATTTCATTGGTGCCTTCGCCGATACACATGAGCGGGGCGTCACGGAAATAGCGCTCGACATCAAAATCGGTCGAATAGCTGTAACCACCGAAAATGCGCATGGCCTCGAGACTGTTCTCGACGCCCGCCTCTGAGGCGAACAACTTCGCCATGCTCGATTCGAGATCGCAACGCTCGCCCGTGTCGTATTTGCGGGCAGCCTGCTCGATGAGCAGCCGCGAAGCCTCGACACGCGTGGCCATATCGGCGAGCTTGAGCTGAATGGCCTGATGTTGCGCGATCGGCTTGCCGAAGGTCTGGCGCTCCTGCGCATAGCGCAGCGCATCGCGTAGTGCACCGGCGGCGATGCCTGCGCCACGCGCGGCGACATTGATGCGGCCGAGTTCGAGGCCGCCCACCGCTTGCTGGAAGCCGCGACCCTCGCTGCCGCCGATCAGCTGGTCGAGCGGTACCCGGAAGTCCTCGAACACGAGTTCGGCGCTGTCGATGGACTTGTAGCCGAGCTTGCGGATTTTTTTGGCAGCTTTGAACCCCGGGCCTTTTTCGCACAGGAACATGCTCATGCCCTTGTGGCGCGGCTCGGCATTGGGGTCGGTCTTCACGAGCACCCCGAAACAGCTGCCGTAGACGCCGTTGGTGATCCAGGTCTTGGTGCCGTTGATCACGTAATGATCGCCGTCGCGGCGCGCGACGGTACGGATTGCCTGCAGATCGGTGCCGGCATTGGGTTCGGTGAGGCCGATGCCGCCGCGCAACTCGCCACTCGCAAAGCGTGGCAGCCAGCGGCGTTTTTGTTCGTCGGTACCGTGGCGCTGCACGCAGGCCGCCATGATGAGATGCGAGTTGAAGATGCCGACGGGCGCCATCCACACCGAGGCAATGGACATCACGATACGTGCATAAGTCGAAGCCGAGAGCCCAAGACCACCGTGCTCCGGCAGGATGGTCGCGCCGAAGAGACCGAGTTCCTTCATCTGCTCGACGATCTCTGCCGGGTACTCATCGGCATGATCGAATTTTTTGGCGACCGGACGCAGCTCGCGTTCCGCCCAGCGCTCGATGGTGTCGATGATCTCCTGATCGGTGTTGCTGTCGAGGGCATTGCTATCCATGACGTAATCCTCAATAACCCATTCGGTCTTCGACGGCGTGACCGCGCTTGGCCACGAGTATCGTGCGCTCGAAACTGCAGACGACTTTGCGGTCCTGATTGCGACCTATCGTGCGCACAGTGACGAGACCCGCGGTCGGACGCGAGTTCGACTCGCGTTTCTCGAGGACCTCGGATTCGGCATACAGCGTATCGCCGGGGAACACGGGCGCGCTCATGCGTATATCGCGCCAGCCGAGGTTGGCGATGGCTTTTTGACTGACATCGGTCACGCTCATGCCAACGAGAATGGCGAGGGTGAGCGGCGAAGCCACAATGCAACGACCGAACTCGGAGGCTTTGCCGTACCCCGCATCGAAGTGCAGTGGATGGGTATTCATGGTGAGCAGCGTGAACCAGGTGTTGTCGGCTTCGCTGATGGTGCGGCCGGGTCGGTGTTCGTAGACATCACCCACCGTGAAATCTTCGTAGTGACGACCGAAGGACTCGCGGAAGCGTTGCGGGGCGATCTGCAGCGGGGTGTGGGACATGCGCGACTCCGGTTATTTGTACGGACAATTACCGCGATTATGCCATAATGTCCGGACATGAAGCGCGTCCCTCGATACCGCGAACTCGCCCAGCAGCTGCAGGCGTCGATCCTCGAAGGCCGGCATCCGATCGGTTCTGTCTTGCCGGGAGAGCTTGAGCTCGTCACCCGCCACCGGGTAAGCCGCCATACGGTCCGCGAGGCCTTGCGCTGTCTCGAGGAGCAGGGACTCATTCGTCGCGGGCGCGGGGTCGGCACGGTGGTGACCGCTGATCGTCCGGAGAGCACTCATGTGCAGCATCTCGGCAGTCCCGGCGAGTGGATGCGCTATCCGGAGGGCAGCAAGCTCGAGGTCATCGATACTGCGGTGATCAGCGCCGATGCTGCGCTCGCCGCAACTTTGCAAGCGCGCCGCGGCAGTCGTTGGCACAAGGTGAGCACGCTGCGGCGACTCGCCGACGGCGTCACGGTGATCGGCTGGTCGGACATCTATTTGCCGCCGCGTCATGCAGCGCTGGTCGAGGCGGTGGGACGGCGTCGCGGCATGCTGTACGAGGCCCTTGAGCAACGCTATGGCACGCGGGTCGACGAGGTCACGGTGGAGATCCATGCGGGCCTCGTGCCGGCATCGCGAGCGCTGCAGCTCGTCGTGCCGATCGGCAGTCCGTCCTTGCGCGTGACGCGGCGCTACCGCGATGCGGCGGGTCGATTGCTGTTCGTGACTTTCGCCGAGCACCCCGCCGAACGTTTCACCTACGCGTTCGAGCTTAGTCGCGGCGCGGCGGGGGGTTGGCGGGAGCATTGACGACCCGGTCCTCCGCGCTTCGCGCACTGCTGCGGGCAAGGTCGAGGACCAGAATACCGAGCACGATCAGGGCCATGCCGGCCCATTGCCACGCCGACAGCCGCTCCCCGAGCAAACCCCAAGCGAGTACCACGGTGGTCGGCGGACCCACCGTCGAGAGCACGGCGCCACGTTGTGCGCCGATGCGGCGGACGCCCTCGGCCTGCAGGGAAGCGGGCAGAAACATGCAGAAGACAGCGATGCCGAGCAGCAGCAACCAGGCTTCGGCGCCGATGCTCTCCAGATCCGCCGTGCCATTCACGATGAGATAGTGCGGCGCGAGGCAGACGGTAGCCGCTGTCATGGCGAGCAGCGTGAAGCGTGAGCTACCGACGCTGCGCGTGTACTTCTCGCTGACCAAAAAATAGATTGCATAGGACAACGCCGAGCCGATCACCAGCAGGGCGCCGAACAGGTTGGCGCGCAGCTCTTCGAAGTCCAGACCGCCCATGGTGAAGAAAATGCCGAGATAGCTGAGGGCGGTGGCCGCGAGCACGCGACGCGACGGCCACGCTCTATCGCGTACCGAGGTGAAGAGCACGACCATCGCCGGATAACTGAAGATCAGCACGCGCTCGATGCTGGCATCGATCATGGTGAGTGCCGCGAAGTCGAGCAGTGCGCCGACGTAATAGCAGAGTGCGCCTGCGAGGGCGGCCATGAAGATTGCCTGTGGCGGCGTCGCGCGGATGGTTTGCCAGGACTCGCGGCGCAACGCGAACCACCAAAAGAGCGGCAAAGAAATCACCGCGCGGATTGCGACCACCGCCTCGACGCCGACACCTAGCGCATAAAGCTTTTTGGCAAAGATACCTTTAGCCGCGAACAGCATTGCCGCTAGCGCGCAGGCGAGCGCGCCGTAAGGGTCGACGAAACCCGCTCGGCCCGGCCCGACTTCGCTCAACCGACGCTGCTCCGGTCGACTCTCGCAGCCTTACTTGGCCCGCTGCTGCCGCTGCGCTCCGCGGAGAACCGCGCGATCGCCCAGATGCAGCCGCCGGCGATGAGAATCTCGCCGAAGTTGTCGAGTTTGTAGTCATGCAGCGGCGGCATTGCCGAGGCGAGCATCAGCACGCCCCCCGCGAACATCCACGGAAAGCGACGCCGCAACATGAGCACGAAGCCGCAACCGATCACCACGAAGCAGGTGAGGATCGAGGCGATCGGTGGGCTGCTGCGTACGGCCAGCTGATCGGGGAAGCAGAAGTTCTCCGCCGAGACAGCGGTCGAGTAACGGATCAGATCGAACTCGCAGACCGGATAAAGGTTGTCGCGCCAGAAGTGCGGTAGATCAAACAAGATGAGCGCGAAAGTCAGCGAGCAGAAAAGCAGCATCGCACGGGTGCTTTGCATACGTGCGAAGCCTGCGAGGCGCAGCGCGGATCCGGCGGCGATGATGAGCCAAGTGCCTGCCAACCAGTGCAGCCAGAAGCGTGGCCACGACAGCGCCTCGAGCAGCGGTGACAGCCCGACAAACTTGCCAATGCCAACAATCAGGTTGTCCCATACCAGGCCGAACTGCGGCACCAGCAGGCAAGCTGCGATGAGGAGTCCGGTTCGCCGCCATAGTTTCCAGACCCATACCAGCAAGACCGCCTGCAGGAGGGCCTGAAAGATGAAAAGTTCCGAGTACATGGCCGCAGCGTATCATTGAAAGCGTCGATCGGGACGGGGTCACATGACGAGGTTTTAGTGATGAGTGGACCATTGCAGGGAATCAAGGTCGTCGAGATGACGAGCGTGGTGCTCGGGCCTTGGGCCTGCCAAATGCTCGCCGACATGGGTGCAGACGTCGTCAAGATTGAACAGCCCCGCGGCGACAGCAATCGCTCGCTCGGCGCGGCCAATAATCCGGGCATGGCGGCGCTCTATCTCACCTGCAACCGCAACAAGCGCAGCATCGTGCTCGATCTGCGCGTGGCGGGGGCTCGCGATGCGTTGCTGGCACTCGTCAAAGATGCCGATGTGTTCGTGCACAACAACCGTCCGCAGGTCATGACCAAACTGGGTCTCGACTATGCCGATCTGCGCAAGGTGAATCCCCGCATCATCTACTGCGGTGCCTACGGTTACTCGAAGAAAGGGCCCTACGGCCGCCTCGGCGCACTTGATGACTCGATTCAGGCGGCGAGTGGCATCGCCATGCTCAATGAAATGGTGTTGGGGGAGCCGCGCTATTTGCCCACGGTCGTCGCCGACAAGACCACTGCGATCACCGTGGTGTACGGAGTGCTCGCCGCGCTTTTCCATCGCGAACGCACGGGCGAGGGCCAGGAGCTCGAAGTACCGATGTTCGAAACAATGGTGAACTGGGTCATGGCCGAGCATCTCTGGGGCATGACTTTCGAGCCGCCCAAGGGCAAGCCGGGCTACACGCGTCTCATGAGCAAGGATCGCAAGCCCTATCGCACCAAGGATGGCTACATTGCAGTGCTGCCGTACCTCGATGCACATTGGGTGAAGTTCTGTCAGCTCACCGGCCACCCGCAATTCATTGACGATGCGCGCTTCCGTACGCTTGCAGATCGTGTGCGCAACATCGATGCGACCAACCAGACGACGGCGATGATCATGGCGGCGCGTACCACGGCAGAGTGGCTGCAGGTGCTCGAGAATTCGGGCATCCCGCATATCGTGGTCAACACCCTCGAGGGGCTCGCCGAGGATCCGCACCTCAAGGCGACCGGCTTCTGGCAGAGTTTTGATCACCCCACCGAGGGTCGTTTGCGACTGCCGTCGTTCCCGGTGAACTTCAGCGCGACACCGGCTTCCATCCGCGATCCTGCGCCGCGCCTTGGCGAGCACACGGTCGAGCTGCTGCGTCAGGCGGGTCTTGATGAGCAGGCGATCGCCGCGCTCACCGCAAGCGGCGCGGCCATGACGGCCGAGCAAGCGGCAAGCTCGGTCGGCGTCGGCGGCGACTGATGGGTCGCCGACTGACGGGTCGCCGACTGACGGGTCGCCGACCGATTAGCGCTGCAGACCGTACACGCGTAGCGCATTGTCGCGCAGAAATTTTCGCAATGGATCCGCGCGCAGATTGAGCGCCAGCACTTCATCCATGGTGCGCTTGAAGCCGAGCACCGGGAAATCCGTGCCGAACATCACCTTGTCCTGCCCGTAACTGTTGATGTAGTTCACGAAGGACTGCGGCCAATATTTTGGGCTGTGTGCATCGGAGCCGATGTACACGTTCTCGTGCTTCCACGCCATCGCGATCATCTCGTCGGTCCAGGGGATGCCGACGTGAATGCCGATCAGCTTCAGTTCCGAGAAGTCGCAGGCGATGCCGTCGAGCAGGATCGGCCGACCGACGCTTCGCATCGGCTGATCTTTCGCATACACCATCGATTGACCGACCTGCATCTGGATAGGCACGCCGAGCTCGCAGCACTTGGCGTAGAAAGGGTAGTACTTGGCGTGATCGGGCGGCAGGTCGAACCAGTGCGGATAGAGATGCGCGCCGATGAAGCCCATGTTCTTCACGGCGTCCTCAAGGGCGCGGACGCCGTTCATGCCCTCATACGGATCGAGTCCGGCCATGGCGTAGAAGCGACCCGGATACTTTTCGACGGCGCGGGCGATGATTTCATAGGGCAGGTGGAATGATCCCGGCAGACCACGCCGACCCGCTTTGGGCGCGAACAGGAAAGCCCGCTCGATGCCTGCCTCGGCCATCTGTGCGAGTTGCTCCTCGAGCGAGACTCCCGCCATGCGCGTCTTGGACTTCATCTTCCCGGCAAAGAACTGGTCCTGCCAACCGGGCCGATGGGAGATCGCTTCTTCGGTCCAGATACCGCTGACGATATCGATGGCGGGAACGGGCGGCATGGTGGTCACGGGGTGATCCTCGTTATTGGATGGTCGCCATTGTTTTGTGGTCGCGCGACGCCGACCGGGCATGCTGCGCTCCACCAATGATGCCGAAACGGATACCGGCGGGCGGGTGGGTTTGCCTCCGCTGCACCGCGAGACGGCCGTTTCAAAAAGTACTGTTTGTTGTCAAAATACAACAGCTGAATTCTTCCGAGCACGCCATTTGCGTTGCTTGACGCCGTGGAACCACCGTAGACTCCAGACGTTTTTTCCCAACGCCCATTCAGGAACGACACGGAGGTCTCATGTTCCACCGCCATCGCAAGCTGTCCTTGATCGGGGCGAGCGTGCTCGCCACGATCGTTGCTGCCCAATCGGTAGCGCAGGAAGCCCAGCTCGAGGAAATCGTCGTCACCGCGCGCCAGCGCGCAGAGCGCATCCAAGACGTGCCGGCGACCGTGCAGGCCTTCACGGCGAGCGAGATCGCTTCCGCCGGCATCGAGCGCCCGCAGGACTTCATCGCCCTGACGCCCGGTGTGGCGCAGGTGCAAACCGCCGAAGCCGGTGATCTTCAGGTCACGATTCGCGGCATCAACACGGGCCGCGACGCGGAGACCAACTTCGCGCTGGTGGTCGATGGCGTGTTGCAGACCAACCCGAACGCGCTCAACCAAGAGCTGAACAACGTCAGCCAGATCGAAATTCTCAAGGGCCCGCAGGGCGCGCTTTATGGCCGCAACGCCGTGGCCGGTGCGTTGATCATCACCACCCGTCAGCCGGGCGATGAAGTCGAGTTCGATGTCGGCGCCGGTTACGGTCAGTACAACAGCTTCAAGGCCAACGCTTATCTCGGCGGCCCGATCAGCGACACCATGAAGGGCTCGATCTCGGCGTATACGCGCAAGACCGACGGTCAGTGGGAGAACTCGCTGCTCAAGTGCGATGATTGCGTCGATTTCTTTGAAGAAACCGGCGTCAATGCGCGTCTGATTATGAACGCCGGCGACTCCGGCAAGCTCGACCTCAAGGCAAAGTATTCCAAGCTCGATGCCGGCGCGATCAACTTCAACGCGTCGCTCGGCCTCAAGGAAGTCGCTGGCGCCACGGGCGCGGGTCTTTTCTGGGAAGACCCGAACGATCACCAGTTCGTATACATCAACAACGTCAAGCCGCAGAACGAGCAGGAAAATATCAACCTGTCAGTCAAGGGTGACTGGGGCGTTGCGGCGGGTACGCTGACCGCGGTTGCTGCGTTCAACGATCAGACCAACTACTTTCTCACCGACGGCACCAGCGCCGCGTTTTTCCTCTACAGCCTGACGCCGGCGTGCCAGCGCAGTAACGATGCCCGACCCGGCAACCCGCTGCCTGCGCCGTTCGGTCCGTATGCGCCGACGAATGGTTTCGTGACCACGTTCTTCCCGCCGTATGGCCCGAGCCTCTGTGACGGGTACCAGTATCAGCAGCGTGACCAGAAGGACACCAGCGTCGAAGTGCGGTTGGCCTCGCCCGGCGAGGATCGCCTGCGCTGGGTCGCGGGCGCCTACTTTGCGGACATCGCGCGTCGCGTGGTCGTCTCGCAGGGCTCCGATAATGGCACCGGCTTCCAGGCGCAGGCGCTGGTGCGCTCAAGTGGTCCGAACCCGACCGACCTGCTGTACGACGATGACTTTGACAGCAGCGTGCTCGCCGGCTTCGGTCAGTTGGCTTACGACGTACGCGAAGACATCGAACTCGCGCTCGCCCTGCGTTATGACCGCGAGAAGCGGGACGTCACCAACAACGTGCCGAAGATTGCACCGCAAACGCCGGGATTCTTTGGTGTGATTTCGGGTGCGGCGACCTTCATCAACCCCGCGTACTCGACCAACCCGAACCTCGCGGCGATCCCGGGCCGTTCGCGGACCTTCTCGCAGTTGCAGCCGAAGGTGTCGCTCAACTGGGATGCCACGCAGGACGTGTCGTTCTTCACCTCCTACGGTGTCGGCTTCCGCTCGGGCGGCTTCAACTCGACCGGCGTACGCGCCACGATCGAGAGCACCTATGCGGGTCTCTGCACGGGTACGGCGCCGACGCTCACCTTCGTGGGTGTCGCGCAAAATCCGGCCAGCTTGCCGCGCTGCACGGGTACGAACCGCAGTATCCGCAACGTCAACGACAGCTACGAAAAGGAAGTCTCCAAGGCTTTCGAGGCGGGCGTGAAGTCGACGCTGCTCGATGGTTCGCTGGCGTTCAATGCCGCGGTCTACTCGACCAAGCTCGAGGATATGCAGTTCTTCAACTTCTTCGCCGGTCCCTTCGGTCTGCTGCGCGTCGTGACCAACGCCGACGAAGCGAAGATCCAGGGCTTCGAGTTCGACACCCGCTGGCGTGCCACCGACTCGATCACGCTGTTTGCAGGCTACGCCTACACCGACAGCGAGATCGAGCGTTACGACGGTCGTCCGTATACTGCCGGCAACAAGGTGCCTTACGCGCCGAAGTACACCGGCAACGCGGGCATCGATTTCAAGACGCCGATCGGCAGCGGTGACTGGACCTTCAATGCGCGTCTCGACGGTTCGTTTGTCGGTGAGACCTGGTTCAGCACCGTGCAGGACAACCTCGTGCCCAACATCTTCGGTCTGCTCGCTGGCTTCGGTCAGGGCGACTTCTCGAAGCAGAAGCGCGATGCGTTCTACACCGTCAATGCGCGACTCGGAGTCAGCAATGGCAGCTTCGGCGTGACGGCTTGGGGTCGTAATGTGACCGACGAGAAGTATCTCGCCGAAATCATTCCGGCGCCGGAGTTCGGTGGCTCGTTCATCCACGACGCGCCGGGCAGCTCGTGGGGTGTGGATTTCACCTACTCGTTCCGCTGATCAACGCGACGTCCTGATCGACGCGACAGGGTTGGCGTCGTCATGGAACCAAGGCCGGAGGGAGCGATCCCTCCGGCCTTGTTGTTTCGGGCTGCGTTTATTTTCGGAGTGCGGATGTTGCGGGTGTAAAATCATCGCGTGAATCGCACCGAGATCGAGTTTCCGGCCAAGCACTCCGCGCTGCGCGACGATGTGCACATGCTCGGCACGCTGGTCGGCGAAGTGTTGCGCGATCAGGGGGGGGACGAGCTCTTTGCATTGGTCGAGCGCGACCGCACGCTCGCCATCGCGCGTCGCGGTGGCGATGCGGCCGCCGCGGCCGAACTCGAGCAGCGAGTGAACGGGCGCGAACCCTCGCTGGCACGCGATCTCGAGCGCGCCTTCTCAACCTGGTTTCAGGCGGTCAATCTGGCCGAGCAGGTGCATCGTATCCGGCGACGGCGAGCGTATTTTCAGGGTGACGCCGAACGGCCGCAGCCGGGTGGGGTCGATGATGCAATCTCGCAGCTCAAGGCCACCGGTCTCACGCTCGACGAGGTCATATCGTTACTCGGCTCGCTGCACATCGTGCCGGTGTTCATGGCGCACCCGACCGAATCCACGCGTCGTACGATCCTGCGCAAGCAGCTGCGCCTTGCCGAGTTGCTGTACGACCGCCTGAATCCGACGCTCGCGCCGAACGAGCAACGGGCCTCGCGAGGGCGTATCCGCGTCGAGCTGACGACCGGCTGGCAGACCGAGGACCATCCGCGTCAACGTCTCACCGTCGCCGATGAGCGCGAGCACGTGCTGTTTTTTTTGACCGAAGTGCTCTATCGAGTCATTCCGAATTTCTATGAGGAGATCGCCGAGTCTCTTGGCAAGTACTACGGTGCCGATCCGGATCTGCTCGAGTTGCCGACCATCATCCGCTTCGGCAGCTGGGTGGGTGGCGACATGGACGGCAACCCGGACGTGCACGCCAAAAGCCTGCGTGAGACTCTCGCGCGACACCAGCAGACGATCGTCAACGCTTATTTCCTCGAAGTGCAAGGACTCGCGCAATTGCTGTCGCAGAGTGCGAGTCGCAGCGGGTTGAGCCCGGCATTGCGACAGCGCAGCGAGGAATACGCAACCTTGCTGCCGGGTGCGCGCAGTGCTGCACCGACGCGGCACGACCGAATGCCCTATCGCGTGTTTCTCGGGCAGATCGCCGAGCGTCTGCGTGCGACTTACGAGGGCCGTCCGGCCGGTTACGAGGGTCCGTTGCAGTTTCAGCGCGACGTCGATTTCGTCGCCGACAGTTTGCGCATGCACCGCGGTCGTCACGCGGGTCTCTTCGCCGTTCGGTGTCTGCAGCGTCGAATCGCGACCTTTGGTTTTCATTTGGCGACGCTCGATGTGCGTCAGCACACGGGGGTGCACCACGCCGTGCTTGAGCAGGGCCTCGATGTTGCGGGCTGGTCCTCGTTGCCTGCAGCGACCCGTCGCGATCGCCTGCTTGAGTTGATTGCGCGGGATGCCGGGCCGCGCGCCGAACTCGATGCCGTGGGTCGCCGGACACTCGCCGTCTTCGAAGCGATGTTGCAGTGTCGGCGGCGCCATGGCGCTGAGGCGATCGGTAGTTACATCGTCAATGGCGCGCAGGGCTCCGACGACGTGCTGGCGGCGTTGCTGCTGGCGCGCTGGGCGGGGGTCTTCGATAAGCGCAATGACGAAATCGCCATCGACTTTGCGCCGATGTTCATTTCGCAAGAGGCGCTTGAGGGTGCCGGCGAGACACTGCGCGAGTTGCTCTCGACGCCGCTGTATCGCGCGCACCTCGATGCGCGCGGGCGACGGCAAGCGGTGTTGATCGGCTACTCCGAGAGCAACAAACAGTCGGGGATCGCGGCTTCGCGCGTTGCCGTCTATCGTGCGCAGGGTGCCATTGCCGCCGCCATCGCCGCGGCCGGCGAAGAGCATCAGATCATGCATGCACGCGGCGGCAGCATTCCTCGTGGAGGCGGTCGCATCGACGGCCTCGTCACCGCTACGCCGCCCTCAATCGTCAACGGCTGGCTCAAGCTGACCGAGCAGGGCGAGGGCATCAATCAGCACTATGGACTAGGCCCCATCGCATTGCGCACCCTCGAACGTGCGTTCGGCGCGCTGTCGCAGGCCTGCGCTGCAGTGTCGCGGCAGCGGGTGCTCGAGCCGGACGCGCGCATGTTGGCCGTGGCCGACCTGCTTGCTGCCGCGAGTGCCCACCGTTACCGCAGCCTCATCGATGGATCGTCTGCTTTTCGCCAGTGGTTCACGGATGTGACGCCGATCGATGTCATCGAGCGGATGCAGATCGGTGGTCGACCGCTCAGCCGCGACGGACTCGAGGGTTTTGCGGCACTGCGCGCCGTCCCCTGGGTATTCGCGTGGACGCAGAATCGCATGCTTCTGCCGGGGTGGTTCGGTGGTGGCTCGGGGCTGCAGGCAGCCGTCGAGGCGGTGGGCTTGAGCGAGGTGCGTCGAGCGGTACGCGCCTGGCCCTTCCTCCGCAGCCTCGTTGAGGACATGGAGGTGATGCTGGCACGCGCCGACCTCGACATTGCGGCGCACTACGTCGAGTTGCATCGTGCTGCGCCGCAGAGCGATGGTGCCGCCGCGATACCCTACTTGCCGCAGGTTCGTGCCGAGTACGAGCTCACGCGTCGCTGGCTGCTCGAAATCAAGGAGCAGACAGAACTGCTCGATGGCGACCGCACGCAGCAGCGCGCGCTCGCGCTGCGCAATCCTTACGTGGATCCGATGAATCTGATGCAGGTCGATCTGCTGCGCCGCTGGCGCAGCGGCGGTCGCGAGGATCAGGAGCTACTCGACGCATTGCTGGCCAGTGTCAATGGTATTGCTCAGGGCTTGCAGAACACGGGGTAACGCGCATGTCGGAAAACGCCAGACTCAAAGAAATCACGCATCTTGAAACAACCATGCGCCACCAATGCCTGCTTGCGCGAGTCATCGGGGTCGTACTCGCTACTGCCGCCGGTAACGCAGTTGCGGACGGCATCACCGTGGATCTCGGGTTGTATGCGACCGAGCAGGGTAGAAACACCGTGCAGGTGCCGAATGACGCAGCGGGCACGCGCTTCGCACTCGATGATCTCACCGGCAGCGGTCCTTATCTTGCGCCACGAATCGAACTTTCAGCGCCGCTCGGCGCGCGCAGCGAGTGGCGAGTGTTGCTCGCGCCCTTGTCGCTCGCCGAGACCGGCACTGCCGCACAGCCGATTCGCTTTCAGGGTGAGCAATTCGCCACCGGTGCGCTTGATGCGCGTTACCAGTTCAACTCGTGGCGAGCGACCTGGCGTTGGCGCTGGATCGAGCGCGAAGATCTCGCGGTGAAGGTGGGCTTTACGGCAAAGATCCGTGACGCCAGCATTCGCTTGCGGCAGGGCAGTCGCGCCGCAGAAAAAGACAACACAGGTTTCGTGCCGCTGCTGCATGCCAGTTTCGAGCGGCCGCTCGGGGCGGGCTGGTCGCTCGATGGCGACATTGATGCGCTCGCTGGCGGTCCTGGCTACGCCGTCGATGCCGGCTTGCGAGTCGCCCGCGAAATTGCGCCCGGCTGGTCCCTCGGGGCGAGTCTGCGGTTTCTGGATGGCGGTGCCGACAACGACGAGGTCTACGCCTTCGCGCGTTTCACGAGCGCCGGGGTGGTGATTCGCTGGCAGCCGAAGTAGCATCGTCTTCTTCGAGGGCGAACCCTGCAGCCATCTCGTGCATGGTCGCCAGCCGACCCACCTGGGTGATGCGCTGCTGCGCGAGGGCGGAGGCTTCCGCGGCACGACGCGAGTCGGTGATGTCTTCGCCCGAGGCAAAGAAACCCATCAGGCGGCCCTCGGCGTTGCGCATCGGCAGACAGCGCCAGGCGATCAGCCTTCGAGCGCCATCCGCCGCGAGCACATCGTGTTCGAAGTAGCGCTCTTCGCCGTCTGAGCCGGTTGCCAGGGTGGCGAGTTCGGCGAGCACCAGCGGGTGCTGGTCGGCGGGCACTGCGGCCTCCAGCCAGTCGCGGCCAAGCAGATCCATTTCGCGCAGGCCGACCGTGTCGCAGCCCTTGCGATTGATGAGTTGCACCCTTCTTTCCGCCGACAGGGCGAGCAGGATCACCTGGGCTATTTCGAGATACATGTTGGCCCGATCGCGCTCGCGGCGGATCGCCGCCATGGCCTCTCGACGCAGTGTGATGTCGTGCAGCAGACCGACGAAACGTGGCGGCTCGGAACCCGCGATTTGACCCACCGAGAGGAACACCGGGAAAACGGTGCCATCCTTGCGGCGCGCATCGACTTCTCGGCCAATGCCGATAATGTGCGGCACGCCGGTGCTCATGTAGCGTCCCATGTAGCCGTCGTGGGATACCCGATCGTTCTCGGTCATCAGCATGCTGACGTTGCGACCGATGACCTCGGCGGCGAGATAGCCGAAGAGGCGCTCGCCAGAGCGGTTGAAACTTTCGACGTGACCGCGTGCGTCGATGATGATCACCGCATCGACGGTCGCGTCGAGCAGAGCTTGCATATCGCGGGCGATGGCGGTGCCGCTACCAGTGCCGCTGCCGGAGCCGTTTCCCGGGCCGAGGGCTATCACGCTATCTTTGATGTCTGGCTTCTTCATGGATCAGCGAGTCCACGGTCGATGCTACCACGCGGTTGCGTAAGTACTTCCCGCAATGGCTGGTGTGTGCGACACGTGCCACCTTGCGGTCTTCCGAAACGGAGTGGTCAATGTCCCAAGTCGAGGAAATCCGTCAGCGTCTGCTGGCTCGGCGCGACGAGTTGGCAAGCCGTGCCAATCTGACCGATGCCGATCTGCGACACGAACGCGATCCGTTATCCGCCGATTTTGAGGAGCAAGCGACGCAGCGTGAGAACGAGGATGTGCTGCGGGGGATCGGTCTTGCTGCCAAGGCCGAGCTGCAGGACGTCAACCGCGCGCTGGCTCGCCTCGAGCGCGGCGAATACTTTGATTGCGAGACTTGTGGCAAGCCCATTGCGACGGCACGCCTCGAGGCGCTGCCCGAGACGACGCGCTGCGCACGCTGTGCCGCGGCGACCTGAGACGGGCGGGGGGCGGGTGAGTAAGCCGTCGATTCTGGTCGTTGCCGAGCGTTCGGGCGATCCGCAGTCGGCACTGCAAAAAGCCTCGGTGCTGGCGCGCCATCTCGGTGCCGACCTCGAACTATTCACCTGTGACGTCGAGCACGCCTGGGCGGTCGCGCAACAAGCACGCAGCGCCGATGCACGCCTTGTGGTCGATGCTTGTCTCGCCGACAGTACGCGCTACCTCGCCGCGTTGCGCGGCACGGTCGCGGCGCGCGATCTCGTCATGCGCACCAGTGCCGTCTGCGCCCCGAGTCTGTACGAGGGCCTGGCAAGACGCAGCGAGGAGGTGCGGCCGCTGCTGGTGGTCAAAGGGTGCACCGAGACGCTGTTCCGCGGGCCGGGCGTGATCCTGCGACCGGATGAGGTGCGGCTGATCCGCGAGCCACCCGGACCGCTGCTGTTGTCGCGTGGCAGGACTTGGGCGCCGACCCCGCGCATCGGTGCTTTGGTCGTCGAACCCGCTGATGCGGCACGTCTCGAACTCCCGGCGACCGAACTCGCGCAGCGCTGCCATGGGGAGTTCGAGTGGCTATCGCTCGAAGTCGGTGAGTCTGTCGAACATGCGGTCGCGCAGCGGCGGATCGATATTCTCGCGATGCTGGCGACAGCGACGCGTCAGGGTGGCGATCAGTCGCCTTTGCCCGAAGAATTGGTCGGCAACCTCGCCTGCGACGTGCTCGTCTTGCCCCGCGAGTCGCTAGCGCCCGGGGCGCTGCTCGCTGCGGTGGCGATCCGCACGGATCACGCGCACTGTTAGCAGGGCGAACCCGGTACCATCCGCAGCCTAGTCGAGGGCGGCGCCCCGTCCATCGGAGATAGCCATGAAAACTGCCACGTCGATAGCCCTACCGATAGCCCTACGGATAGCCATGTTCAGAGCACTGACTCGCGTGGGTCTGCTGCTGCTCGGTGCGGTGCCCTGCGCGGTCATGGCCGCAACCCCGGCTGCCCCATCCGCCGCGGATCCGGTTGCCGACGAAGCCGTTTATCTGCAGCGGTTCGAGCGGCTGCAATCTGCGTTTCGTACCGGTCTCGGCCTCGAGAGCTATGACCCGCTCGAGCCGGTGGTTGGCGCATCCAAGGCCAAGCCGCTGCCGGCGGTCGCCGCGGGCCGCGGCAGTATTGATCCCGCTGCGCTCGAGGCAGCGCGGGCTTACGCCGAGCGCAATAACTCGCAGGCGCTGATCGTCTGGCGTCGTGGTGTGATCGAGACGGCGGCTTATTTCAAAGGACTCTCGCCCGAGGGCACATTCGCTTCGCGCTCCCTCGCCAAGCCGATGACCGCCGTAGCGGTTGGCCGTGCCATCGCGCTCGGCAAGATTCGTTCGCTCGACCAGCCGGCCGCCGATTTTTTGCCCGAGTGGCGCAGCGACCCGCGCCGCTCGCGAATTCTTGTGCGGCACTTGCTCGACATGCGCTCGGGCTTCCTGCCGCAGGCGGCTGCGACCACCCCGGAGGACATTCTCAACCGGGCTTATCTGCACCCGCGACATGACGAGATCATCATCAAAGAATATCCGGTGGTCGATGAGCCGGGATCACGCTACGAGTACAACAACGCGACCTCGGAACTCGTCGCCGTGCTCATCGAGCGTGCGACCGGGGTGCGTTACGGCGAGTTTCTCGCCCGCGAAGTCCTGCAGCGTATCGGCTCGCCGGGCGGCGAGATCTGGATCAACCGTCCGGGTGGCGTCGCGCATGCCGGCTGTTGCCTGATGCTGCCCGCCGAGGCTTGGGTGCGACTCGGTATCCTCTTGATGAATGATGGGGTATGGGAGGGGCGGGCGCTGTTGCCCACGGGCTACGTCGCCGAAATGCGGCGCGGCACGCCACAGAATCCCTACTACGGCCTTGGCGTCTATGTCGCCGGTCCCTATATCGAGCGCCGTGGCTTCGCCAACCCCGAGCGCGATCCGGCGGCACGGCGCGTGCTGCATTCGGAACCTTATCTCGCCGAGGACGTCTTCCTGTTCGATGGCAACGCCAATCAGGTGGTCTACGTGATTCCCTCGGAGCAATTGGTGATTCTGCGCGTCGGCGACAATCCGCCGCGCGCCGCCGGTGCCGAGTGGGATAATGCTTGGCTGCCTAATACGGTGATGCGCGGCATCCGTCGTGGACCTGGCGAACAGCCGCCCCGCGCTCAAGCGCGAAATTGACGCCGTTATAGTGTTGTAGTTAAATATAACACCCCGAGATGTTGTCTCGGGGTGAGTCCCCGTTTCGATCTCTGGAAACCCTGCATGTCGCTCTCCTCATCGTCCTCTCGTCCCTCCCTCGCCAACGTACCGCACAGCATTCTCTGGACGATTGCCGTCCTCGTGCTGTTGGCGGGTTTTGGTTTGCTGCGCACCTTCGTGCTCACCGGTCGCGGCGAGGCGACCGTCAATCCGCCACCGCTCGTCAGCGTGCTCGACGTCAAATTGGCCGAGATCGCCGATGTGGTGAGCTTCACCGGCGCGATTGCCGCGCGTGATGAGGCGGCGATCAGTGCCGAAGGTGAGGGCGGTCGGGTTGCTGCACTCTTTGCGGAGGTGGGCGATCGCGTCACGGCAGGCCAGGTGCTCGCGCGCCTCGATAATTCTTTGACCGCTCCCCAGGTGCGCAGTCTCGAAGCCACATTGCAGGAGGCCAAGGCGAACGCCGCAGTCGCCCAGGCCGACTATCGTCGTGCGCAGGCGGTCGCCAGCATCGGCGCGCTGTCGGCTCAGGAAATCGAACGTCGCGGCGCTGCTGCGGTCGCAGCAGATGCGCGTGTGCAAGTCGTCTCCGCACAACTCAGCGAGGCGCAGGCGAGGTTGCGACGCACCGAAGTCCGCGCGCCCTTTGACGGCATTGTGCTGACCCGTGCGGCCGAGGTGGGTCAGCTGGCGGGACCCGGTGGCGGTGCGCTGTTTCGTCTTGGTCGTGCCGGCGGAATCGAGATGCGCGGCAATGTCGCCGAGCGCGATTTGCCACGCCTTGTGGTCGGTCAAAGTTCTCGCGTGCGCGTGACGGGTGTTGATCGGGCCTTCGAGGGCAAGGTGCGGCTCATTGGCGCAGTAATCGATCCGCAGACGCGCCTCGGCAGCGTGCGCATCGATCTTTCGGCAGAGCGCGATCTGCGGCCCGGCGCTTTTGCGCGCGGCGAGATCGACGTCGGTTCGGGGCAGCGGCCGTTGCTACCGCAGACGGCGGTGATGAGTGATGATGAGGGCAACTACGTGTTCGTCATCGATGCGCAGGACAAAGTCGAGCGGCGCGCGGTGCGCGTCGCCGGTTCCCGCCCCGACGGCGTGGTGATCGCCGAGGGTCTTTCCGGCGGCGAGCGCGTGGTGTCTACCGCCGGGCCTTATCTGCGCGCCGGCGAGACGGTGCGGGTCGTCCGATGAAAAACATGTCTGCCTGGGCGATCAGGCATCCCACGCTGCCGATCGTGCTTTTCGTGGTGCTGACTTTCATCGGCATCGTGAGTTTCAAGCGCTTGCCGATCAACCTCAATCCGGATGTCAGTTTCCCGATCGTTTCCGTGCAGGTGTCGCAGCCCGGCGCCGCACCCTCCGAGATCGAGGCGCAGATCACGCAGAAGGTCGAGGGTGCGGTACGCAGCGTTGCCGATGTACGCAACATCAGTTCTCGCGCGGCCGAGGGTTTCTCGTCCACCACGGTCGAATTCCAGATCGGTACGCCGCTCGATCGTGCGCTCAACGACGTGCGCGATGCCGTCAGCAAAATCCGCGCCGATTTGCCGGACGGAGTCGATGAGCCGCAGGTGAATCGCATCGATGTCGAGGGCGGAGCGATCGCCTACTACGCCGTATCGACGACAGGACGCACGCCCGAGCAGCTCAGCTGGTATGTCGACAACACCGTCAGCAAGCGCTTGCTGGCGATCTCCGGTGTCGCGCAGGTGTCACGCGGCGGCGGTGTGACGCGCGAAATCCGCGTCGAACTCGACCCGGCACGCATGCAGGCACTCGGGGTGACCGCAGCCGAAGTGAATCAGCAACTCCGCGTGCTCAACCTCAATGCGCCCGGTGGCCGCGCGCAGGTGGGTGGCGGTGAGCAGGCAATCCGCGTGCTTGGTTCCGCGGATACCGCACTCGATTTGGCCAATACGCAGATCCGTCTCGCAGGCGGCGCGAGCGTGCGTCTCTCCGACATTGCCGTGGTACGCGATGCGGTCGGCGAGCAGCGCTCGATCTCGCGTCTCAATGGCCGCTCGGCGACCAATTTTGGTGTGTTCAAGGCACGGGGCGCCTCGGATGTTTCCGCGCTCGATGCAGTGGAGGCGGAAATTGCCAAGCTGCTCGTCGAATCGCCCAACATCAGCATCAAGCGCGTGTTCACCACGGTCGAGAACACACGCGCCTCCTACAACTCGGCGATCATGGCGATGATCGAGGGCTCGATACTCGCGGTGCTCGTGGTGTTCGTGTTCTTGCGCGACTGGCGGGCGACGGCGATTTCGGCGTTGGCGATTCCGCTCTCGGCGATTCCGACCTTCGCCTTCATGTATTGGCAAGACTTCACGCTCAACACCATCAGCCTCCTTGCGCTGTCGCTGGTTGCGGGCGTGCTGGTCGATGACGCCATCGTCGAAATCGAAAACATCGTGCGTCACATGCGCATGGGCAAGAGCGGCTATCAGGCCGCAATCGATGCCGCCGACGAAATCGGTTTGGCGGTCGTAGCCACTTCCGCCACCATCATCGCGGTGTTCTTGCCGGTGAGCTTCATGGGCGGGTTCTCCGGACAGTACCTCAAGCAGTTCGGTCTGACCGTGGCAGCAGCGGTGTTCTTTTCTTTGCTGGTCGCACGACTGATCACGCCGCTCATCGCTGCGCACACTCTGAAACCGCACGATGAGATCCGCTCTGCCGATGGTCCCGCCATGACGTCCTACCTCGAGGCGCTGCGCTGGTCCTTGCAGCATCGGCGTGCCACGCTCGTTGCCGGCACGCTGTTTTTCGTCGCCTCGATCGGCTTGCTGATCGCACTGCCTAAATCGCTGTTTCCGGCGCAGGACTTTTCTTCGGCGCAGATCCAGATCGAGCTGCCGCCCGGCGTGCAACTCGAAGAGACCGCGCGAATTTCGGCGCAGGTCACGACCTTGGTCGCGCAGCAGCCCGAAGCCACCGACATCATCGAAGATATCGGCGAGGGCGATGTGCGCACGGCGAGCATCTATGTGACGCTGGTACCACCCGAGCAACGTTCGGTTTCACAGCGCGAGTGGGAAGATCGCATGCGTCCGCTCTTCGCCTCGATCCCCGATGCTCGCGTATCGATCGCAGGTGGAGACGGTCCGGGTGGTCGGCCGATCACCCTGTTCCTGACCGGCGATAATCCGGAGCTGCTCGAGTCGGCCGCGCGCAAGGCGGTCGAGGCGATGCGCTCGCTGCCCGAGCTGCGCGATCCGCGGATCAACGGCGATCTGCGACGACCCGAGGTACTGGTCCGACCGCGTCTCGATCTCGCTGCCGAGCTCGGTGTCTCGGTGGCGGCGATAAGCCAGACGATCCGTATCGCCACGCTCGGCGACTTGCCGCAAAACGCAGCCAAGTTTTCTTTGGCCGAGCGTCAGGTGCCGATCCGCGTCAGCCTGCTCGAGAGTGCGAGACGTGATCTCGCCACGCTCGAGAATCTGCCCGTGCGTACCGCTTCGGGTGCGACGGTGCCGCTCAAGTCGGTCGCCGACATCGGCTTCGGCGAGGGTCCATCGACGATTCGTCGCTACAACCAGACGCGTCGTATCGTGCTCGAGTCCGATCTCGCCAAGGGCGTCGAGCTCGGGCCGGCGCTTGCCAAGGTGTACGAGCTCTCCGAGCTGCGCAATCTCCCCGACGGCGTGCGCCTTGTGCAGACGGGCCAGGCGGAGTTCATCCAGGAGTTGTTCGACAATTTCCTGCTTGCCATCTTTGCCGGCGTGCTGCTCGTGTTCGCGGTGCTGGTACTGCTCTTTGCCCGCGTCTTTCAACCGATCACCATTCTCTCCGCGCTACCGCTCGCGGTGGGCGGCGCGGCGATCGCACTGATGATCGCTGGCATGCCGTTCTCGATGCCGGTCGTGATCGGCTTTCTGATGCTGATGGGTATCGTCGGCAAGAACTCGATCCTGCTGGTCGACTTCGCCATCGAAGAAATGCGCGCGGGCAAATCGCGCACCGAAGCACTGATCGAAGCGGGCCACAAGCGTGCACGTCCGATCATCATGACCACCGTTGCCATGGTGGCGGGCATGCTGCCCGTGGCGCTCAGCAGCGCGGCCAATGGGTTCCGCGCGCCGATGGGTGTCGCGGTGATCGGTGGTCTCATCACCTCGACGCTGCTGACCCTCATCATCGTGCCGTCCGTGTTCTCGCTCATCGACGATCTTGAACGCTGGGTCGCGCCGCGTTTCGCGAAATTTTTGACCTCGGGAGATCGAGCGGAATCAGTCTTGCCAAAGTAAGGCGAGACCGAGCGTCGTCGAGGCGATGAACAGCGTGGCGAGTGCGCCGAGTGCGAGGGGTTGCCAACCCTGCGCAATCAACTTGCGCAGGTCGGTCTCGAGACCGACCGCCGCGAGCGCGAGGGCAAGCAGCATCTGTGTGCCGAGATTCGCGGCACCGCGCAGCTCTGTGGGGATCCAGCCCGTGCCTGCGAGCAACACCATGCCGAGAAAACCGAACACGAACCAGGGCATGGGCGCGCGTCCCTGAACGGCGCCATCGGTGCCACGCGCCGCGGCGAAGCGGCGCTGCGCCCAAAGTCCCATGCCGATCACGAGCGGCGCCAGCATGAGCACGCGGGCGAGCTTCGCCACGGTGGCAAACTCGCCGGTGAGTTCACCGCGCGCGAAACCCGCGGCCACGACTTGGGCCACCTCGTGCACCGAGGCGCCCGTCCAAAGCCCATACCCGCGCTCGGTCAGAGGCAACAGGGTCGCGAGCAGGGGATAACTGAACATCGCAATCGTGCCGAACAAGGTCACGGTGGCAAGGGCGTAGGCCACCGCCTCATCGTCATCGCGGACGACCGTATTGGCCGCGACGATGGCGGAGGCGCCGCAAACTCCGGTACCTGCGGCGATCAGTGTCGCGAGTCCCTGCGGCACGCCGAGGCGGGCGCCGAGCCAGATCGTGAAGAGATAGGTACCGAGCAGCGCAAACGTCAGAATCAAGAGACCCGCCACGCCGATCCCGAAGATCTCGGCGAGCGTGACCTGCAGTCCGAGCAGCACGATGCCGGTACGCAGCGGTGTGCGCAGGCAGAGAGCGATACCGGCGCGTGCTTGCTCGGGCCGACCTAGCAAATTGCGCACGGTCATGCCGATCAGGATGGCGAGCATCAGCGGGCTGACGCTGGCGATCAGCGGCCATCGCAGGGCTCGCAGCCCGAACGCGGCCGCGGCCACTGCGGCTGCGAGCGCAAGACCCGGCAGGAAACGACCCGGGCCGGGGGGGCCGGCGTCGCGGTGGGGTGGGGTAGACGTGGGGGCGACCAAGGGTGGTGCTCCTGCAAGCGGCAAACGTTGCGATCTTGCAACAAAACGCGGCTTTATCGAGGTCTAGCACTATAACCAACAAAAAACTGTGTTGTGGTAACACGTTGGTGTTAGACTCTGAGGTGATCGTTGCCCTTCTGTCTGCATCTCTGGGCGTCCTTACGCCGGTCTGCATTGCCGAATCGACATCGATCAGGTGGCCGCGAGCCGTCGATGTCGCAAGACAATTCGGTCGCAGCCGTTTGTAGTCAGTTAGTTAGAGAGTGTTTCCAGAGATGGCGAAAATTTACGTAGGCAACCTGCCTTTTTCTGCAGACGAGGCGGCGGTCCGTACCCTGTTCTCGCAGCACGGCAACGTCGAATCGGTATCGCTGCCGGTCGATCGTGACACCGGGCGTCCGCGCGGTTTCGGCTTCGTCGAAATGTCGCAGGATGATGCGGCGCGCGCGATCCAGTCGCTGAACGGCTATTCCATGGGTGGTCGTCCGCTGCGCGTCAACGAAGCGCAGGATCGCCCGCGCACGGGTGGCGGTGGCGGCCGTCCGGGCGGCGGTGGCGGTGGCTATCGCGGCGGTGGCGGCGGTGGCGGCGGCTATCGCGGCGGTGGCGGCGGTGGCGGCGGCGGTGGTGGTGGTCGCTGGTAAGCGATCGACCTCACAGTCGTCCAGACTGCAGTCGAATCGAAGAAGGCCCGGAGTTTTTCCGGGCCTTTTTCTTTGCTGCAAGCGTTTCGGGGAAGGGCGGCAGACGCCGCAACGAGTCAGCGCACGCCCGGGACGAGACGCACGAGTTGCTTGCCGACGTTACGACCCTCGAAGAGTCGGATCAGCGCGGTCGGCATGTGCTCGATTCCCTCGAGAATGTCTTCCCGATAAAGCAACTTGTTGGCAGCAATCCAGTCGGCGAGCTGCGCCTCGGCGCGCGCGAAGTGGTCGGCCATTTCGTAGATGAAGAACGCTTCCATCCGCGCCATTCTTTTGAATATCGAGAACGCGTTACGCAGCGCGTAGGGGCGCTCCACACCGTCGATGTATTGCGAGATCGCGCCGCAGAGCACCACGCGCGCGTGGCGTCGCAGGTGAACGAGACCGGCATCAAGAATCTCGCCGCCGACATTGTCAAAAAAAACGTCCAAGCCTTCGGGTAGCAACTCGCCGATGCGACGCTCGGGCGACTCTTCGCGATAATTGATGGCGGCGCTGTAGCCAAGCTGCTGTGTGAGCAGCGCGCATTTCTCCGCCGAGCCCGCGATGCCAACCGCCTCGGCGCCAAGATTACGGGCAATCTGCCCGACATTGGAGCCGACGCCGCCCGCAGCACCCGATACCAGCACACGATCGCCGGCTTTGACGCCACCGACATCGACCAGCCCGAGATAGGCAGTGAAACCCGTTAGCCCAAGCGCGCCGAGCGCAGTCGAGATCGGAGCAACGCGTTGATGGACCTTGTACATCAGGTAGTACGGCGAGCCGTCGGCGATCGCGTACTGTTGCCAGCCCATCTTGCCGTGCACGATCTCGCCAACCCGCCAGGCGCCGTTGCGCGACTCGACAATGCGGCCCACACCGCGTCCGTGCATGACATCGCCGATTTCGAGCGGCCGCTCGAACTTCTCGCTGTTGAGCATGTAGCCGCGCATCACGGCAGCGACGCCGAGATAGAGCACCTCGATGCGAAACTCGCCCTCCTCGAGCGCGCGCAAGGGCGTCTCGACCAGACGGAAATCGCTCGGGCGAACCGCAGCCACCGGGCGGGCTGCCAGCACCCACTGCCGATTCCGCGTCGTCAAAGTTCTTGATCCTTGGTCTCCGGCACGAGCCACAGCGCAAGAACGAAGGCCGAGCCCATCACTGCGACCGGATACCAGAGGCCTGCAAGCACGTCACCCGAGCGCGCCACGAGCCAAGCGGCGGTGAGGGGCATGAAACCGCCGAACCAAGCACTGGTTAGGTGATAGGGGACGGATAGGGCGGTGTAGCGAATACGAGTCGGAAAAATCTCGGCGAGCCAACCGGCACCGGGACCGCAGGTGAGACCTGCGCCGAGGATCATCAATAAAATAAGGCCTATCAAAGAAAAGTGCGTCGTATCGAAGTCGCTCAAGCCTTCGATCGCCCGCACCGCCGATGTTTCGGGATAGCCCGCTGCGGCAAGCGTTTGCGTCAAGGCATCTCGATCGAAACCCGCGAGCTCGACCTCGGCCACCGTGATGACGAGCGGCTCATTCGCCGAGCGTAGCGGCGCATTGGTATAGGAGATACCGCGTTTGGCAAGGTAGTCGCGGGCGCGAGTGGCTTCATCCAGCTCGCTCGGGCTCGCGAAGGGGTCGAACTGCGTGGGCGGCGCGTACACGGTCACCGGCGCCATCGACTGCGCCTGCGCCAGGGCGGGGTTACCCACGGCAAGAAGCCCCGAGTAAGCCGGCATGATCACGATAGCCGTCAACAACATGCCGGTGAGCATCACCGGGCGCCGACCGATGCGGTCGGCGAGGGCGCCGGCGCCCACGAAGGCCGCCATGCCAAGCAGCAGTGCGATCACGATCAGCGTCGAGGCCGTGGCGTTGTCGATCAGCAGCGCGGTTTGCAGGAACACCAGCGAATAAAACTGTGCGGTGTACCAACTGAGTGCCATCGCCGCAGCGACCACCAGCGCTGCGGCCATGCGCCGCCGATGCTCGGGTGCAAACAGGGTTTCGCGAATGGGTGATTTAGCGAGACCGCCGTCCCGCTTGAGCTGCTCGAAGAGCGGGGATTCGCTGATGCGGCTGCGGATGTACACCGAGAGCGCAAGCAGCAGCACCGAGAGCAGGAAGGGAATACGCCAACCCCACTCGCGGAACTCCGCTTCACCGAGCGTGTAGCGACAGCCAAGTATGACGAGCAGCGAGAGCACAAGACCGATGGTGCCGGTCGTTTGGATCCAACTCGTGAGAAAGCCCCGTCGATTCGATGGTGCATGTTCGGCAATGTAGATGGCCGCACCGCCAAACTCTCCACCGAGTGCGAGTCCTTGCACGAGACGCAGAGTGACAAGCAGCGCGGGGGCCCACCAGCCGATGACTTCAAAGGTCGGAATGAGGCCGACGAGTGCCGTCGACAAGCCCATCAGTACGATCGTGATCAGAAAGGTTTTTTTGCGTCCGACACGATCACCGAGGCGGCCGAAGACGAGCGCACCGAGTGGGCGGATCGCAAAGCCGGCGCCAAAGGCCGCGAGGCTCGCGAGCAGCGCTGCGGTTTCGTTGCCCGGCGGGAAAAACAGCGCGCCAAAGAAGGTCACCAGGCTGCCGTAAAGAAAGAAGTCGTAGTACTCGAAGACCGTGCCGGTCGAGGCGGCAACGACGACGCGAGACATCGGAGTAGTGGGGTTCGAAGTAGACATCTTGTTCGCAGAGAGGAAAAGACGCGCGATTGTAGGCGATTGGCAGGCGCTGGCCGATAGACTTGGTTGCATGACCAACTCAGCCACCCATCGCGATTACCACGAGCCCGCAATCCGTCGCGGTTACTATGACGGGCCTACCGGTCAAATCCACTATCGGCGCTGCGCGGGGCGCGATGCTGCGGGGCGGGCGGGTACACCGCTTCTGCTGTTGCACCAGTCGCCCCTGTCATCCACGCAATTCGAGGCGGTGATGCCCACGCTCGCGCGGGCGGGTTTCGACGTCTTGGCGCCCGACATGCCGGGCTTCGGCATGTCCGATGTGGCGCCGGAGGGTGCAACGCTCGAGGACTTCGCGAGTGTTATTCCCTCAGCGCTCGCCGCGATGGGTTGGAGCCGCGCGCATCTCGTCGGTCATCACACGGGCGCCGTACTCGGCGCGGTCTTCGCCGAGAAGCAACCCCAGGCCGTGGATAAACTCGTGCTCAACGGTTTTCCCTTGCTCGGCAAGGCGGAACGGGATCACTTCGCGACCTTCTATTTCGGGCCGAAGGAGCCGAAGCCCGATGGCACGCATCTGTTGATCGCGTGGGAAAACCGCCTGCGTTCGACTCCGGGGTGGTCGGATATCCACCTCATGCATCGATATACCGTCGAGGCTCTGCACCGCGGCGCCACCAATTGGAAAGCCTTTCCGCTCGTGATTTCGGCGGATCTCGAGTCTGTGCTGCAGCGGCTCACTGTGCCGACCCTGATGTTCACCAATACCGGCGAAGATCTGTACGAGTCGACACGTCGCGCGTATGCGCTGCGACCCGAATTCTTTGAGTATGCGGAGTTGCTGGGCGGCTCGCACGACATCGTCGATGAGCAGCCAGAAAACTGGGCCAGCGCGCTGACGACTTATCTTCGAGCCTGAGACGCTGAGCTCGATTCGCTCAAAGACTCAGCAGCATGAGCGATGCGCGGGGTTGAGCGAATGCGGCGAGGAGGTTCAGCTCAGGCCCGTTGCAGGCCGCGCCGGCCGTCCTCGAGCACGAAGCGGGCCAGAGTCTGCGCCGTTGCCTGCTTCTCCCGGACCGAGGCGTAGCCGACGAGTTCGGCCTCGAGCCTAGCGGGGCTGAGTTCAAGCCGCAGATAGCCTCGGTGCGCGCCGTCGGCAAAGAAAACATCCGTCGAATCATCGCGATTGTAGGCGTCGATCACTTTTTGTGGCGGAGGGTCTGAGCTGATCGAGGTGGTGACGAGTTCGCTCGCGACGATCGGTGATGTGGAAACCTGCGGTTCGATGCGCTGATCGGCCGCGATGAAGGCGTGGATGTCGCCGCCCAGCATGAGCGGATTCGAGCAGCCACTTGCGGCGACCGACTCGAGCAGGCGGCGGCGCGCCGCAGGGTACCCCGCCCAACTGTCGTTCCAGTGCAGGCGCTGTGGACCCGGGTCCTCATCGATCACCGTCATCACCACGCCCTGAGCGATGAAGTTCCAGCGCGCCCTGGAGGCGCGCAGCTGCGCGTCGATCCAACTTTCCTGGCGCGCACCCAGCATGCTGCGACTTTCGTCGAACCAGCTCGGACAATCTTCGACGATGACCCTTGAACCGCCGCGGCGGGGCGGGCTGGGACAGGCCTGGGGCGAGCGGTACTGACGCTCATCCAGCATGTGAATGGCCAGCAGGTCGCCCATGGCGCGAGCCATGTAGAGCTGCATATCGGGGCCGCGCGGCAGCGCGCTGCGCGGCAGCGGCGTGTGTTCCCAATACGCTCGATAGGCCGCCGCACGGCGCGCGATGAAGGTCGCCTGATCACGCGCGTTCTCCGCTTGACCCGCCGCATAATCGTTGTCGACCTCGTGATCGTCATGCGTGACCAGCCAAGGGCAGGCGGCGTGCGCCGCGCGCAGCAGCGGGTCCGTGCGATACCAGGCATAACGCCGTCGATAATCGGTCAGCGTTTGGCATTCGCCGCGATCGTGCTGGCGCGCTGGGTTGCCGGTGTTGCCCTCGTAGATGTAATCGCCAAGGTGTAAGATCAGATCGGTACCGCGCTCGAGCATGTGCTGATAGGCGTGGTAATAGCCCTGCTCGAAATGCTGACAGCTCGCCACGGCGATTCGCAGTCGCTCGATCGACTGGCCGAGCGCCGCCGCCGTCCAGGTACGGCCAATCGGGCTCGTGAAATCGCCCGCATGAAAGCGATAAAAGAATTCGCGTCCCGATGGCAAGCCCGAGACCTCAAGATGCACGGTATGTGCATAGCGTGCTTCGCTGCGCGTGACGCCGCCTTGAACGATGCGTGTGAAGCCGGGGTCCTCGGCGATCTGGTAGCGCACTTCGAGATCGTCACGACCCGAGCCACTGTCGGCAGCAATCGGGTCCGGTGCGAGACGCGTCCACAACACCATGCCATCACTCGACGGGTACCCCGAGGCGATCCCGAGAATGAACGGGTCGCGCGTGGAGCGCGGCTTTCTGAGCTGCGTACGTCCTTGCGCAAGGGTGGGAGCGGCGAGCCCCGCGGCGGCCAAGGCTGTCGAGAGCAGCGTGGCGGAGAGAAAATCGCGACGTCGTGTCATGGCTACAAAGTCTAGCCGTTTGCCGGTTGCAGCGGCATGGCAGTCCCGCTTCGCGAGGTCGCGTGCTAGCGTCACGCCCATGCCGATTCGTTCGTTGAATGACCGCGCGGAGGGCTATGTCACCGAGCTGCCCTACACCCCTGGCTATCACGAGGGTCTGGATCCCGCGTTCGTCACGCGTCGGCTGCATCAACTCGGTTGCGCAGCGCCACACATAAGGCAGGCCTGCGAACTTGGCTTCGGGCGCGGCATCAATCTTGCGGTGCACTCGGTCGCGGGCACTACAAGCTGGTGGGGCAACGATCTGTCGCGTGAACATGTCGACGACCTGCTTGCGCTCACGCAAGGTCTGACGGATCGCTTGCAAGTTTCGGCGGCGACCTTCGCCGAGTTTTTTGCCCGTACCGATCTGCCACCCTTCGATTTCATTGGCTTGCACGGGGTCTGGAGCTGGGTCTCGAGCAAAAATCGTAAACGAATTATAGAATTCATTGACTGCCGACTGCGACCCGGCGGCGTCGTCTATATCTCCTACAACGTACTCGCCGGCTGGCAGGCCGTGTTGCCACTGCGCGAATTCCTGTTTCGCGAGACGCAGCGACCCGAGATTATCGAGAGACCTCTTGCCGAGCGGATCGAGCTCGCGCTTCAGGCCGCGCAGGCCTACGTGGCCAGCGAGCCCCCCGAGCTCGCCAATGATCCCGCGTTCGAACGTCACCTGCGGCGCATCCGCCATCAACGCAAGGCGTATCTCGCCCACGAATACTTCAATCGCGACTGGGCGCCCGTGCGTTTCACCGAGATGGCCGCGTCGATGGGTTCGATCGGGCTTGTTTACGCCGGCCAAACGACAGGGGGCGTCGTGCGCGCGGCCGATTTCGTTGCCGAGGAGGCGAACGATCGAAGTCTGCACCGCAGCTTCCGCCGTGATCTTTGGCTACGACCCTCTGCAACGGGTTGCGCCAATCACGGCGAGTCCATCGACTCGGCATGCATCGCGACGCGCATCGCCGCAACCTCGGCGCTCGATGATCGATTGCTGCAACTCGCGCTCGGCGAGCCGCAGTTGTCGGTGGTGGCCTCGCCCTTGACGGGCGGGGGCGTTGATCTCGGTTGGCGCGGTCTGCTCGCGTTGTCGGCGTGGCGTGCGGGGCTGCGCAGGTCAGCGGACATTGCGGCAAAGATTGCCGAGCGGATGCAGGCGCTGGGACAACCGCTCGTGCATGAAGATGTCGTGATCCGCGATGCGCAGGAGACCGCGCAGATCCTGCACCGCGAAGCCCGGGCGTTCCGTGATCAGACGGTACCGCGCCTACGCGAACTGCTGATCGAGCCTGCGGGCAGCGACTGATCGCAAAAGCTTGCGCAAAACCGGCCAAGTTCGCGAGTTTCGAGGTGGCTCTCGCTGGCTGGGTCGCTGCTAGCCTGTCGCGGTCATTCCAATCTTCTTCACACGAGGCCTCAGCCATGAATTCGCCCAACGTTTCCGCCGTCATCGATCGCGATGCGCAGACTCACGCCGCGCTCACGCATCTGTCCGGCATCGTGTCGTTTTTCGTCATTCCGCTGGTCGTTTATCTGATGCAGCAGGACAAGTCGTCGGTACTCGCCGATGCCGCCCGCGAGGCGCTCAACTTTCAGATTACGCTCGCCATCGCCTGGTTCGGTGCGCTTGCTGCAGCAAGCATCCTCATCGGCTTTTTGCTCATGCCACTGATCGCGATTTTCGGACTGGTGTTCTGCGTCATTGCCGCAGTGGCCACGGCTCGCGGCGAGCGATATCGCTATCCGCTCGCCTTGCGGCTGATCACTTGAATGTGATCGCCGCTAATCGAGCGTGATGCTGCGCGGGTCAAACAACATCCCGTCCTGACCCTCGTTCACGTAAACCACCCGCCCGCGGCTTGATCACGAAAAACGCGCGCCGCGACAAGCCAGAGCGCCGTGAAGATGCCCGTGACGAGCAGCATGAAGACCATGTCCTGCGCTGGGAAGAGTAGGGCGGCCGCGATCTGCAAGACGGCCATGACGTAAAGTGTGGTCGCAAGACCGCGAGCGGAGAGGCGCGTGATCAACGCCCCCGCGATGCCGACGAGCGGGATGCCAAAGAATGCAAGGTTGACGGGATTTTCTTCGCTCCCGATGATGCCGACGGCGAGGTTGGCAAACACCAGCAGAAACATGCCTAAGAGCGTGAGCCCGAAGCCGAGTCGATACGCACGCTTATCGCTCAGGATCATTGCCAATTCGTAGCTACCGCAAACGGCGAGCAGCATGGAGCCAAAGAGCGCGAAGTCCCCGAAGCTCCAGGCCATTTCCTGGGTCAGCAGAGAGGCGACCAAGGGCAGCGCAAAGAGGGCAGCGGCGCCAATCCAGAGCGCTCTGCGGGTGTGAAGACCTGTCGGCGGCGCGGCGTTTGAAAATCCCACGTGAATATCCTGATTCGAGATGGCTTCGATGATGTCGCCAATCATCCCGCTCAATATCCTGCACTGCAAGAAAGTTACGGCGGATTAATCGAGAGTTCGTCGTCAACTCATCAATGCCGCAGCGACGATCGCTCCCGCAACAAAGGCGAGCCATAAGTAAAAAATCGCAATCTGCCACTTCCTGGGCCAGCCGTCTTTTAATTCGCAATAGCGCATGAATTCGTTGACGTTGGGGCCACCACGAAGCGTTCGCAAGCTGAGGTAGCCGACAGGAAGAGTGGCTGATAGCAGAAAACCCGTCACCGCGGGCCACGCCTCGTTATCGTCTACCCCGGCCAGGTAGTAGAAGGAGGTTGGAATGATCAAGCTGCCGAGAAAAAGTCCCGAGACGATCTTGTATGCTGTGGCATTACGTTCAAGAACGGCATCGTCGTCCGTCTCGGGCTGATCCTTGACGTGGCGGCGAGCAAAGAAAGACAGCAGTGCGACGCCGACAAAGCTTAGGATCGCCGGTACGAGCAGTTGTTCCAGTTCCATGTGCGTCTCCTCTTTGGGAGGGTTGCTCCATCATGTCGTTCGGTCGTAACGATCTAAGTTCTGCGATTTCGTTCCAGCAGTTGATGTAGTCCATGTAAATCGCCCAGCACCCAAAGATCGGAAATCATCCCCTCTTTGAAAGTGAACAGCGCAGCGCCAGCCCACTCAACACGCAGTGAGGTGGGCTCATAGCCCAAAAATGACTTGCGATGTATTCCCGAGAACAGCATCTTGGCGAATGCTTTGTGGTCACTGACCACCAAGTCCTGAATGTCGCAGCGATAATTACCCAGTGCGTCATGAACAAAATCAACGTAACTGGCGAACTCGTCGTGACCGACCTTGCTGGGTCCGAGAGAGCCGCGAAAGGTGAAATCAGCACCGAGCAGTTTTGGAATCGCCGACTTGTCGTGTCGGTTCCAAATGTCGGCGTAGAAACTCTCTACGAGTTGGGTGGCGCGTTCAGTCATCGTCGCGGGATACGATTAATGTCTTTGGGCGAGCGCTCGGGGCTTGTCGGTATCGAGAGAAGGTTGCCTCGGAGTCAGCACTTTATAAAGGGATTCCTATCGACTCGCCGATCTTCACGGATTGCCACTCTGCCGTCAGTGTGTGGATACGATCGCGCACCGCCAGAATCTCTGGTTCGCCGATCGGTAGGGGCGGGCAGCGACGGGCTTCGCAGGTGACGCGGTAAAGATCGAGTAGCGCCGAGGGTTTGCTCGTCCAGCCCGCCCATCCGTCCGCTTGCAAAACCTCCACCAGTCGCTCCACGCCATCGCTCTCGGCGGTGGAAGTCATTCGAAATCCGCTCGAGTCGCCCTCGAGTGTTCGGATGATGAAGCCCCGAAGTTGCAGCGTCGATTCGACGGCAAAGTGCAGCATGTCGTGCGGGATGATGCCTTGTTTCGGGCACTGCACGCTGCTCGTGCAGGCGCCATCGACGATGACGTCCATCCGATCGTATTTGTCCGCGCCCTTGGTGAAGATCAACTGCATACTCTTTGGGCGGGAGATGGTCGGGATGAGAGGATTTGAACCTCCGACTCCTACGTCCCGAACGTAGTGCTCTACCAGGCTGAGCTACATCCCGATACTTCGGTCTCAAGAACTGCGCTCGACCGCGAAGCGGGCGAGGGCGGCAAGGCCTTGTTTGTGCGGTGATTCGGGCAGCGCGCGCAGCGCTGTCAACGCCTGGTCGGCCTCGTCCTGAGCGAGGGCGCGAGTGTACTCAAGCGCCCCGGTTGATTCAATTGTGGCGACGATGAGTTCGAGGTGGTCGAGGCCACCGTTCTCGATGGCGCCGCGGATCATGGCGCGGGCGGTCGCATCCGTGGAGGTCTTGAGAGCCTGAATCAGCGGCAACGTGGGCTTACCTTCGGCGAGGTCGTCGCCGAGGTTCTTGCCGAGCTCGTCCGGGTTCGAGCGGTAGTCGAGCACGTCGTCAATCAACTGGTAAGCCGTGCCGAGATGGCGGCCGTATTCGGCGAGGGCACGTTGTTGGCTAGGGCTGGCCCCGGCGATCACGGCGGCGACTTCAGCCCCAGATTCAAAGAGCTTTGCGGTCTTGCGGTAGATCACCTCGAGGTAGCGCTGCTGCGTGGTGTCCGGGTCCCCGGCATTCATCAGCTGCAGGACCTCGCCCTCGGCGATCACGTTGGTCGCCTGCGACATGATCTCCATGACGCGCTGAGAGCCGATCGCGGCCATCATCTGAAAGGCCCGTGAGTAGACAAAGTCACCGACCAGAACGCTCGCCTGATTGCCATAGACTGCATTGGCGGTCAGACGGCCGCGGCGCCTCGAGGAGCCGTCGACCACGTCGTCATGCAACAAAGTCGCCGTGTGAATAAATTCGATGAAGGCGGCGGCGTCGATATGGCTCGAGCCTCGGTAGCCGCAGGCCCGCGCCGAGAGCAGCACGATCAACGGTCGCAGTCGCTTGCCTCCGCCCGATATGATGTGTTCGGCGACCTGATCGACCAGGTTGACGGTGCTCTTCATGCTGGCCCGGATCACCGCATCGACGGCGCCAAGGTCGGCGTGAACGAGGTCCTTGACGGCTGCCAGCGTATTCACGGGCGGGGATGGTAGCCGAAGCGGCCCGGTATCGGGGCGGCGGTGGGGCTTGGGGGTGCCCAAACCCGGTTTGACCGTCCGGGGGTCGGTCAGTAGAATGCGCGGCCTTTTCCGGAGGTCTACATGTACGCGGTGATCGCCACGGGCGGCAAGCAATATCGGGTCGAGGCGGGCAGCGTGCTGCGCGTCGAGAAGCTCACGGCCGAGCCGGGTGCCGAAGTTCAGTTTGGCGAGGTTCTCCTCGTGGGTTCGGGCGACGCCGTCAAGGTGGGTGCGCCGCTGCTCGCGGGTGCCTCGGTCAGCGCGACCGTGCAGCGTCACGGCCAAGGTGACAAGGTGAGCGTCGTCAAGTTTCGACGCCGCAAGCACTACCTGCGCATGAAGAACCACCGTCAGCAGTTCACGGAAATCAAAGTCACCGGCATCAATGCCGGCTGAACGAACGGAGCACCTCACACATGGCACATAAAAAAGCAGGCGGCAGTACCCGTAACGGCCGCGAATCGCACAGCAAACGTCTCGGCGTCAAGGCTTTTGGTGGCGAGCAGGTGCTGGCGGGCAACATCATCATCCGTCAGCGCGGCACGCAGTACCGTCCCGGCACCAATGTCGGCATCGGTACCGATCACACGCTGTTTGCGCTCAAGAGCGGCAAGGTTCACTTCAAGCGCCGCGGTGCCGAACAAAAGATGTTCGTCAACGTGGTTGCCGACTGAGCGGCGGGACGCCATACGCATTGAAGACCCCGGCCGCGTGCCGGGGTTTTTGTTTGCGGCCGCGGCGGCATGCTTCGTGTCAGCATTCGCCCATCCACCGCTCACCGAGGACAGTCAATGAAATTCGTCGATGAGGCGCGACTCCGGGTTCAAGCCGGCAACGGCGGCCGTGGCTGCATGAGTTTTCGGCGCGAAAAATTCGTGCCCTTCGGCGGTCCGGACGGCGGCGATGGCGGTCACGGCGGCAGCGTTTTTCTGCGTGCAGCGCCCGGGATCAACACGCTGGCGGATTTTCGTGTCGAGCGCACCTTCAAGGCCAAATCGGGCGAGGCGGGCAGCGGCAACGATTGTTTTGGTCGCGGGGGTGACGATCTCTATGTGCCCGTACCGATTGGCACCGTGGTGCGCGACTCGGAAACCGGTGAGCAGTTGGGCGATCTCGTGCGCGAGGGCGACACGCTGCAGGTCGCGCAGGGCGGCAAGGGCGGTTGGGGCAATGCGCGCTTCAAGACGAGTACCAATCGCGCGCCGCGGCAGTTCAGGCCGGGCTTGCCTGGCGAGAAGCGCTCGCTGGAACTGGAACTCAAGGTTATCGCCGATGTGGGTCTGCTCGGTATGCCGAATGCCGGCAAATCGACATTGATTCGCGCGGTTTCTTCGGCGCGGCCCAAGGTCGCCGATTATCCCTTCACCACGCTGCATCCGAATCTCGGTGTCGTCTACTGCGGCGAGCACCGCAGTTTCGTCATGGCCGATATCCCGGGGGTCATTGAGGGCGCCGCCGAAGGGGCGGGGCTCGGCATCCGTTTTCTGAAGCATTTGCAGCGTACCGGTGTGTTGCTGCACCTCGTCGATATCGCGCCGCTCGATCCCGATGCCGACCCGGTGAAGGATGCGCGCGCGATCGTGGCCGAACTCAAAAAATTCTCCAAAGAGCTCGCGGGCAAGCCGCGTTGGCTGGTGATCAACAAGGCCGACTTGCTGCCGCCCGATGAGGCCGAGAAAAAGGCCAAGGCGATCGTGCGCTCGCTGCGCCACAAGGGGCCTTGGTTTCTGATTTCAGGTGTCACAGGCGCGGGGACCCGCGAACTGACCGAGGCCGTAATGCGTTTCCTCGAGGAACGTGCGGCCGGGGTCGCGAAAGACCCGGATGCCGGATCGTAACCCCAAGGTCAGACGACGCCTCGCGGCGGGCAAGCTGCGGCTGCGATTGTGCGATTTGCGTAATCTCGGGCCGCGCTCGGTCGCGCTGCTTGCCGGGATCGGCATCCACACGCCCGAGGCGCTGCGGCAGCGTGGCGCACTCGAGACCTACCTTCTACTGCGGCGCTCTGGGGCGATCCGCTCGCTGAATTTGTTATGGGCGCTCGTCGGTGCACTCGAGCCTTGGCCGGAGGGTCGTGACTGGCGCGAAGTGGCGGCGAGCGATGCGCGCTTGCCCTTGCTGCTGGCCGTGGACGAAGCCGACCGCGAAGTTCCCCGAAGCGAGCGTGAGATCAAGGCAGAGCGCGCGAGCGGGATCGAAGCCGAATCGCCCTGGGTGCCGGGATTGCCGTTCAAGGTTTCGGATCGTCGCGGGCCACGACATGCCGCTGCCAAAAAGAAAAACCGGCCCTGAGGCCGGTTTTTTCAGCGGTTATTCGCAGGGCTTATTTGCCCGCGAGTTTCTTGAGTCCTGCAGCCAGACGCGATTTGTGCCGCGAGGCCTTGTTTTTGTGCACGAGACCCTTGTTGACCATCGAGTCGACCGAGGAACTTGCGGCGCGCACGGCGGTGGCAGCGACCGTCTTGTCACCCGAAGTAATGGCCTCCACGGCCTGCCGGATCGCGGAACGCGAACGGGAGCGCAGCGCAACGTTGCGGGTGCGATGCTTGACGGCTTGGCGGGCGGCTTTTTCGGCAGACTTGGTGTTGGCCACTTAGGATTGCTCAGGGGTTAAAAAAGGGGCGTATTTTCGTGGTGGGAAGGGGGGTTGTCAACGCCGGTGGGGTTCGCTCCGGTATAGTTCGGAAGTTCCGGGCCAAGGAGGGCTGCTGCCCCCTCGGGCCGTTGGCGGTCCGGTCATCCTCATGAGTCGCGCGATCTTCAAAAGCACATCCGTGGTGGGCATCACCACGCTGCTCTCCCGAGTTACCGGGCTGCTGCGCGACATGGTCTATTCGCAAAGTTTCGGTGCGGGCACGCTGATGGACGCCTTTTTGGTGGCCTTCAAGATCCCCAATTTCCTGCGGCGTCTGTTTGCGGAGGGCGCGTTCTCGCAATCCTTCGTGCCCGTGATTTCCGAGTACAAACTACGGCGCGACACTGCAGAAGTTCGCGCGCTGGTCGGCGGCGTGACTGGAACACTGGGCGGTGTGTTGCTCGTCGTGACCGTGATTGGCGTGCTTGCCGCGCCCGCGATCATCTTCGTCTTTGCGCCGGGTTTCACGCAGGAGGCGGGCAAGTACCAGCTGGCCGTCGAGATGCTGCGCTGGACTTTTCCGTATCTGTTATTCATTTCATTGACGGCGCTTTTCAGTGGCGTGCTCAATAGTTACGGTCGTTTCGCAGTCCCGGCCTTCACTCAGGTCGTGATGAATCTCGTGATGATTGTGTTTGCGGTCGCGATTGCCACGCACACCGACAACCCCGGCGTGACGCTCGCCATCGGCGTATTCGTCGCCGGACTCGCGCAGGTGCTTTTTCAGTTGCCTTCGGTGGCCCGCCTCGGCCTGTTGACCTGGCCACGCTGGCAGCCGGCGGCCGAGGGTGTGCGACGCATCGGCAAGCTGATGCTGCCCGGAATCTTTGGCTCCTCGATGGCGCAGGTGAGCTTGCTGCTCGATACTCTCATTGCGTCGTTCCTGGTCACGGGCAGCATTGCTTGGCTGTACTACGCCGATCGACTGATGGAGTTTGCGCTCGGCGTGTTCAGCATCGCGCTCGCGACCGTGATCTTGCCGCGACTTTCGGCACAGCACGCCGCAGGCGATGCGGAGCGCTTTTCGGCGACGATCGATTGGTCGCTGCGGCTCGTGATTGTGGTAGTGGTTCCGGCGTCGGTGGGCTTGCTGGTGCTGGCGGGCCCTATCACGGCCACTATTTTCGGCTACGGGGCGTTCTCGGATCGCGATGTGCTGATGACGCAGTACGGACTGATGGCGTATTCGTGGGGACTCATTGGCTTCAGTCTGGTCAAAGTTCTGGCGCCCGGCTATTTCGCGCGTCAGGACACGCGCACGCCGGTGCGGGTCGGTTTGATCGCGCTCGGTGTGAACATGTCGTTGAACCTGCTCGTGGTGCTGCCCGCGCATTACGCGGGATTCGCCACGCCGTTCGTGTTACTCGCGACCTCGACTTGTATTTCCGCCGCCGTGAACAGCCTGTTGCTCTGGCGGGGCTTGCGGCGCGAGGGCGTCTACCGTCCCTCGACCGGCTGGTCGACGCTGCTGCTGCGCGTTCTGATCGCCAACCTCGCGATGGCCGTGGTGCTCGTATGGCTCAATCCCTCGCTCGAGGCGTGGCTGGCCGCGACACCGCTGCAGCGCGTCGGGCAACTCTCCGGCTGCATTTTGGTCGGGGTATTGGTGTACGCCGTGGCGCTCGGACTGTGCGGGCTGCGCCCTGTTCACCTACGCAACGGGCAAAACTCTTGACGCGCTCGTCAGTGGCCCTTCGTCTGCTGCGTGGTACCAGTCGGGTCCCGCCGGATTTGCGTGGTGGCGTGGTGACGATCGGCACTTTCGACGGCTTGCACCGTGGGCATCAGGCGTTGATCAAGCGGGCAGTCGATCTTGCGCAGGCGACGGGTCGTCCGTCGCTCATGTTGACCTTTGAGCCCATGCCGCGCGAGTTTCTGCATCCCGAGGCGCCGCCCGCTCGCCTGACCAATCTGCGCGAGCGCTGGCGCTTGCTTGAACGCAGCGGGCTCAATGCGGTCGTGCTGCTGCGCTTCGATCACGCGCTGCGCATGCAGGGCGGCGCGCAGTTTCTGCAGCGGCTGACCGACGAGCTCGACGTACGCGCGCTCGTAGTCGGTCACGACTTTCGCTTTGGCCGCGAGGGTGAGGCCAACACCGAGTTTCTGTTGGACGCGGGCCGGTCACACGGCTTCACCGTCGAAGTCATCGATCCCGTGACGCAGGGCAGCGACCGGGTGAGTAGCAGTGGCGTAAGGGCGGCGCTGGCGGCGCGCGACTTGTCGCGCGCGGCGCGCGTGCTCGGGCGGCCGTACAGCATGCGCGGCCGGGTCGTGGCGGGTCAGCAATTGGGACGCACATTGGGCTTTCCTACCGCTAACATTCGCTTGCGTCGGCGCAAGCTCCCGCTCGGGGGGATTTTTGCGGTACGCGTACACGGGATCAGCGAGGCGCCTCTGGGTGGCGTGGCGAGCCTGGGCACGCGACCCACGGTGGGTGGTGTCGAGCCCTTGCTCGAAACCTTCGTGTTCGATTTTTCGGGTGACCTGTACGGTCGCGAACTCGAGATCGAGTTCGTCGCTCACCTGCGCGACGAGTTGCGTTTCGAGAGCGTGGAGTTGATGGTGGTACAGATGCAGGTTGATGCGCGAGAGGCGCGCGAATGGGTGAAGGTGTCGTGACGGATTACAAGCAGACAGTCAACCTGCCACAGACCGATTTTCCGATGAAGGCGGATCTCGCCGCCCGCGAGCCGCGACTCGTCGAGCATTGGCAGCGCGAGGATACCTACGGACGACTGCGTGAATTGGCGCGTGGGCGCCCGCGCTTCGTGCTGCATGACGGCCCGCCGTATGCCAACGGCACCATCCACATCGGTCATGCGCTCAACAAAATATTGAAGGACATCATCGTCAAGGCGCGCACGCTCGATGGGTACGATGCGCCATATATCCCGGGTTGGGACTGTCATGGTCTGCCGATCGAGCTTGCCGTCGAAAAAAAGCATGGTCGCCCGGGTCAAAAACTCGACGTGAACGCGTTTCGCGCAGCCTGCCGCGCTTTTGCCGCCGAGCAAGTCGAACTGCAGCGTACCGATTTCAAGCGTCTCGGCGTGCTCGGCGACTGGGATCACCCCTATCGCACCATGGACTTTGCTTACGAGGCGCAGCAGATCCGTGCCTTCGGCAAGATCGTGCGCAACGGACATCTCTACAAGGGCGCGAAGCCCGTCCACTGGTGCCTCGACTGTCGTTCGGCGCTCGCTGAGGCAGAAGTCGAATACGAAGACAAAACCTCGCCCGCGATCGATGTCGCCTTCGCGGTGGCTGATTCCGCCGACTTTGCACAACGTGTGGGTGTGGCCGCGGAGGCGGTGCACAGCGCCAACGGTGTGTCGCTCGTCATTTGGACCACAACGCCGTGGACGCTGCCCGCCAACGAGGCGGTGGCGCTCGGCGCCGCCCTCGATTATGCGTGGGTGTCCATCCCGGCACAGGGCGATTTCCCGGCGCGCGAGCTCGTGCTGGCGAGCGAACTGCTCGCCGGCATTGCAGCACGCTACGGGCTCGACGTTTCCAGCCTCGCGATCCGCGCGATTTTCAAGGGAGAGACTCTCGAAGGGCTGAAACTCGCGCATCCGTTTCTCGACAAACAGGTCCCCGTAATCCTCGGCGACCATGTCACGCTCGATGCCGGTACCGGCGCGGTGCACACGGCACCGGCGCACGGCCAAGAAGACTTCGCGGTCGGTCAAAGATATAGCCTGCCAGTCAAGAACCCGGTGGGCGGCGACGGACGTTTTCTCGAAGGCACGCCGCTCGTGGCCGGTCTCAAGATCGACGAGGGCGGTGCGCAGCTCATCGAGCGGATGCGTGAGAGCGGCGCGCTCGTCAAACATGCGCCGTACAAGCACAGCTATCCGCATTGCTGGCGGCACAAGACCCCGGTGATTTTTCGTGCGACGCCGCAGTGGTTCATCAGCATGGACCAAAAGGGCTTGCGTGCGCATGCGCTCGCCGACATCCAAAAAGTCGCGTGGACACCCGCCTGGGGCGAGCAGCGCATCACCGGCATGATCGAGAATCGCCCCGACTGGTGTATCTCGCGTCAGCGTACCTGGGGGGTGCCGATCACCTTGTTCGTGCACAAGGTGAGTGGCGAACTGCATCCGCAGACGGCAGCGCTCATCGAGCGTGCGGCGGATCTCGTCGAGCAGGGTGGGGTCGAGGCGTGGTTCGCGCTCGATCCATCCGAGTGGCTGGGGGGCGAAGCCGAGCAGTACGACAAGGTCAACGATGTCATGGACGTCTGGGCGGATTCGGGTCTCTCATTCGAGTGCGTCGCGGCGGCGCGCCCCGAAATCGCTGGGCCGGTTGACCTCTACCTCGAGGGGTCCGATCAGCATCGCGGCTGGTTCCACTCCTCGCTGCTGATGTCCGAGGCACTCAACGAGCGCGCGCCCTACAAAGGGGTGTTGACGCACGGCTTCACGGTCGATGACAAGGGCCGCAAGATGTCCAAGTCACTTGGCAACGTGATCGCGCCACAAAAAGTCATGCAGAGCCTCGGTGCCGATGTGCTGCGCCTCTGGGTCGCCTCGACCGATTACGCCAACGAGATGAGCGTCTCGGACGAGATCCTCAAGCGCATGTCCGACAGTTATCGACGCATGCGCAACACCGTGCGCTTTCTGCTCGGCAATCTCGCCGGGTTTGACCCTGCGGTCGATGCAGTCGGCGTCAATGAAATGGTTGCTCTCGATCGTTGGGCGCTCGCGCGCGCACGCCTGCTGCAGCAGGAGATCATCGAAGCCTACGGCAGTTACCAGTTCCATCTCGTCTATCAGAAAGTACACGGCTTCTGCGTCACCGAACTCGGCGGTTGTTATCTCGATGTGCTGAAGGACCGGTTGTATACGACGCCGCCGCGGAGCGTGGCGCGCCGCTCGGCACAGACCGCGATGTACCACATCGTGCATGCGATGGTGCGCTGGCTTGCGCCCATCCTCTCGTTCACCGCCGAAGAAATCTGGTCGCATCTCCCGGGATGTCAGGAGTCTTCGGTGTTCCACGCGCTCTGGCATGTGCTGCCCGAGACGCCTGTCGACTCGATCGACTGGGAGGCTTTGCTTGCGCTGCGCGCCGAGGTGGCGCGCGAGCTCGAGCGGCTGCGCGAAGCGGGCGAAATCGGCTCGGGGCTCGAGGCCGAGGTCGAGATCGCTTGTCCTGCGGCCGAACTTGAGCGTTTCGCAGTGCTCGGCGAGGAGCTGCGGTTTTTCTTCATTACCTCGGCCGCACGAGTGTTGCGCGATGATTCGGTCGCGACCCGTACCGTGCGTGTCAAGGCGACGAGCACGCCAAAGTGCGTGCGCTGTTGGCACCGACGTGACGATGTGGGGGCCGAGGCCAGCGATCCCGAACTCTGCGGGCGTTGCGTGGTCAATGTGGCGGGTGGCGGCGAAACACGACGGTTCGCATGAGAGTTTTTGATCCGAGGTTTTTGGCGTGAGTCTGACGGCGCTTCGCGAATCGATCCGCAGTATGCCCGCGCGCGAGTGCGGCTGGCGCTGGTTGCCCATTGCCCTCGTGCTCGTCGTGGCCGATCAGCTCAGCAAGGGATGGATCGAAGTCAATTATTTTCTTGGTGAGTACACGCCGGTTTTTTTCTGGCTTGATATCACGCGATTGCACAACCCGGGCGCCGCCTTCAGCTTTCTCGCTGGGGCAGGAGGCTGGCAGCGTTGGTTCTTTACCATTCTCGCCATCGTCGTCACGGTGCTGCTACTCGTTTGGTTGCGGACGCTGCACGCGCGGCGCGAGGCGATCCTCTCCGCTGCGCTGACGCTTGTCATGGCGGGCGCCATCGGCAATGTGATCGATCGCATCGAGCACGGCTACGTGGTCGATTTCATTCACGTGCACTGGCAACAGGCTTACTTCCCCGCGTTCAACATCGCCGATGCCGCCATCACCGTGGGCGCGGCGCTGCTCATCTGGGATGCGATACAGGACTGGAGGCGTAATCGATGAAACTTCGGCTCGCCAATCCGCGCGGGTTCTGTGCGGGTGTCGATCGCGCCATCGACATCGTCGAGCGCTCTATCACCCTGTTCGGTGCGCCGATCTACGTGCGTCACGAGGTTGTACACAATCGACATGTCGTCGAGCGGCTGCGGACCATGGGCGCCGTGTTCGTCGAGGAACTCGTCGAGGTGCCGGACGGCGCCACGGTGATCTTCTCGGCACACGGTGTTTCCAAGGCTGTCGAGGACGAAGCCAAACAGCGTGCGCTCAATGTATTCGACGCCACGTGCCCTCTGGTCACCAAGGTACACATGGAGGTGCGGCGTTACGCTCGCGAGGCGCGCGAGGTGATCCTCATCGGCCACGACGGACACCCTGAAGTGGAGGGGACCTTGGGTCGTTTCGATACATCCTTCGGCGGGCGCATCCACCTCGTCGAATCCGCCGAGGATGCGGCGCGACTCGCGGTTGTCGAGCCCAACAAACTCGCCTTCGTCACGCAGACCACGCTATCGGTCGACGATACCGCCGAGATCGTGGCGACGCTGCGCGGACGTTTCCCCGAGTTGGTGACACCGCGCAAGGAAGATATTTGTTACGCGACGCAGAACCGGCAAGATGCAGTCAAGGATTTGCTGCGCGAGTGCGATGTGCTCGTCGTAGTGGGTTCGGCGACGAGTTCCAACTCCAATCGCCTCGTCGAGCTCGGCCACCGCGCAGGTATCCCGGCGTACCTCGTCGATGGCGCTGCTGATCTCGATCAGGACTGGTTTGCCGGCAAGCAGTGTGTTGGCATCTCCGCCGGGGCGTCAGCCCCAGAGGTACTGGTCCGCGAGGTCATCGAACGCCTGCGTGTCTGGGGTGCCGAGGCACCGGTTGAGCTGTTGGGTCGCGAGGAGCATGTGGTGTTTGGTTTGCCCCGCGAGCTTCGTGTGCCGGCAGCGGGTGCTGGTGCAACGGGTGGCTCGGGCGCCACCAACTGACCTATAATTTGTCCGCATGATGGTCCCCGCCACACCGAACCCGTTGGCCGATCGCCTGCGGTCTTGCGGCATACACCCCACATCCCAGCGGCTGCGGATCGCGGCGCTGCTGCTCACTGCCCCCCAGCATCTGACGGCTGACCAGCTGCTTGCGCAACTGCGTGCGAGTGGCGTGCGGATTTCCAAGGCGACGGTCTACAACACGCTCAATTTGTTTGCGGCCAAGGGGGTCATCCGCCCGTTGCCGGTCGATGGAGATCGGGCCTGGTTCGACTCCAACACCGAGCCGCATTTCCACTTTCGCGACGTGGACACCGGCGCGCTGACCGACCTCTTGCCCCACGAGGTTCGCTTCGAGCGTCTGCCTCCGCCCCCCGAGGGGATGGAGTACGCCGGCATCGAACTTTTCATCCGCCTGCGGCGCGTTTAATATCCGCACCCCGGCTGCTGCCCGGGGTCCTGATGCCGGAATAGCTCAGTTGGTAGAGCGGCGCATTCGTAATGCGTAGGTCGTAGGTTCGAATCCTATTTCCGGCACCAAATTCCTCGATATAAATCATATGGTTATGCGACGCATTCCGCGAGTGGCGCAGGTGGAGGCGCGTACATAAGTGCCCGGTAAGCGCAAACGTCCCTAGATCGCAGTCATCGAGGGGGATGCTCGCACCTATCGGGCTCCGTCCGACCCGCCGGACGAAGCCAATCGCTCGGCGTTGCCAGAGCGGCAGGCCAGCCGGTCACCCCCCCCCGGGAGGGAGGGGGGTACCGGGCCAGAGGCCTCTGGGGGTGCAGTTACGGGAAGGGCCGAAAGAAAATTTTTGATTTCTCACGCAAGATTACTGTCGGGCTGATGTCCTTTACTGAACGCCGCTACCGGACAGCGAGTACGACTTAAACACTCCGCCGACTCCAGGGCTTAGTCCTCGCGGGCCACGAAGAACAAGATTTCCTGATTTTTTTCCGACGCTTGTCGGTCTGAAAGTAACATTAACGGTGCAGGAGGCTCCAGCCGGCAACGTCGGCCCGGCGTTTGAACAAGATGAGTTCGGCCCCTCGCAAACCGGACAGTTGTGTGAGGCGACCTGAAACTCCGTCGACAGTCCTCCGCCGCCACCAGTAGCCATCGAGGTTGTCACCTCCTCAGCGAGGATAAACCCGATCAAAAGAGGTCCCGAAAGAACGACTGACTTCTGTGCGCTCGTCGTATTGACCGATTGGTTCCCAAACTCAAGATCAGCTGTGGTCGGTACGATGATTTCGCCAGATACCGGAATGAGCGTGACGCCGTTCTTATTGTCCAGCCCGCTTTGATTGGTCCAGTGTTGAAGTTAGTTTAGGCAGCTTTTTTGCCGGTTATAGAGATGATCCGAGGGCTGGGGGCGAGCCCCCAGG
>Ga0194123_10000491_pt1 | contig 73820 bp, 68 predicted proteins | sample TA2MahsurfametaG_5_FD_155479 | JGI IMG/M metagenome (GOLD analysis project Ga0194123, IMG submission 155479) | Freshwater microbial communities from Lake Tanganyika, Tanzania - TA2015023 Mahale A surface | ecosystem: Environmental > Aquatic > Freshwater > Lake | place: Tanzania: Lake Tanganyika... | reverse complement strand
CACGAACGCTAAGCTCTTGTCCCCGAATTCATACCCGACTGTGATGAAGAGACATTGATCTGCCTAGGAAAAACTCTTGTCCTACTTCCCGGCGCATCGTGGCGCACGGTTTGTTGCGAAACGCCGCGCGGCGGCAGAAACATTCTTGCTGACCCGCATCAGGTCGCCATCCGCGCGCGGTAGTAGAAGCGTTGCGCCGCCCATGCCGCAACCGCGAGAGCGACCCCAATCAAATCGGTGATGGTGCCGGGCGTGATCAGTGCCAGCGCCGCGATCCCGAACAGGATCCGCGGGACGAGCGCCAGTCTCTCGGTAAACCAGCCCTCGGTCGCGCAGGCCAGGAGCCACACGCCGATCATCGCCGTCAGCGTGACATGAGCGACCTCGATGAAGTCGCCCTGCCCCAGCAGCAGCGGACTGTAGAAGAACATGAACGGCACGATGAACGTCGCCAGGCCCATCTTCACCGCGATCCAGGACGTTCGCCAGGGATCGGCCTTCGCCATGCCAGCGGCGGCGATCGAGGCCACCGCGACCGGCGGGGTGATCGCCGACAAGACCGCGAAATAGAAGATGAACATGTGGGCGACCAGCTTGGGCACGCCGATCTGCTGCAGGCCGGGCGCGACCACGGCGGCGGCGATGGCGTAAGCCGCCGTCGTTGGCATGCCCATGCCGAGGATGACGACGATCACCATGGTGAAGAACATCGCCAGCAACTGGTTCTGGCCGGCGATGGCCTGCATGATCTGCGCGAAGCGGCCGCCGATACCGGTGAGCGCGATGACGCCGACGATGATGCCGGCGGCGGCGCAGACCGAAACGAGCTGGATGCTATCCTTGGCGCCGATCTCCAGCGCCTCGATGATCGCCTTGCCGCCCATCACGTCGTCGCCGCGCCGCCAGGTCAGGCGCCCGCCGGACTCGCGCTTCAGGCCGTTGAACCAGCTCACCAGGACGCACAGCCCCATGCCGAGCCCGGCCGCCAGGAAGGCGGAGTAGCCACTGACGAAGGCCCAGATCAGCACCGCAATGGGCGCGATCATGTAGAGCCGCATCAGCAGCGGCCGGATCGGCGGCAGCTCGGCGCGCGGGATGCCGCGCAGCCCGTGCTTGGCCGCGTGCAGGTCGCAATGCGCGTAGCAGGCGACATAGAAGAGCAGGCACGGGATGATCGCCGCCGCGGCGATCTCGGCGTACTTGATGCCCGTCGCCTCGGCCATCAGGAAGGCGGCGGCGCCCAGCACCGGCGGCGTGATCTGCCCGCCGGTCGAGGACGTCGCCTCGATCGCGCCGGCCGTGGCGCGGTCGTAGCCGACGCGCCGCATCATCGGGATGGTCACCGAACCAGAGGCCACGACGTTGGCGACCGAGGAGCCGCTCACGGAGCCGAACATCACGCCGGACAGCACGGCGACCTTGGCCGGGCCGCCGCGAGCCCATCCGACCAGCGACACCGCGAGGTCATTGAAGTATTCGCCGGCGCGCGAGCGCGTGAGGAAGGCGGCGAAGGCGGTGAACATGATGATAAAGGTCGACGACACCTCGAGCGTCGAGCCGAAGACGCCGAGATTGCTGAAGATGTAGGGGAAAGCGAACCACAGATCCTTCAACGACTTGTTGTGATAGAGCGCCCAGGATTCCGGGAAGATGTGCCCGACCATGGCGTAGAGCATGAAGATCGCGGCGATGATGGTGAGCGCGTTGCCGGCGGTGCGCCGCGTGAACTCGAACAGCACGACCAGGCCGACCAGGCTGTAGAGCAGGTCGGGCAGGTCGTAGACCGCGCCCTGATTCATCTGCAGGTCGTCGAGATTGCGCCACATGTAGACAGCGCAAGCGACGGCGCCGAGCATGAACAGCCAGTCGTACCAGGGCACGCCGTCGCGACCGCGGCCTTTGAGGATGGTGAAGAAGCCGAAGCCCAGGGTCGCGCCCCACGCCAGGTGGATGGCGCGAAACAGCTCCTGGTCGAGGTTGGGCGCAATCGCCTTGTAGAGGATCTGGCCGCCGATCAGGGCGTCGATCTGCTTGAGGACGACCGGGCCGACCAGGATCCAGAGATGAAAGCCGGTGAAAGCGGCGCATAGCCAGAAGAACAGCGGTCGCTCCCAACGCCGGTGCTGCCGCCTGCCGCCGGCATGCTCCAGCTCGTCGACATCGACCGCGCCAACCTCGCGCGCGTCGCCCGCCGCGTTCACATTCGCCATGAATCCACCCGTCCCCGGATGCGGCCGTCGGTCTTCCGTCGACTGGGCCGCCGCGCTTCCCTCGCCCTTGAATAGCAAAACGCCCGCCCCTTGGGGAGCGGGCGTTCGCCGATGTGTCAGCGCCTCGCCATCACTTCGGGATGGTCGCCGGATCGAGCTTGATGCCCTTCTCGTTGTAGTACTTCACTGCGCCGGGATGGAACGGCAGGAAGGAATTGCGGGTGGCGTTGGCCGCGATCGTTTCCTTGGCCGATTCATGACCCTGTACCATGGCCGCGTTGCTCTCGAGGATCGCCTTGACCACGTTGTAAGCGACGTCGTTGGGCAGGTCCTTGTGGGCGATGCCGAAATTGTAGAGGCCGAGCGTCTTCTGGTCGGCGGTCTGCTGCTTGTAGGTGCCCTTGGGGATCACCGCCTCGGAGAACTCCGGCATGGCAGCGCGCACCTTGGCGCGCTCCTCGTCGGTCCAGGTGAAGAACACCGCCTCCTTCTCGGCATCGATCTGCGAGAAGATCGGGATCGGCAGGCCGGCGCCGAAGCAGAAGGCGTCGAGGATGCCGTCGCCGAGCTGGCCGCCCATGTCGGCGCCCTGGCCGTTGCGGATCGTCGCCTTCATGCCCAGCGTATTGAAGATCAGCGGGAAATAAGTGCCGGGTGTCCCGGCGCGCGGGCCGACGCCGACCGTCTTGCCGTCGAGCTGCTTGAAGCTGGTGATGCCCGACTTCTTCAGCGCCACGCATTGCAGCGGCGTGTCGTACATCGGAAACAGCGCGCGGATGTTGCTGAACTTCTTGCCCTTGGTCCACTCCGCCGAGCCGGTCCAAGCCTGCAGCGCCACGCCCATCGTGGTCATGCCCAACTCGATCTTCTGGTCGTCGACCAGCAGCACGTTCTGGTTCGGACCCTGGGTCTGCTGCGTCGAGACCTGGACGCCGAGCTTGTCGGTCAGGATCTTGGCGACCACGCCGCCGTAGATGAAATAGGTGCCGCCGACCGAGGCCGTGCCCAAGGTCATGCTCTTGGGCTGTGCCACCACGCCGGCCACGCCGGCCATTGCCACAAGCGCCGTTGCGGCCAGCAGGCCGCGACGGATGATCGTCTTCATAGATTGCCTCCCGAATTGTGGTCCGTCCGGCGTCGTTCGGTTTCGACACCCCGCCCCTTCAATAGGGGCGGGCGCTACGCGGCGCAAGGGACGGGTCGTATCAGCGCGACGGTGTGAAGACGACGATGTCGTCCGGCCAGGCCATGTGCAGCAGCGCCCGGGCGCGCTCGTCGATCATGTCGGGGTCTAGGCTCTGACTGCGCAATGCCGCGACGCGGCGTTCCCAGATGCGCTTGGTGGCTTCGGTCTCGGCCAAGGTGGCCTCGGCGCGCGCCACCTCCTGCCGCAATTGCAGCAGCGCCAGCACGCCGCGCTCGCCATGCATCAGGTGATAGCCGAAATAGCCGAACACCAGGGCGAAGACGACGGGGGTGATGATCTGACGAAAGCGGAACATGACTCGCTGGTAGTCTTTCACGATTCGTCGAGTTAGGCAAGAAAGATCAATGAAACGAGCGCCTTAGGCCGGACTCATTAACCTTTTCATCGGCATTAGGATCGATTGCTTGAACCCTCCCCCGGGGCGGCCGATAAGCCGCCCGCAGCAGGCTGACAGGAACGAGCATGAGCAAAGCAACGGATTGGCGTAACGACGGCGTACGGGTGATTCCCGCCGGCAGCCTCGACACCAACACCGCCCAGACGCCGGGCATGAACCGTGCCGCGGCGATCAACTTCGCGAGGGTCGGCGCACAGAAACTATGGGCCGGTACGGTCACGATCCATCCCGACGCCAAGACCGGCGCGCATCACCACGGCCATCTCGAGAGCGTCATCTACGTCGTGAAGGGCCGCGCGCGGATGCGCTGGGGCGAGCATCTGCAGTTCACCGCCGAGGCCGGCCCCGGCGACTTCATCTATGTGCCGCCCTACGTGCCTCACCAGGAGATCAACGCTTCGCCGAGTGAGGCGCTGGAATGCGTGCTGGTGCGCAGCGACAACGAGGCGATCGCCATCAACATCGACATCGCCCCGGTCGAGAAGCCGGAGACGGTGTACTGGGTCGACCCCACCCACCCGCATCCGCACGACCACGATCACGAGCACAAGCGCCAGCCCAAGAAGTGATCGGCGAGGAAAGGCCTGACGATATCGCCGCGATCGCCGCGCTCAATCGCGCGGCTTTCGGCGGCGAAGAAGAGGTCGAGATCATCGATCGCCTGCGGCGCGACGGGCTCGTCGCGCTGTCGTTGGTCGGGCGCGACGCCGACGCGATCATCGGTCACATCCTGTTCAGCGATTTGGACGTCACCGTCGATCGACGCAGGATCCGCGCGGTAACCCTGGCGCCGATGGCTGTCGTGCCCGATCGACAGAGCGCGGGAATCGGATCGCGCCTCGTTCGCCTTGGTCTCGCCCTGCTGACGGAGCGCGGGTACGAAGCCGTGATTGTGCTCGGCCATCCCGGCTACTACCCGCGCTTCGGCTTCTCGGCGGCGCTCGCGGCCAAGCTCGCCGCGCCCTTCTCGGGCGCGGCGTTCATGGCGTTGGAGCTGAAGCCGGGAGCGCTCGCCGGGACGAGCGGCGCTGTGCGCTACCCGCGCGCCTTCAGGATCGAGGATCCGGCGTAGCGCGCCTGGCCGCCGAGCTGTTCCTCGATGCGCAGGAGCTGGTTGTACTTGGCCAGCCGATCGGAGCGCGACAGCGAGCCGGTCTTGATCTGCCCGCAATTGGTCGCTACCGCGAGATCAGCGATGATCGTGTCCTCGGTCTCGCCCGAGCGATGCGACATCACCGCGCCGTAGGACGCGGTGCGCGCCATCGAGACCGCGTCCATGGTCTCGGTCAAGGTGCCGATCTGGTTGACCTTGACCAGGATGGCGTTGGCGACGCCGCCCTTGATGCCTTCGGCCAGGCGCTTGGGGTTGGTGACGAAGAGGTCGTCGCCCACGAGCTGCACGGTCTTGCCGACCATATCGGTCAACGCCTTCCAGCCCGACCAGTCGTCTTCGGCCATGCCGTCCTCGATCGAGACGATCGGGTAGCGCTTGCACAGATCGGCGAGCCAGGTTGCCATGCCCTGCCCGTCGAGCGTCTTGCCCTCGCCTTCCATGACGTACTTGCCGTCCTTGAAGAACTCGGTCGAGGCGGCGTCGAGGGCGAGCATGATGTCCTCGCCCGGCTTGTAGCCGGCGGCCTCAATCGACTTCATGATGAAGCCCAGCGCCGCGTCGGCCGAGGCGAGGTTCGGCGCGAAGCCGCCTTCGTCGCCGACATTGGTGCCGTGGCCGGCGTCGTGCAGCTGCTTCTTCAGCGCCTGGAAGGTCTCGGCACCCATGCGCAGGCCCTCGGCGAAGCTCGCCGCCTTCACCGGCATGATCATGAATTCCTGGATGTCGATCGGATTGTCGGCGTGCGCGCCGCCGTTGATGATGTTCATCATCGGCACCGGCAGCGTGTTGGCGTGGCTGCCGCCGACATAGCGGTAGAGCGGCAGGCCGCAATCCATCGCCGCCGCGCGCGCCACCGCGAGACTCACGCCGAGCAGCGCGTTGGCGCCCAGCCGGCCCTTGTTGGGCGTCCCGTCGAGCTCGATCATGGCGCGGTCGATCTTGATCTGATCGGTGGCGTCGAGGCCCGACAGCAGATCGAAGATCTCGCCGTTGACGTTGGCTACCGCCTTGCGCACGCCCTTGCCGCCATAGCGCGACTTGTCGCCGTCACGCAGCTCCACGGCCTCGTGCGCGCCGGTCGAAGCGCCCGACGGTACTGCGGCGCGGCCCGAGGCGCCGCTCTCGAGCTTGACCTCGACCTCGATCGTCGGATTGCCGCGGCTGTCGAGAATCTCGCGGCCGCGAATATCGGTGATGGCGCTCATCCCATGATCCTTCAGACGGATTGCGCGCGCCTTGTAGCGTGCGCGCGGCGGCTTCGCCAACGATGTTATGCTGCCGCCAAAGACCGGGGAATCGCACCATGCGCCTGGGCATCATGCTGAGCTTCCAGAACCGCGCCGATCTCGGCGAGAACTGGGAGAAAGCCTATCGCGACGGCCTTGCGCTCGCGGCCGAGGCCAGCCGGCTGGGCATCGACGACATCTGGGTCAGCGAGCATCACGGCGAAGAGGATGGCTACTGTCCCTCGCCCGTCGTCGCCGGCGCCGCGCTGGCGGCGGCGGCGCCGAATTGCCGTATCGGCCAGGGCATCGCCATCTCACCGCTCTATGGCCACCCGCTGCGGCTGGCGGAGGACCTCTCGGTGCTCGACAATATCTCCGGCGGCCGCGCCCAGATCGGGTTCGGCCAGGGCTATCGCCGCGCCGAGTTCGAGGCTTTCGGCCTCAACTACGGCACCCGCACCCGCGCCTTCGAGGAGAGCCTCGATATCCTGCGCTTGGCCTGGACGGGCGAGCGTTTCGACTATGAGGGCTCGATCTATCGGACCAAGAACGGCCTGCTACGCCCCGCTCCGGTGCGACCCGGCCGTCCGCCGCTATGGATCGGCGCCGCCGCGCCGATCTCGCGCGCCCGCGCGGTGCGCCACCACGCCGGCCTGATGATCGCGCCGCTGACCGAACTCGGCCATACCGCGCGGCAATTCGAGTCCTTCGACCAGGAAGCGCAGCGTCAGGGCGCGCCGCGCCTGCCGCACGCGCTGTCACGCGAGATCCTGGTCGGGGACTCCGCGCAGGAAGCTATCACGCGTCATCAGATCTACCTCGACCACACCTACCGCGTTCAATACGCGCCGGAGCGCACTGGCATGACCTACCGCGATCCGGCCACCGGCGAACGCAAGCCGCTGACCAGCGACAATCCCTACTTTATGTCCGAAGCCTACATGCGCGACCGATGGTTCGTCGGCACGCCCGAAGAGGTCGCGAACTCGATCGTCGAGTGGCAGCGCAAGATGAACCTCGACATCCTGCTGTTCCATCCCAAGATGCCGGGCATGCCGCTGAAGCACGCAGTCGAGGAAGTGGAGCGCGTCACCAAACAGGTGATGCCGCTGGTGCGGCAAAAGATGGGAGATGATCATCCTTGGACAGGCTCGGCCTGATGAACGACTTGGAGAACCTGCCGTTCTTCCTGGTTGCCGGTCTGCTGTTCGTCATCGCGGAACCGTCGCTACCTTGAGCCCGCGTCCTGCTCTACGGCTATGTCGTCTCGCGCCTGCCGCACTTCGCGGCAACTTCGCCGCGCAAGCGCACGACATGCGCGCGACACTCTGGACGATCGGCTCGCTGATCCCCTGATCGGCATCATCGGCTGCGCGCTGATCGTCGCATTGTGCGTCGGGTCGCGGTCGGGATCAGGCCGCGGCCATCCGTTCGAGGCTGCTGCGGTAAACCGCGTGCACGCGACTGTATCGGTCTGACACGGCCGCCGTGACGGCACGCGGGGCTTGATCGGGATGACCGGCACTGAAGGGCGGCGCGGGATCGTATTCGATGCCGAGCTGGATAGCGTGCGCCGCGGCCTCGCCCGCGATGTCCGCCACCACACCCAGCGCGAAATCGATCCCCGATGTGACGCCGCCTGCGGTGATGACGTTGCCGTCCTTCACGACGCGGGCTTTCTCGTGGATCGCTCCGACCATCGGCAGCAGATCCGTGAAAGCCCAGTGGGTCGTCGCCCGCTTTCCCTTCAGTAGCCCCGCCGCACCGAGAATGAACGCGCCGGTGCAGACCGAAGTGACATACTTGGCGCCGCTCGCTTGCTGGCGCACGAAATCGACGGTCTCCCTATCGCCCATGGCGTCGACGACGCCCTGCGCACCGCCCGGCACGCAGACCAGGTCGAACCGCGGGCAGTCGGCGAAGCTGTGGGTCGGCACCAGGCCGAGCCCGCAGTCGCTCGGCACCGGCGCGATCGATTTCGACGCGATATGGACAGCGGCGTTGGGCAGACGCGACAGCACCTGCAGCGGACCGGTGAAGTCGAGTTGAGTCAGATTGGGAAAGATCACGAAGCCGACGTTGAAGTTGGGCAAGTCGCGCCTCCACGGAGCAGCCGAGGTCAAGTCCTACACCTCGTCCCCGGCGGCGCCAAACGCCAACTATCGGCGGATTCCCGGTCGGTCGGTGAGTGCTCTAGACCAGCCGGCTCTGCGTCTTGGCCGCTTCGATGAACGAGCGGAACAGCGGGTGCGGCTGGAGCGGGCGTGACTTGAGCTCGGGGTGGTATTGCACCCCGATGAACCAGGGATGGCCGGGAATCTCGATGGTCTCCGGCAGCACGCCATCAGGCGACATGCCGGCGAACTTCATGCCTGCCTTCTCCAGCCGCGCCTTGTAGTCGGTATTGACCTCGTAGCGGTGGCGATGCCGCTCGCTGATGCGGTCCGAGCCGTAGATGCGCGCGATCTGACTGGCGGGGTCGAGATGCGCGATATAGGCGCCCAGGCGCATCGTGCCGCCAAGATCGCTGCCGTAGTTGCGCCGCTCGATCTCATTGCCCTTCAGCCACTCTGTGAGCAGGCCGACCACCGGCTCGGCGGTGGGACCAAACTCCGTCGAGCCGGCGTCCTTGATGCCGACGAGATTGCGCGTCGCCTCGATCACCGCCATCTGCATGCCGAAGCAGATGCCGAAATACGGCACGCGGCGCTCGCGCGCGAAACGCGCCGCCTGGATCTTGCCCTCCGAGCCGCGCTCGCCGAAGCCGCCGGGCACCAGGATGCCGTGCACGTTTTCGAGGTGAACGACGGCGTCCTCGCGTTCGAAGATCTCGGAGTCGATCCACTCCAGCTTCACCCGCACATTGTTGGCGAGGCCGCCATGTGTCAGCGCCTCGGACAGCGACTTGTAGGCGTCCAGCAGGCCGGTGTACTTGCCGACCACAGCGATGCTCACCTGCCCTTCGGGATCGCGCACCGTGCGCACGATGCCGCGCCACTGCGCCAGCGACGGCTCCTGCTCGAACGGCAGATCGAAGTAGCGGCAGACTTCGCGGTCGTAGCCTTGGTCGTGATAGGCGATCGGCACCTGATAGATCGTGTCGGCGTCGAGCGCCTCGATCACGCGCTCCGGTCTGACGTTGCAGAACAGCGCGATCTTCTTGCGCTCGTTGGGCGGGATGGAGCGGTCGCTGCGGCAGAGCAACAGGTCGGGCTGGATACCGACGCTCAGCAGCTCCTTCACCGAATGCTGGGTCGGCTTGGTCTTCAGCTCGCCGGCCGTCGGCACCCAGGGCAACAGGGTGAGATGCACGAACATCGTGCGCTCCTCACCCAGCTCGTTGCGCAGCTGGCGGATGGCCTCGAGGAACGGCAGGCCTTCGATGTCGCCGACCGTGCCGCCGATCTCGACCAGGACGAAATCCGCCTCGCCGGGGTCGGCGAGGATGAACTCCTTGATCGCGTCGGTGACGTGCGGGATCACCTGGATGGTGGCGCCAAGGTAGTCGCCGCGGCGCTCGCGCTTGATCACCTCGGAGTAGATGCGCCCAGTCGTGACGTTGTCGGTCTGCTTGGCATCGACGCCGGTGAAGCGCTCGTAGTGGCCCAGATCGAGGTCGGTCTCGGCGCCGTCGTCGGTGACGAAGACCTCGCCGTGCTGGGTCGGGCTCATCGTGCCCGGATCGACGTTCAGGTAGGGGTCGAGCTTGCGCAGGCGGACCTTGTAGCCCCGGGCCTGCAACAACGCGCCAAGGGCGGCGGACGATAGCCCCTTCCCCAAGGAAGACACCACGCCGCCCGTGATGAAGATAAAGCGCGTCATGGACCTCTCACCTACTACCGATAGGGGGTCACAGCCAAGGCGGACGTTGTGCCTATGTGGAAAAAGCCACCATCTGGCCGTCGCGGCGCAACGAAAAAGGGCGAACGCCTGGCCGCTCGCCCTTGGGAGGTGATGCCGACGGCCTTAGCGGGTCGGCGCGGCCGGAGCCCCCGGGGGCGCGGGTGGAGCGCCTGGGGCGGGCGCTGCGCCTGGCGCCGTCGGCGCGGTGGGAACCGTCGGGATGACCGGCGTTGGCTTGCTGGCCGTGCCGGCGAAAACGGCCAGGGCGATGCTGGTGGCGAAGAAGACGGCGGCGAGGATCGCCGTGGTGCGGGTCAGCAGATTGCCCTGGCCGCGCACGCTCATCATGCCGTCGGACGAGCGGCCCATGCCGAGCCCGCCGCCCTCGCTGCGCTGAAGCAGCACGACCACGACCAGCCCCAGGGCGATCAGAGCATGGATCGCCAGCACGACATTCTGGATGGCTTGCATCGAGACGTTTCCCTGGGGCCGCCGGGCGGCCCAACCTGCGAATCGGCCGGTGTTCTAGTCGGTTTATGGGGGCAGCGCCAGCGCCCGCGCAGGCCTAGGCCGCCGCGACGATCGGCAGGAAGTCCGCCGCCTTGAGGCTGGCGCCGCCGACCAGGGCGCCATCGACATCGGCGACGCCCAGGATTTCGGCCGCGTTGCTGGGCTTCACCGAGCCACCGTAGAGAATGCGCACAGCCTGTGCGTCGGGCACAGCCCCGCCCAGCCGCGCCCGCAGATGGCGATGCGCCTCGTCGATTTCGCTGATGGTCGGCGTCAGGCCGGTGCCGATCGCCCAGACCGGCTCGTAGGCGATCACGACGTTCGAGGCCCCCGGCGGCACGCTGGCGGCGATCTGTCGCGCCAGCACATCGAGCGTTTCGCCGGCTTTACGCTGCGCCAGCGTCTCGCCGACGCAGATGATCGGCGTCAGGCCCGCGCGCAGGCCGGCAGCCGCCTTGGCGCGGACCTGCTCGTCGGTTTCGCTATGATCGGTGCGCCGCTCCGAATGCCCCACGATAACCCATCGGGCCCCGACATCGGCCAACATCTCCGCCGAGATGTCGCCGGTATGCGCGCCCGACGGGTTGGCGTGACAGTCCTGTCCGCCGACGCCAACGGCGCTGCCGGACAGCGTTCGGGCGACGTCGGCGACATGGAGAGCGACGGGGCAGACCACGAGGTCGACTTTGGCCGGCGTCGCGGCGCTCATGCGCAACGCTGCCGCCAAGGCCACGGCGTCTTTGCCGAGCAGGTTCATCTTCCAATTGCCGGCGATCAGGGGACGTCGGGCGGGCATGGCATCGGCTCTCCGGTCGGTTCGCCGCTCTCTAACATGTCATCGCCCGTGCCGCGAACGCCTTGATCCGGCGCGGGTTTGGCCGTTGCCGCGCGCGGCGGGCCGGTGGTAGGGATGCGCCTCCCGCGCCCCGGGGCGCCTCCGGACCCGCTGATGAACCGTTTCCGCAAGATCGCCGCCTCGATCGTACTCGCTCTGTTGCTGAGTGTTCTGCTGCTGGCCTTCGTCTTCAGCGACATCGCCGGCGTCAGCAGCGCGTTGCGCATGGCCGGCTCCGACGCCACTGTCTCGCGCATCGGCGGTGTGCAGGCCGGCCCCTTCCACTTCGGTGGCACCCAGATCAAGGGCCGTGAGGTTCGAGAAGAGTTCAGCCGCCAGTACGAGCGATTCAATCAGCAGTTCCGCGGCCAACTGACCAACGAGGCCGCCCTCGCAATGGGCCTCCATGTCCAGGCGATGCGCAGCCTGGAGGAGCGCGCCTTGTTCGACCGGGCGATCGCCGACGCCGGCATTGTCGTCACCGACGCGCAGCTACGCGCCGCGATCGAGCGCGAGCCGGTCTTCCAGGCGGACGGCAGGTTCAGCCCGGCGCTGTTCCGCTCGATCCTTCAGCAGAACCGTATACCCGAGGCGTTGTACCTCCAGGACAGACGACGCGAGATGGCCGCCAACCAGCTCGTCGGCGTCATGATGGAGGGTACGCACGTGCCGGCGCCAATACGCGACGCGCTGTTCCGCTTCCGCCGGGAGCAGCGCATCGCCGAGACGCTGACGCTCGAGGCCGCGCGTATGCCCGACCCGCCGCAGCCGACTGACGAGCAGCTCGCGGCGTTCTACGAGACGGTAAAGAGCCGCTTCCAGATCGCGGAGAGGCGCTCGCTGAGCTTCGTCATGGTCGAGGAGTCCGATGCCCTGGAACTGGTGAATGTCACCGAGGATCAGCTCAAGCAGGCCTTCGACGAGCGCCTGGCACGCTATGCCAGGCCCGAGAAGCGCGCGGTCGACCAGGTCGTCGTCGCCGAGGAAGACAAGGCCAAGGCCATCGCCGCCGCGGTCGCGGCCGGCAAATCACTGGAGGACGCCAGCAAGGAAGTCCTGCAACGCGACGGGGCGGTGATCGGCCTGGGCAGCATCGAGCAGCGCGAGCTGCCGCCAGATCTCGCCAAGGCGATTTTCGCGCTCAAGGAGGCGGGTGCGGTACCACCGGTGAAGTCGCCGCTGGGCTGGCATGTCGCGCGGGTCACCAAGATCGAGCCGGGCGAGAACCCGTCCTTCGAGTCGCTGAAGCCGCGCATCGAGGCCGATCTGCGCAAGGAGCTGGCCAGCGAGGTGCTGGGTCGCCTGGTCGGCGAGTTCGACCGCGAGCTGGGACGGGCCGACAACATCGACGCCGCCGCCGAGGCGACCAAGCTCAAGCTGCGCAAGGTCGATTCGGTAGACCAGCGCGGCTTCGACGCCAATAGTCGCCCGGCGGTCGCCGGCGAAGCGGCCGCCGACATGCTGGGCACCAGCTGGAGCTTGGCCGAGGGCAAGACCAGCAGCGTCAAGGAACTACGCAGCGGCGCGTTCTACGCCGTGCGCGTCGACAAGGTGACGCCGGCGAGCACGCCGGCGCTGGAAACCGTCAAGGCGCAGGTCGTGGTCGCCTGGATCGAGGCCGAACGGCGCAAGGCGGCCGAGACGCAGGCCAAGTCGATCGTCGACAAGCTGGGCGCGGTGACAGACCTCAACACCCAGGCGCAGGCGCTGAGACTGACGATAAAGACGTCCAGGGCGGTGAGCCGTGGCGATCGCGACGAGGCCAACGGCTTGACATCGGCCGCAGTCGCGGCGCTGTTCAAGCTGAAGCCGGGCGAGGCCGTCGTCGTGCCGGCCGCCGGCGTCGCGACCATCGTGCGGTTGAAGGAAGTGGTCGCCGCCGATCCGGTCAAGGAGGCCGCCGAGCTGCAGCGGTTGGACAGGGATCTCGACGCCGTCACGGCGCGTTCGATGCGCGACGCCTATGTCCAGCTGCTGGAAAAGCGCTATGGTGTTGTGCGCGATCCCCAGGCTCTGGCGACGGTTTTCCGGTCGGGTGAAGTACTGCAATGAGCGGCATTATCTCGCGGCAAGCGCATTGCGGGCGATGGCGGGGCTGAGGCCTCCGCTTTCACCGAACCGCTGACACGCCCGCCCGAGAGCCCGCCATGACCGTCGAGCCCGCCTACGAATCCTTCGCCGCCACCTATCGCGCCGGCAAGCCTAGCCTGGTGTGGTCCCGCCTTGTCGCGGATCTGGAGACACCGGTCTCCGCCTTCATCAAGCTCGCCGACGGCCGCCCCTTCTCGTTCCTTCTCGAGTCCGTCGAAGGCGGGTCGGTCCGTGGCCGCTATTCGATCATCGGCTTCAAGCCCGACCTGATCTGGCGCTGCATTCGCGGCCAGGCCGAAGTCAATCGCAAGGCTCGCACCGCGCCGCACGCCTTCGAGCCCCTGCCCGGCAAGCCGCTCGAGACCCTGCGCACGCTGATCAACGAATCGCAGATCGACATGCCGGCCGGCCTGCCGCCGATGGCCGCCGGCCTGTTCGGTTTCCTCGGCTACGACATGGTCCGCCAGATGGAGCGCCTGCCGGACAAGAATCCGGATCCACTGAATCTGCCGGAAGCGATCATGCTGCGGCCGACCATCATCTGCATCTTCGATCGGCTCGAAGACATGGTGGCCGTGATCACGCCGGTCTGGCCGCGCGCCGACGTCGATGCCGAGAGCGCCTACGATCTGGCGCGCGAGCGCCTGGCGGACGCCATGGCCGATTTCGAGCGGACCCTGCCGCGGCGCGACACGGGTCGCGAGCTCGAGGCGCTGCCGGCGCCGCAAGCCAACATGTCGAAGCAGGCCTTCCTCGACATGGTCGAGCGCTGCAAGGAATACGTCCACGCGGGCGACGCATTCCAGATTGTGCCGTCGCAGCGCTTCTCGCTTCCCTTCGAGCTACCGCCGCTCGCGCTCTACCGCTCGCTCAGGCGGATCAATCCCTCGCCGTTCCTGATCCATTTCGACTTCGGCGATTTCGCCATCGTCGGCTCCTCGCCCGAGATTCTCGTGCGCCTGCGCGACAACACCGTCACCATCCGCCCGCTCGCCGGCACCAAGCCGCGCGGCGCCACGCCGGAGGAGGACAAGCGGCTGGCCGAGGAATTGCTGGCCGATCCCAAGGAGCGCGCCGAGCATCTGATGCTGATCGATCTGGCGCGCAACGATGTCGGGCGTATCGCCAAGATCGGCTCGGTGCGTGTCGTCGAGCAGTTCACCATCGAGAAGTACAGCCACGTCCAGCACATCAGCAGCCATGTCGAGGGCACCTTGCGCGATGGACTGGACGCGATCGACGCGCTGGCCGCCGGCTTCCCTGCCGGCACGTTGTCAGGCGCGCCCAAGGTGCGCGCCATGGAGATCATCGACGAACTCGAGCCGGTGCGCCGCGGCATCTATGCCGGCGCGGCCGGCTATTTCGCCGCCAACGGCACCATGGACACCTGCATCCTGCTGCGCACCGCGCTGGTCAAGAACGGCACGATGTACGTGCAGGCCGGCGTCGGCGTAGTCGCCGACTCCGATCCCGAATCGGAATTCCAGGAGAGCGTGCACAAGGCACGCGCCCTGGTGCGCGCGGCCGAGGAAGCGGTGAAGTTCGCGTCGGCGGCACGCACCGGCAACCTGCCGCGCTGATCTCGATTGAGCCGGCTACCATCGCCGCGCTAGGCTATTCCCCGTATCCGGGGAGGAATCGACATGTCGGCGTGGCAGCAGCGGTATCAGCGTCTTCTTTTCGACCGGCCGCATCCGAAGGTGTTGCGCGTCACCATGAACCGGCCGGAGAAGTACAACGCCACCGACGCGCTCATGCACACCGAGCTGGTCAATGTCTGGCGCGACATCGACGGCGACGACACGGTCAATTGCGTGATCATCCAGGGCGCCGGCGGCAAGGTTTTCTCGGCCGGTGGCGATTTCGACCTGATCGAGAACAACATGAAGGACCACAACGCGCTTTTGCGCACGTGGAAGGAAGCGCGCGACATCGTCTACAACGTCATCAACTGCTCCAAGCCGATCGTCAGCACCATGCGCGGCCCCGCCGTCGGCGCCGGCTTGGTCGCCGGCATCCTCGCCGACGTCTCGATCGCCTCGAAGAAGGCCCGGATCATCGATGGTCACACGCGGCTGGGCGTCGCCGCCGGCGACCACGCCGTGATCGTCTGGCCGCTGCTCTGCGGCATGGCCAAGGCCAAGTACTACCTGCTGCTGTGCGAAGCCGTGGATGGCGAGGAAGCCGAACGCATCGGTCTGGTCTCGCTGTGCGTCGAGGATGATCAGCTCGAGGCCAAGGGGCTGGAGGTTGCCACCAAACTGGCCGAGGGCGCACAGACCTCGATCCGCTTCACCAAATACGCGCTCAACAACTGGCTGCGCATGATGGGGCCGTCCTTCGACGCCTCGACGGCGCTGGAGATGCTGGGTTTCCTCGGGCCCGACGTGAAGGAAGGCCTCGCCTCGCATCTCGAGAAGCGCAAGCCGCGCTTCGATCCCTACTCGCCGATCTGAGGAGCGCGCAATGCGTGGTCTGAAGGACAGGAACGTCATCGTCACCGGCGGCGGCGGTGCGATCGGTGGTGCCATCTGCCGGCGCTTCGCCTCCTACGGCGCGCGGGTCGGCGTGTTCGACAAGAACCTCGAGGCGGCGACCAGGGTGGCCGACGAAATCCGACGTGGCGGCGGCGGCGTGGCCGAGCCGGTTGGCGTCGACATCACGAGCTACGCGGCGGTGAAGGAGGCCGTCGAGTTGTTCGCTCGCGAGGTCGGGCCAGCGGATATCCTGGTCAACAACGCCGGCTGGGATCGTTTCGCCAACTTCGTCGACACCACGCCCGACCTCTGGGAGACGCTGATCGCGATCAACCTCAAAGGCCCGCTGAACCTGCATCATGCCACCCTGCCGGGCATGCTCGAGCGCGGCTGGGGCCGCGTCGTCAATATCTCGTCCGACGCCGGCCGGGTGGGGTCATCGCAGGAGGCGGTCTACTCGGCCTGCAAGGGCGGCATCATCGCCTTCACCAAGACAGTCGCGCGCGAGACCGCGCGGCGCGGTGTGACGCTCAATACGGTGTGCCCCGGCCCGACCGACACGCCGCTCCTGGCCCAGGTCGCGGGTGAGTCCGAACGGGGCCAGAAAATCCGCGCCGCCCTCGTCAGCGCCATCCCGATGAAACGCGTCGGGCAGCCCGAGGATATACCCGGCGCCGTGTGCTTCCTCGCCAGCGACGACGCCGCATTCATCACCGGCCAGACAATAAGTGTGTCAGGTGGATTGACGATGGCCGGGTAATGATGAGAAGCTGACTAAGTGAACGCTCAGGAACGACGATGGAAGAATTCGCATATCTGTTGAGGGCCTTCCCTCACTTCCTGGGTTATTTCTGCCTCGCCACCGTGCTCTTCGGTGTGTTCCTGCTGGTCTACCAGTGGGTGACGCCCTACGCGGAGATGGAACTGATCCGCAGCGGCAACCTTGCGGCGGCGCTCAATTTCGGCGGTGCCATCCTCGGCTTCTGCTTGCCGCTGGCCAGCACGATCGCGCACAGCGTGAGCATTCCCGACGTCGCGATGTGGGCGCTCATCGCCCTCATCGTGCAGATCGGCGCCCATTTCCTCAGCCGGGTCATAATCAAGGACATGACCCGCCTGATCGAGAGCGGCACGGTGTCGGTGGGCGCGACAGCCTGCTGCCTGTCGCTCGGCTTTGGTATCCTCAACGCGGCTTGCCTCACCTACTAGGGTCGGAGGGCTCGTTATGGCACGCGCTTCGACAGTGATCGGTCTCACCATGCTGGGCGCCGCCGGCGTCGGCGCGGCGACCATTCCGTTCATGGGGTCTAGCACCAGCGGCCCCCAGGGCATCGCCGGCGCTGGGCCGCGCTGTAGCGCCACCCGCTTCGCGACCGTCGCCGAGTGCCAAGCGGCCGGCCACGCGACCTGTCGGCCCGATGGTACGATGTTCGTGCCGACCAATTGCACGACCGGCAGCGGCAGCAGCGGTACGCGTTGGTACAACAGCCACCCGATCTACTGGTTCGGTGGCGGACGCGGCGGCACGACAACGACGACCACGAGCGGCAGCGGACCCCAGACGGTGACGACATCGCCGCGCACCAGCGGTGGCTCGGGCGGGACCACGACGACACCCGGCGGCACGAGTTCGCGCGGCGGATTCGGGTCCAGTTCGACCTCGCATGGCGGTGGATCGTCCTGAAGGGAGCGGCTTGTGCAGCGTGAATGGTCGCCGGCGCGCGTCGACTGGGAGAAGAAGGTCGAATCCGTCGGGCTCGAGTTCCACCACCTCGACGGCAAGCCTTACTGGTTCGAGCAGGCGCGCTATCGTTTCACCGCCAAGGAGATCGACGAGCTCGACGACGCCACCGCCGAGCTGCATCGGATATGTCTCAAGGCCGTCGAATACGTGGTGAAGAACAAGCTGTGGAAGCCGCTGGCGATTCCTGAGCAGTTCGGCGCCTACATCGAGTCCGTGTGGTTCCGCCAGGATCCGACCATCGTCGGCCGCTTCGACCTCGCCTATGACGGCAAGTCGCCGCCGAAGCTGTTGGAGTACAACGCCGATACGCCGACCTCGCTGCTCGAGATGGCGGTGGCGCAGTGGTTCTGGCTCAAGGACGTCATGCCCGGCTCCGATCAGTTCAACAGCGCGCACGAGAAGCTGATCGACGCCTGGCGCAAGGTCGGTGCCATTCTGCCGCCCGGCTCGATCGTGCATTTCGCACGGATGGAGGAGGAGCCGGAGGATTGGGTCACCTCCGAATACATGCGTGATACCTGCTCGCAGGCGGGGCTCAAGACCAAGTCGCTCAAGATCGCCGATATCGGCTGGAACGGCTCCCGCTTCACCGACCTCGAGGAGGTCCCGGTGCAAGTGCTGCACAAGCTCTACCCCTGGGAGTGGCTGATGCGGGAGGAGTTCGGCCGCTTCATCCTGTCGGACACCACCGCCTTCCTCGAGCCGGCGTGGAAAACGATCCTGTCGAGCAAGGCGATCCTGTCATTGCTCTGGGAGATGTTCCCTGGCCACCCCAACCTTCTGCCGGCCTATTTCGAGGCCGACCAACGGCTGGGCGAGCGTTACGTGCGCAAGCCGATCCTCGGCCGTGAGGGCCGCAACGTGCAGCTGGTCGGCCCGGGGCTAGGCCAGACCACCGACGGCACCTATGGCGCCGAGGGCTACATCTTCCAGACCTATCATCCGTTGCCGGTGTTCGACGGCAATCACGTCGTGATCGGCTCGTGGATCGTCGACGGCACGCCGGCCGGCATCGGCGTGCGCGAGGACAGCGGCCCACTCCTCAACAACCACAGCCGCTTCGTGCCGCACTATTTCTGACGCCGCCTATAGGCCGATCATCGCCTTGGCCAGCACGTTGCGCTGCACCTCGGAGGAGCCACCGAAGATCGTCGTCTTGCGCTGGTTGAAATAGCGCGGTGCGGCGTCGTCGCTGTAGCCGGGGCCGACCGGTACCACGTTGGAGTCGTAGTTGCGCAACTCGCTGAACGGCTGGGCGTAGTTGCCGACTGCCTCGACCGCCATCTCCGTGATCTTCTGCCCGACCTCGGTGCCGCGCATCTTCACGACCGAAGCTTGCAGGCCGGGTGAGTCGCCGCCCTTCAGCGAGCTGTAGAAGGCGAGTTCGTTCATCTCGACCGCGTCGATCTCGATGCGCAGCGCCGCCATCTTTTCGCGCCAGGCCGGGTCGGTCGATAGCGGCTTGCCGTCCTTGACCCAAAGCTCGGCTAGGTCATCGAGATGCCGCAGCGACTTGCGCAGGCGCGGGCCGTGCGCCTGGCCGCCGCGCTCGAACTCCAGCAGGTACTTGGCGTAGGTCCAGCCCTTGTTCTCCTCGCCGACGCGGTTCTTCGCGGGCACCCGGACATTGTCGAAGAACACCTGATTGACCTCGTGGCGCATCGGCGTGCGCGTGCCGTCGACGAGGTAGATCGGGTCGATCTTGATGCCGGGCGACTTCATGTCGATCAGCAGGAAGGAGATGCCCTCCTGCGGCTTGCCCTCGGTCGAGGTGCGCACCAGGCAGAAGATCCAGTCCGCCCAATGGGCGTTGGTGGTCCAGATCTTCTGGCCGTTGACGATGTAGTCGTCTCCGTCGCGCACCGCGCGGGTGCGCAAAGAGGCCAGGTCGGAGCCCGAGCCCGGCTCCGAGTAGCCCTGGCACCACAACTCCTCGGCACGTGCGATCGCCGGCAGAAAGCGCTGCTTCTGCCAGTCGCTGCCGTACTTCATCAGGACCGGCGCCACCATCTTCAGGCTGAACGACGACAGGTACGGCGAATCGGCGCGCGCCATCTCCATCTCGAAGATGAACTTCTGCGTCGAGTTCCAGCCCGGCCCGCCATGCTCCTTGGGCCAGTTCGGCGTCAGCCAGCCTTTGGCGGCGAGTATCCTCTGCCACTGGATCAGCCGCTCGCGCGAGACGTGGCTGCTGCGGCTGCGTCGTGATTCCTCGGCGACTTCCTTGGGCATGTTGGCCGCGATCCAGGTCCGGACTTCGGTCTGGAAGGCGAGCTCTTCTGGTGTGAACTGGAGATGCATGTTCGCCTCACACTGTCATGTCGAGCGTAGCGAGACATCTAGGCCGCCCTGGATCCCTCGCTTCGCTCGGGACGACAGCGGCGGCCCGTCGTCGACTACAGGCCCAGCATCGCCTTGGCCATGATGCCGCGCTGCACTTCCGACGAGCCGCCATAGATCGTCATCTTGCGGCCGTTGAAGTAGCGCGGCGCCAGCACATCGGAGCCTTCGGGCCCGATCGGCTCCTCGTTGGAGTTCGGCTTGCGCTGGTTCGGGAACGGCGCGGCGTAATGCGCCGCGACGTCGACGGCGTATTCCTGCACCTGCTGCATCACCTCGGTGCCGCGCAGCTTGATCATCGAGGACAGCGGGCCCGGGTTCTGGCCGCCGGTGAGCTTGGAGTAGAACTCCATCTCGAACATCTCTAGCCCGGCGATCTCGATCTCAGTGCGCGCCAGCTTCTCGCGCCACGCCGCGTCGCGGCCCAGCTTGGCGTCACCATTGGCCGCCTCGCCCACCATGCGCTTCAGCCGCTCGAACGAGGAGCGCAGACGCGGACTGTAGGGGTTGCCGCCGCGCTCGAACTCCAGCAGGTACTTGGCGCAGGTCCAGCCCTTGTTCTCCTCGCCGATGCGCTGGTCCACGGGGATGCGCACGTCGTCGAGGAACACCTGGTTGACCTCGTTGTTGCCGTCGCGGTTGCCGTCGGCGGTGACGATCGGCTCGACCTTCACGCCGGGCGTGCTCATCGGGAAGACGACGAAGGAGATGCCGTCCTGCGGCTTGCCCTCGGTCGAGGTGCGCACCAGGCAGAACATCCAGTCCGCGATATGCGCGCCGGTCGTCCAGGTCTTCGATCCGTTGATGACGTAGTGGTCGCCGTCACGGACCGCGCGCGTGCGCAAGGAGGCGAGGTCCGAACCCGAGCCCGGCTCGGAGTAGCCCTGGCACCAGATCAGGTCGCTGTGCAGCATGGGCGGCAGGTAGCGCCGCTTCTGCTCCTCGGTGCCGAACTTCATGATCACGGGCGCGCACATCTTCGGCCCGAACGGCGAGGTGCCCGGCGCGCCGGCGTTGGCCATCTCCATCTCGAAGATGTACTTCTGCGTCGGTGACCAGCCCGGCCCGCCGTATTCCTTCGGCCAGTTGGTGCACAGCCAGCCCTTCGCGGCGAGACGCTTCTGCCAGTCGAGCAGCCGCTCCTTGGGCATGTGGGCGTTGCGCGCCACCTTGCTCTCGCCGACGATTTCCGGGGTCAAGTTGACCTTGAGCCAGTCGCGCACCTCGCCCTGAAAGGCGCGGTCGGCGTCGGTGAAGTTCATATGCATGGGCGGTCCTCCCGCTGGGGCGGTCGATGCGTTGAGGGTAGGCTGGACGGTATCGCCATGCGGCCGGCGCTTCAACCGGGCGCGGCATGGGGTTTCAGCAGGCGGAAGCCTCCCCGGTCGCGGGGCGCTATGCTCCGGGCGGGAGACATCGCCGGGAGGGCCTCATGGCCAGCCGCATCAATCGCGCCATCGAACTGCTCGCAGAGGATCAGGCGATCTACTACGACGGCCCGCATACCGGCCACGTACTGACCTACGCGCAGGGCCGCGCCGATGCCGAGACCTGGGCCGACTACATCAATGTCGGCATGGAGCATGGCTCCTTCGACATGGCAGGGCTGGCCGAGTACATGCGCGGCATGGTCGAGGCTGGGCCGACGCGCTCGGGCCATCGCACCCCTGCGGTGATCGTCGAGGCGCCGGTCAACGGCACCGACGAAGCCAATGTCCGCTTCAACGCCTGGCAGTTCCGCCAGATTCTCGGGCGCGGCGTGCATGGTATCCTGCTGTGTCAGGCGGAGACCGCCGACGCCACGCGCGCGTTCGTCGAGTCCTGTCGCTATCCGCCGAATCTTGCCGGTGTCGATGCCGCCCTGCCCTCGCCCGTACAACGCCTGGGTGGCGCCGTGCGGCCACGGCCCGCGGGCGGCACGCTCGGCATCGGCACACGCGGCCGCGGCTCCGAGCCGACGGCGGCACCGGTCTGGGGCATCAGCGAGCTCGACTATCTCAGCCGATGCGATCCCTGGCCGCTCAACCCCGACGGCGAGTTGTTGCTGGGCGTGAAGCTGGAAAGCCCGGAGGGCATCGCCAATTGCGAGGCAATCCTCGACGTGCCGGGCCTGGGCTTCGCCGAGCTCGGGCCGGGCGATCTCGGCCTGTCGCTGGGTTACCGGACCGTGCCGCGCCAGCCCTTCCCGCCAGAGATGAAGGCGGCGCGCGATCGGGTACTGAAGGCCTGCCGTGCGCGCGGCATCGCCTTCCTCGAGGGTTGCGCGCCCGACAACATCGCCAGCCGCCTCGACGAGGGCGTGCGCGTGGTCGCCGGCCACAATCCGGAAACCGCGCGCGTCGGCCGCGCGCATCAGAAGCGGGCGATGCCGGTCTGATCAGCCCGCGACCGGCAGACGGGCGCGCAGCGCAACCTTGTGGACCTTCTCCAGCGTCGAGCGTGGCATGTCCTCGACCAGGAACACTGCGCGCGGCCGCTTGAAGTCGGCGAGCTTGGCGGCGCATTCACTCAGGATACGGTGGGGCAGCTCGTTGTTGCCCGCGATCGCCACGCCGGGCGCCGGGATCACGAAGGCCACCGGCACCTCGTCCAGCATGCGGTGTTTCTGCGCGACCACGGCGCATTCATGCACGCCGGGCACCAGCGCGATGACGCGCTCGATCTCCGACGCCGCGACGTTCTCGCCACCGACCTTGAGCATGTCCTTGTCGCGGTCGCTGAAGGTGATGCAGCCGTCCTCCTCCAGCTTCACGCGATCGCCGGTCATGAACCAGCCATCTTCGGTAAAGCTGGCGGCGGTGGCCTGCGTATTGTTGAGGTACTCGGCGAAGATCTGGATGCCACGCGTGCCCTGGCATTGCAGGTGGCCGATGCCGCCGGGCGCGACCGGCGTCGCGAGATCCTCATCGAGGATGCGAATGCCGTAACCAGAGGCCGGCCGCCCGGTGGTCATCGGCCGGTTGCGCAACAGCGCGTCGCCGACGATTCCCTGGCTCACTGTCTCGGTCATGCCCCACCAGCCGATGGTCCGTACCTTGAACACGTCGTCAAAGGGCGGCTCGTTGATGGCGTTGCCCATCATGCGGAAGTGATGCGGCGGGATGTCGTGTTGCATCAGCGCCTTGAGGAAGAACGGCAGGGTCGAGAGCCAGGTGCAGCGATTACGCAGCGCCACGTCCCAGAATCGCCGCGCCGAGAATTTCGGCTGGAGTACGATGGTGCCGCCCGCCCACATCGTCGGCAGGATCGAGTAGGTGCGCGCATTGGTGTGGAACGAGGGCATCACGACGTGGTGCACGTCGTTCTCGTTGAGATTCTGATGGATCGCCGAGGTACGCGCGCCCCACAGCGCATTGCCCTGCGTCCACAGCACGCCCTTGGGCCGCGACGTGGTGCCGGAGGTGTACTGAACTGAGCCCGGTCGCCACGGATCGGCCTCGATCTTCGGCAGGTCGGCAGGATCGCCGTCGAGCGAGGAGAAGGCGTTCGCTTTGTCCGGCCGCAGACTGGCTGGCGGCTCGCTGCCATCGAGCATGTGCTCGGTGACGACCAGCCATTTTATACTCCGCGCGTTGGCCGCGACGGCCTCCGCCAGCTCCGGCTGGGTGATCGCGCCAACCGCGCCGCAGTGATCGGCGAAATAGGCCAGCTCCTCGCCAGCCGAACGCGTGTTGGTGGTCACGACCACCGCGCCCAACCGCGCGCAGGCGAACCAGACGAACTCCAGCTCCGGCGAATTATCGAGATGGGCCAGCACGAAGTCGCCGGCTTTCACGCCACGCTTGCGCAGGCCGGCGGCGACGCACAGCACGCGGTCCCTGAACTGGCGATAGGTCCAGGCCTGGCGCGGCCCCTCGAACGGTTCCCACACCAGGTATGGATGGCCGGCGCTCACCTCGGCACGGAAGTCGAGCAGCCAGCTGACGTCGCGGCCGGCAAAGGGATTGACGATGTGTCCGCGAGAATCGGCGGGCGTGAACGACATAGGCGCTTCCTCGACGCGTGTTCTAATTGCCGCCGAGGATAGACCACGCCTCGCCGAGCTGCCTATGTCGGCGGCGGCACGGGGTTCAGGCGTCGTACCCCGCGGGCGGTGTGAAGCCGCCGATGGCCCGTTCAAGGTGCCGGGCGACATCGATACAGGTGCGGTCCTCCAAGTAGGGGCCGACCACCTGCATGCCGATCGGCAAGCCCGCCTTTGTGTGACCAACCGGCACCACGGTCGAGGGCAACCGCACGTTGCCGATTAGCCCCGCCCAGCCGATCGCCTCCAGGTAGCCACGCTCAGCGCCATTGACCTTCAGGCGCCGACCCTGAATGTCCGGCGAGTGGTCGTGCGCGAAGGCCGCCGTCATCACGATCGGGCAGAGGAAGACGTCGTAGCCGGTGAAGAAGTCGGCCCAGCGCGCCCGCTCGTCCTGCCGCGCCGCTTCCGCGCGCACGTAGTCGACATGGCGCATGGTGGCGCCGCGCATGAAGAGCGCGCTCATCGCCTGCTGGTCGGCCGCCGCTTTGGCGCCCGCGGCGAGCTGGTCCAACAGGCCGTCGTCGTAACCCGGCGCCAGGGTGGCGGCGAGCATGCGGTAGAACAGGCGGAAGCTCGCGGCGAAATCGATCGCCGGCTTCGACGCCCGCACGGCGGCCCCGGCCTTCGCCAGCGCGTCGCCCGCGCGGCTGATGGCGTCGGCGATCTCGCTGTCGACCGGGCAGAAGGCGTCGTCCGGACAGATCGCGATCCGGTAATCGGCAAGCGACGTCCGCCGCGGCGCCGGCAAATCGATGCGCCAAGCGGCTGCGTCCCATTCGCCTGGCCCGGCCAGCACGGACAGTGCAAGGTCGAGGTCGTCGGCGTTGCGCGTCAGCGGGCCGGCGACGGCGATGTCGGGTAGGTTGAGCGAGTTCGGTGGCCCCGGCACATGACCGCGCAGCGATACCACGCCGTAGCTCGGCTTGTGGCCATAGACGCCGCAGAAATGCGCGGGGTTGCGGATCGAGCCGCCGATGTCGCTGCCCAGCTCCATTGGCGTCATGCCCGCCGCCAGCGCCGCCGCCGAGCCACCCGAGGAACCACCAGGGCCAAGTGTCAGGTCCCAGGGATTGTTGGTGGTGCCGTAGACCTCGTTGTAGGTCTGGAAGTCGCCGGCGAAGAGCGGGGTGTTGGTCTTGCCGAAGATCACCGCGCCGGCGTCGAGTAGCCTTCTCACCGCATCGGCGTGACGCAGCGCTGCGTTGGCCTTCAAGCCAACGTGACCGGCAGTGGTCGGCAGCCCCTCGACGTCGAAGCACTCCTTGACCGTCATCGGCACGCCATGCAGCGGCCCCGTTGGCGTGCCCCCGGCCAGCGCTGCGTCGGCCCAGGCCGCCCTCTCCTTCGCGCGCTCCCAGTCGAAAACGACGACGGCGTTGATCCTGGGATTGTGCAGCTCGACGCGCTTACGGAAATGCTCGAGCAGCTCGGCCGAAGAGACCTTGCGTGCGCGTACCGCCGCCGCCAGGTCACCAGCCGCCATCCAGGTCGCGTCCATCGGGATGCCTCCGTTGATCGGTGTGGAGGCTAGAACGTGGCCGGCGCTACTGCCAGCCCCGCCGACGGATCGCGGCGCTGATCGGCCCCAGGACGAATCCCTTGGCCGACAGTCCCGGTAACCACTCCGCCAGCGCCTGGATGGTGACGTCGTGCGGGTGGCCGATGGCGATGACGAAGCCCTGCCGCCGCGCCAGTGTTTCGGCCTCGGCGAGCTGGCGCCGCACGGCGTCGCTGGTCATGACGTCGTCGAGGAAGACATGCCGGTCGACGTTGGGCATCCCCAGTTCTTCGGCCACCAACCCGCCCACCGTGTCGGCGTGGGTGCGCGAATCGAGATAAGCCAGCCCCCTCGCCTTCATCTCGCGCAGCGACGCCTCGACACCGGGGCGCCAGGTCGTGAAGCGGCTTCCCATGTGGTTGTTGACCGCGACGTAGCCTGAAAACGAGTCCAACGCCGCCGCGGTGCGGCGGCGGATCATGTCGAGCGACAGGCTGGTGAGCAGCGCATTGGGGCCGGGATCGACGCCGCCCGACATCGGCTCCATCGGCAGATGCAGCATCAGCTCGTGACCGCGGCCGCGCGCCGCCGTCGTTTGCTCGGCCAGGTCGCGTGCGTAGGGCAGATAGGACAGAGTCAGCGGCCGCGGCAGGTCGACGACGCGGCGCGAGCGCGGCCGGTCGACGCCCATGTCGTCGATCACCACCACGATCAGCGGCTTGCGGCGATCGTCGCTGAAGGCGATGGCGTTGCGTTGCCACGCCGCGCCCGCCGGCGCGGCGCGCGGCACCGGTGATGGCGGGCGGCGCTCCTCGTAATTGGGTTGGGGCTTACCCTCGGACTCGTTGTAGGCCGGCAGACCCGGAATCTGCTCGATGCTGGCGTAGCGCGGCGCCGGCGACGGCTTCGCGGAAGACGGCGGAACGGGCCGCCCGGCGGATGGTACGGGCGATGCCGGACGGGGGCTGTCGAGGAGGTCCGTCAGCCAAAAGCCACCGCCGACGCCCAGTAGCGCCAAGCCCAGCACCGCCAGCGTGCCAAGCGCCACCCGGCGGGCGCGCAGCGCGTCGAGCAGGCCGCGCCAGCGCGCCCCGAGAACCGTCAGCGCCGCGTCGAGGCGCGCGCCGACGGTCGTCGGCGCGGTCTTGCGCGACGCCGGCTTGCGCGGCCGCGTCTTGCCGGCGCCGCTCTTGCGGGTCTGCCTCTTGGAGGCTGCCATACGAGGGGAGATCGCTTCGTTGTCGTTGCCGACAGTCTAGCACAGGCGGCCGTCAGAAAAGGCGCGGCGCGTTCATCAGCACGAGGCCTGCGACGATCACCCCCGCGGCGGCGACGCGACGGCGGCCGAAGCTCTCGCCCAGCAGCAGCGCGCCCATCAAGGCGCCGAACAGCACCGATGTCTCGCGCAGCGCCGCGACATGCACCATGGGGCCCTGCGACAGCGCCCAGATGGCGATGCCGTAGCCGCCATGCGCCACCAGCCCGCCGGCCACGCCGCGATGCCAGTTGGTGCGTAGATAGCTCGTGACCGCACGCGGCCGTCGCCAGAGGGCGAAAACCAGCAACCACGGCCCTTCGAGCAGGTTGAGCCAGGCGATGTAGCTGATCTTGTGTTCCAGAGTCGGACCAGCGGCGCGCACGCCCAGGCCGTCAGCGACGATGTAGAGCGCGATGGTCACGCCGGTCAGCAGCGCGAAGACGGTGGTCAGGCGGTGCCGACGGCGCGCCTCGGGCGAGACGGCTTCGGTCGCGCGACCGCCTCGGTCCGGCAAAGCGAGCGCGATCAGCCCAGCCGACAGCAGGATGACGCCCAGGACGTCCTGCACACGCAGCGCCTCGCCGAGCAGGCGGCCGGAGAACACCGCGACGAGCAACGGTCCGGACCCGCGCGCGATGGGATAAGCGTGACTCAGATCGCCGTAGGCGTAAGCCTTGAGCAGAAAGATGTAATAGAGGGTGTGGATCACCACCGAGCAGGCCGCCCACTTCCACGCCGCCGGGTCGATCATCGGCAGGAACGGCACCAGGATCGCGCCCTGCAGGGCGCCCATCGCCATGATCACGCCGAAGGTCGCCAGGCGGTCACCGCGATCCGACTTGAGAAGCGCGTTCCAGGTCGCGTGCATCAGCGCCGCGGCGAGCAGCAGCGCGATAACCAGCGGATCGAGGACGGTGGACATGTGAGGGGAAGACGGTGTGTGACGTTCTTGTTACGGCCACCTTAGGCCGCCGTCACGCCGCCGTCTTCCTCGACAATCTCCACGCTTGTCAGACCGGTCCTACTTGTCGAGCCAGAGATCCTCGAACCGCCAGCCGTTGTAGATGCTGTTGACGTGGATGGTCAGGCCCTTGACGTGAGGCTGCCAGCATCCGGCGGCGGGACCGTGCGCGATGATCGGCCGCGCCACGTCCTCCTGCAGCTTGCGGTCGATCTCCCAGACCATCTTCAGGCGTTTGTTGAAATCGGTCTCGCGCGACTGCGCCTCGAAGAGCTTGGTCATCTCCGGATCGCAGTAACTGTTGTAGTTGCGCAGCGAACCGCAGGCGTAGTTCTCGAAGAAATGCTGGTCGGGGTCGTCGACACCGCTGCCGGTGAGGTTGAGCGCCACCACGTACTCCTTCTTGAACATGCGGCTGTAGTAGACAGCGGTGTCGATGATCTCGAGGTCGCCGTCGATGAAGACGTGGCGCAACTGGTCGATCAGGATCACCGCCGGATCGCGGAAGGTGGGGATGTTGCGGGTGCTGACCTTGATCTTCAGCCGCTTGTCGGGCCCGTATCCCGCCTGCTTCATCAGCTCGCGCCCCTGCGCGCGGTTATTCTCGACGTCGCCATAGAGGGCCTTGACCTGATCGGCCGGCAAGCCCCAGACGCCGTCGGGCGGCGGCAGCATGGTGCCGGCGATGCTGGCCTGGCCTTCGCTCAGGATGTCGTTGAACGACTGGCGGTCGAGCGTCAGCGACATGGCCTTGCGAATACGCGCGTCATCGAACGGCGGTGAATCGCGATTGACGACGAGGTTACTGCTGACGTTCGTCTGACGCATCACACATTGAGCGTGCGGCGCGCCCTTCTTGATGTCCTTGAGCAGCGGCACCGTGACATCGGTCGGAAACGTCATGTCGAAATTGCCGCTGATGAACGACAGCATGCGCGTCGAGCGATCCTGGATGATCGTGTACTCGATGCCGTCGAGATAGGGCTTGCCCGGCTTCCAGTAGTCGGGGTTGCGCACCAACTTGATGCCCTCGTTCATCCTCAGCTCGACGAGCTTGAACGGACCGGTGCCGATCGCCTTGCGCCGCATGTCGTTGATCGGGACATGGCAAGAATACATCGGCGAATAGCCCGAAGCGAGTAGCGCCAGCAGCGAGGGCTGGGGATGCTTGACGTGGATGGTGACCTCGTAGTCGCCATTGGCCACAGTCTTCTCAACGTTTTGGTACCAGGCGCCGCGCGGGTTGCGCCGGAGCTTTTCCGTCCCCTGACCGGTCAACAGCCCCATGGTGCAGACTACGTCCTTGGCGGTGAATGGCTTGCCGTCGTGCCACTTCACGCCTTCGCGCAGCTTGAAGGTTAGCGCCTTGTTATCGGCGCTCCATGACCAGCTCGTTGCCAGATCCGGCACGATGGTCTCGAAGCTGTTGCGTGGCTTCTGCTGATCGTACATGACCAGGTTGTTGTAGATCGCCATGAACGGCATGTTGGTCGAGACCGTCGCCTCCTCGTGCATCGAAGCGCTGGGCGGCGTGTCGAAGTGCTGGATCTTCAGCACGCCGCCGCGCTTCTGCGCTGAGGCCGCATCCACTGTCGCGAGCATGAAGCCCGCGGCGGCGAGCAAGGCGATACACCCATTGCCGATCTTCATTGTGTTTCCTCCCATGCGACCGCGCGCGATCTAGACGCCACGCCGGCCGACCGTGATTCGAAACGCTCCTCCTTGAACCGATACGCGCACGCGGCGCCATCCGTCAGGCGCCGACGCCGAGGATGCGCTGGTGGGATAGGAATCCGCAACCAGTCAGCGGTCTTGACGTGAATTCTAATATAGTAGAATGCCATCCATTATGGTGGACGAGCGGAACCTAGACCAGCGCATCGGCGCCCGCGTGCGCGATCTGCGCGCGGCGCGCGGACTGACCTTGGAGGCGCTGGCGGACCGCAGCGGGGTGAGTCGCTCGATGATCTCGGTGATCGAGCGTGGCGAGAGCAGCCCGACCGCGGCATTGCTGGAGAAGCTGGCCAGCGCGTTGGGCGTGTCGCTGGCCAGCCTGTTCGACTCGCCAACGCCCGATCGCGACCCGGTGGCGCGCCGTGCGACGCAGCCGCAGTGGCGCGACCCCGCTTCGGGCTACCTCAGGCGCAACGTCTCACCGGCGGGCGTCACCTCGCCGATCCAGATCGTCGAGGTCGAGTTCCCGGCCGGCGCGCGCGTCGCCTTCGATACGGGGGTGCGCGACAGGCGCGTGTACCAGCAGGTCTGGGTGCTCGACGGCGCCATCGAGGTCACTGTCGGCGACGAGAGCCATCAACTGCGCACCGGCGACTGCTTCGCCTTCGTGCTCGACCGACCCACGGCCTTCCGCAACCGTACCCGCAAGACAGCGCGCTACGCCGTCGTCATCGTCGGCCAGCCGGAGACCGTCAGATGAGCCACTACACCATCAGCCGGGTCGATCGCCTCGACGAAGCCCGGCTTCATGGCCTGGTCGACGTGCTGATCGACTGCGTCGCCTGCGGCGCGTCGGTGAGCTTCATGCACCCGCTGTCGCGTGCCAAGGCGACGGCGTTCTGGAGTCGCGTCGCCGATGACGTCGAAAGCGGCGCGCGCGCCCTGCTGGTGGCCGAGGATGACGGCGGCGTGATAGGCACGGTCCAACTCGTGCTCGACCAGCCCGAGAACCAGCCGCACCGTGCCGATCTATCGAAGATGCTGGTGCATCGTCGCGCCCGGCGGCTGGGTGTCGGCGCCGCGCTGATGCGCGCGGCGGAGGACGCGGCGCGCACGGCCGGCAAGACACTGCTGGTGCTCGACACGGCGAGCGACGACGCGGAACGTCTCTATGCGCGCGCCGGCTGGACGCTTGTCGGCGCCATACCCGACTATGCCCTGCTGCCGCATGGCGGGCTGTGCGCCACCAGCGTCTACTATCGCAAGCTCGCCTGAGGATGGAGGTCATCCACGTCGCCGGCGCGCTGCTGAGCGCCGCGCTGCACGCCGGGTGGAACGCCGCGGTCAAGGCGAGCCCACGCCCGGCCGAAGCGATGGCGACGCAGATGCTGATGAGCGCGTTGTTCTGCCTGCCCTTCCTGCTGTGGACCGGGTTCCCTGATACGGCGGCCTGGAAGTGGATCGCCGCCTCGGCGCTGACCAATACCATCGTCGTCACGGCGTTGCTCAAGGCCTACGAACTGGCCGGATTCGGCATCGTCTATCCCGTCGTGCGGGCGATCTCGGTGGTGCTGGTGGTGCCGATGGCGGCGCTGCTCGCGGGCGACCGCCTGGGCCTCGGCGGGCTGGCGGGCATCGCGCTGATCGTCCTCTCGCTCGGCTTCCTCGCCAGGAGCACCGGCCGTGATCGATCGATTCCGCCGCGTGCGATCCTGTGGATCGTCGTCGGCGGCTTGGCGACCGCCGTCTACGTGATGTGCGACGCGCAGGGGACGCGGGCGGCGGGTTCCCCCTGGGCCTACGGATTCGTGGTTTCGATCACCAACGCCGCGGCGATGTGGTGGCGCAATCGTCATCTCGGCTCGCCGATCGGGCTCGTGCGCGCCAACTGGCGGGTTGCCACGCCGACGGCCATGGCGTCGGTGGCGTCCTACCTGTTGATCCTCTGGGTCTGGAGCGTGGCGCCGATCGCGCCATCTTCGGCGCTTCGCGACACCAGCTCGGTCTTCGCCATCCTGATCGCTATCGTCTGGCTACGCGAGCCGCTCACCGCGTCGCGCGTCCTCGCCGTGCTGCTGGCGGCGGCGGCGGTGCCGTTGCTGAGGCTGGCGTGAGCGGCTAGGTTGCGGCCGCGAAAGGACATCCCATGCTGCTGGTCATCGATAACTACGACAGCTTCACCTACAACCTCGTGCATTACATCGGCGATGTCGGCGGCGTGTGCGACGTGCACCGCAACGACCAGATCACGGTGGCCGAGGTGCTGGCGCGCAAGCCGGCGGGCATCGTGCTGTCGCCCGGCCCCTGCACGCCCAACGAGGCCGGTATCTGCCTCGAGCTGATCGCCGCAGCGGCGAGGGAACAGGTGCCGCTGCTCGGCGTCTGCCTGGGTCACCAGTCGATCGGCCAGGCCTTCGGTGGCAAGGTGGTACGCGCGCCTGTGCCGATGCATGGCAAGCTGTCGTCGATCCGCAGCACCGGCCAAGGCGTCTTCGAGGACGTGCCCTCGCCCTTCGAGGCGACGCGCTACCACTCGCTGATCGTCGAGCGCGCCAGCCTGCCGGCCGAGCTCGAGATCGTGGCCGAGCTCGACGACGGCATGATCATGGGCATGCGCCATCGGAGCCTGCCGATCCACGGCGTGCAGTTCCATCCCGAGAGCATCGCCTCGCAGCACGGCCACAAGATCCTGGAGAATTTCCTGCGCATATCAGGCGACCACCCCAGCCAGCAGAAGCGCGTGGCGTGAAGCCGCCGCTGTCGCCGGAGACGCTCGCCGCCCAGGCGCTGGGCTGGGTCGACGAGACGACGCGCGCGGTCGTGCCGCCGATCCATCTCGCCACTACCTATCTGCGCGATCCCGACAACCAGTATCGCTCGGGCCGCGTCTACAGCCGCGCCGACTCGCCGAACTACAACCAGCCCGAGGAACTGCTGGCCAAGCTCGAGGGTGGTGCTGCGGCACTGGTTTTCTCGTCGGGCATGAGCGCGGCGACCGCCTGCTTCCTGGCGCTGGCGCCGGGCGACCATGTGATCGCGCCCAAGGTGATGTACTGGTCGCTACGCAACTGGCTGATGAACTTCGCCACGCATTGGGGATTGCTGGTCGAATTCGTCGATGCCGCTTCGGTCGAGGCGGTGCGCGCCGCCGTGATGCCCGGCAAGACCAAGATGATCTGGCTGGAAACGCCGGCCAACCCGTTGTGGTGCGTCTCCGACATCGCCGCCTGCGCCAGGATCGCGCACGATGCCGGCGCCCTGCTCGCCGTCGATTCGACCTGTGCCACGCCGGTCTTCACCCGTCCGATCGAGCATGGCGCCGACCTGGTGATGCACGCCGCCACCAAGTACCTCGCCGGCCACAGCGACGTGATTGCCGGCGCGCTGGTCGGCGCGCGCGACGATGAGCACTGGAAGCGTATCCGTCTGATCCGTGCCCAGCTCGGCACGATCCTGGGATCGCTGGAATCATTTCTGCTACTGCGCGGCATGCGCACCCTCTACCCGCGCGTACGCACCGCCGCCGAGAATGCGCAATGGCTGGCGTCCAGACTAGCAGCGCATCCGCTGGTCGAGGCGGTGCTGTTCCCCGGCCTCCCCGGCTTCGCCGGCCACCAGGTCGCAGCGCAGCAGATGGCGGGTGGCTTCGGCGCCATGATGTCGATCCGCGTGAAGGGCGCCCCCGCGCTGAATCTCAGCGGCGAGGCTGCCGCGATCGCCGTCGCCGCCCAAGTTGGCGTGTGGAAGCGCGCGACCTCGCTGGGCGGCGTCGAAAGCCTGATCGAGCATCGCGCCAGCATCGAGGGCGCCGGCACCCCCGCGCCGGCGGACCTGCTGCGCCTGAGCGTCGGCATCGAGGCCAAGGAAGACCTCTACGCCGACCTCGACCAGGCGCTGGCGGCGGCGCATCGTCGCAACACCGCGTAGTCGTCCGGCCCGCCCGCGAGATGTGATCCAGGCCGGGTCGAGGCGGTGCTATGATCGCCGCATGCGACGGACGGCGTTGATCTTCTGCCTCACGCTCACGGCGGGCGATGCGATCGCTGCCGATCCGGCGCCGCGTGAGCGCATCCAGGTTTATCGGCAGCCCAGCGGAAGCACGGTGATCATCCGGCGCGATAACGACGTCGTGCTCCGTAATCCGGATGGCACGCGCACCGTGATCCCCGCCACGCCCTCGACTCCCGCCTTGCCGCCGCGCTGGCAACGCTGAGCTACTGCGCCGCCACCGCCATCGGGCCGGCCATCTGGCGTGAGACGAGCTGAGCATAGAGCCCGCCCTTGGCGATCAGGCTGGCGTGATCGCCGGTCTCGACCACCCTGCCCTCGTCCATGACGACGATCAGATCGGCATCCCGCACCGTCGACAGGCGGTGGGCGATGACGATGGTCGTGCGGTCGGCCTTCAGCCGGTCCAGCGCGCCGCGTACCGCCTGCTCGTTGACCGCGTCGAGATGCGACGTCGCCTCGTCAAGGATCAGCACCGGCGCGTCCTTCAGGAAGGCGCGCGCGATGGCCACGCGCTGGCGCTGGCCACCCGACAGGCTGGTGCCGCGCTCGCCGACAGGCGCGTCGAGCCCTTCCGGCAGCGCCGCGACCAGGTCCTTCAGCGAGGCGTGCTCGACCGCCGCCAGCAGGTCGGCTTCGCTGGCATCGGGCCGCGCGATCAGGATGTTGGCGCGCAGGGTGTCGTTGAACAGGTAGGTGTCTTGGGCGACGAGCGCGATGTTGCGGCGCAGGTCATCGAGCTTCCAGTCCCGCAGGTCCGACCCGTTGACCGTGATGCGGCCCTGATCGGGATCCCAGAAGCGCATCAGGAGCTGCGCGGTGGTCGTCTTGCCCGCACCGGACATGCCGACCAGCGCCACCGTCTTGCCGGCCGGCACGACGAAGCTGACATCGTGCAGCGCCGCGCGCTCGTGGCCGGGATAGGTGAAGCGCACGGTCTCCAGCGCGAGCGCCGCAGCGCCGGGCCTCGTCGGCACGCCCTTGCCGTCGGTCACCGGCACCGGCTCGTTGTCCAGCGCATAGACGCGACGTGTCGAGCCCATCGTGTCGGCGAGCTGGCGGCCGACATGGGCAATCTCCGACACCGGCAGGAACGCCGCCATCGCCAGCAGCGCCAGCAGTGGCAGCACCGACGGATCGACGGCACCGCGCGAGGCGAGCCACGCGCCGGCAGCGACCACCGCGAGGCCACCGAGACCCGTGAGGATCTCGGTCAGGCTGCTCTGCAGCGTGAGCTCGCGGAAGAACGGTAGGCGCAGGCCGGCGTGACGCGCGGTCAGCGCGTCGAGCTTGTCGCCCCTGATCTTCTCCTGCTGGAAGGCGACGATCTCGCCCAGGCCCTGCACGGAGTCGACGGCGAAGGCGCCCAGCTCGCCGGCCGCTTCGCGGGCGCGCGAACCCAGCCGGTCGACGCGCTTGCGCATCAGGAACGGACTCAAGCCCACGGCGATCAGGAATGGCAGCAGCGCCAGCACGATCCAGCCGCTGGTCTGGCCCAGAACGATCAGCACCACCGATGGCACGAGGAGGGCGACGAAGGCCGGCGCCACGGTGTGGGCGAAGAAGTATTCCAGCAGCTCGATGTCGTGTGTCGCCAGCGACATCAGATCGCCCGTGCGGCGGCGCGTCAGATAGGCCGGCGCCAGCGCGTCGAGCTTGCGGAAGGTGGCAATACGCATCTCCGCCAGCAGGCGGAAGGCCATGTCGTGCGCCAGCCAGGACTCCAACCAATGCAGCAGGCCTGACAGAGGCGCCACTACCGCCAGCGCCCAGAGATAGGGCGCGTAGGGCTGGCCGTTCTTCAGCGCCTGCACCGCCAGCGCGCCCAGCACGCCGACGCCGATGAAGGCGAGCACACGCAGTACGCCGAACGCGAAGGTCAGGCCGAGCTTGCACTTCCACGGCAGGATCATCTTCATCAGCTCGACGGTTAGGCGGAACCAGCCCAGTCCTTCAGCGCGCAAGATCCCTTCGGTCTGCGCCGCCTTGAACGCCACAGCGCGCTCGGTCGCGGGCTCGTCGGCGCGCTCGGCGTCACGTGCGACGGGCGCCCGCTCCTGCGCCTGGCGCTCGCGCGCCTGCTCAGCCATCAAGCTGGCGTAGACGCCGCCTTGGCGCATCAGTGCCTCGTGCGGGCCGCTCTCGGCCACCTTGCCGCCATCGAGCACGAGGATGCGATCGCAACCGATGACGCTGGAAAGGCGATGCGCCAGGACCAAGGTCGTGCGGCCGCGCATCAGCCCGTCGAGCGCTTCCTGGATCACCGCCTCGTTTTCGGCATCGACAGCCGACAGGGCTTCGTCGAGCACCAGGATCGGTGTGTCGCGCAGCAGCGCCCGCGCGATCGCGACGCGCTGGCGCTGGCCGCCCGAGAGCTTGACGCCCTTCTCGCCCACGACAGTGGCATAGCCGTTGGGCAGACCCAGGACGAAGTCATGGATGTTGGCGGCGCGCGCCGCAGCCTCGACCTGCGCATGGCTCGCATCGGGGCGGCCCATACGGATGTTGTCCTCGACGCTACCGTGGAACAGGAACGTGTCCTGGTTCACGACCGAGATCATCGAGCGGATCTGCGCGAAGGACAACGCCCGAAGGTCGTGGCCGCCGATGGTGATGCGGCCGCTGTCGGGATCGTGGAAGCGCAGCAGCAACCGCACGATCGAAGACTTGCCACCGCCCGAGGGACCCACGACGCCGATGCGCTCGCCGGCGTCGGCCCTGAAGCTCAGCCCGTCGTGCACGATCCGCGGACTGCCGGGATAGTGGAAGCGCACGTCCTCGAAAGCGATCGCCGGCGTCAGCGGCGCGGGCAGAGCGGCCGGCGGCGCGTCGATCACCGAGGGTTGATCGTCGAGGATGGCGTAGATGCCCTGGGCGGCCGACATGCCGACCATGCCCTGGTGCAGTACCGAGCGCAGCTCGCGCATCGGCCGGTAGATCTCGATGCCCAGCATCAGGATCACCAGCAGCCCCGCAATCGACAATGCGCCGCTCTCGACCCGCCAAGCGCCCAGCGCCAGCGCCGCGGCCGCGCCGCAGGCGATGGATGTGTCGGTGATGCCGCGCGCCGCGGAGTTGGTCGCCAGCACCCACATGGTGCGGCGGAACAGCTCGCGCGCACGCTCGGCCAGACGATCGGCGCGCGCGCCGCTCTGGCCGAAGGCCTTGAGCGTCGCCAGTCCCTGGATCGAATCGAGAAAATCGGCGGCGAAGGCGGCGTAGGCGCGCTGCCGGTTGAGCGAGGCTTGCGCGTCCTTCTTGTGCCACAGCGCCGGTGCGAACAACGCCAGCAGCGCGAAGGCGAGCGTCACCAGCGCTATTGGCAGGTCGATGAAAGCGACGGCGATGAAGATCAGCGGTGGCGTGAGCAGCGCGATCAGGAACTGCGGCAGGAACTGGCCGAAGTAGACCTCGAGCTGTTCGACGCCATCGACCAGCGAGAGCGTGAGCGCGCCGGAGCGACGCCGCGCCACCGCCGCCGGTCCCAAAGCGGCGATGCGGTCGAAGATCGCGCGCCGGAGCTTGCGCTGCACCAGCGCCGCCGTCTCGTGCGCCACCATCGTGCGCATATGCTCCAGCGCGCCGCGCAGCAGCATTACCAGCGCGACCGCCACGATCGGCCACAGCAGCGCGTCGAGGCCCTTGCCGGCGAAGATCTCGGCGATCAGCCAGCCCAGCAGCGCCAGGCGTGCCACGCCGGCCGCCACCGCCGCCAGGCCAACGGCCACCGCCCAGGCGATGCGGCTGCGAACGCCCGCGGTGAAACTGAAAAGACGCCGCTCGATATGCATGGCTCAGCTCCAGAAGCCTTTCTCACCCTCGGCTTTGGCGGCCGCCCAGTCCAGCCCGACATCGGCCAGTATCCTGTCCTCAAGCTCCAACAACCGGGCGCGCGACCGCGCCAGCTCCAGGCGGCGACGCATTGCGCCATACAGAGTCCGCGGCAGATCGAAATCCCAACGATCCGCAGGCAGTGTGTCCGTCACGAAGGCCATGGATCAATTCCTCAACGCGTCGTTGCTGGCGAATCTAGGCCGTACGCCATTGTTCGTCATTCGACAGAAACGACCAATGGCTGTAAATTTTCGTATATGAGCGCCGACTGGGACGATCTCAGGGTTTTCCTCACCCTCGCCCGCGAGGGCAGCCTGACCATGGCCGCCAAGCGGCTCGGCGTGAGCCATCCGACCGTGGCGCGCCGCGTCCATGCGCTGGAGGAGCGCATCGGCGTGCGGCTGTTCGACCGCCTGCCCGACCGCTTCGTGCCGACCTCGGCCGGCGAGGAACTGCTCGCCGATACAGAGGCGATGGAGCGCGCCGCCGAATCGATCGGCCGTCGCAGCGCCGGGCTGACCGATACCGCGCGTGGCGTGGTGCGCATTTCCGCTGGCGAGGCGATGACGACGCTGGTGGCGCGTCACTTACCCTCCCTGCGCGGCCGCCTGCGCGAGATAGAGTTCGAGTTGGTCACCAGTCACATGCTGGCCAACCTGTCGCGCCGCGAGGCCGACCTGATGATCCGCGAACAGGTGCCGGACCTCGCCGACATCGTCGCGCGCAAGCTGGGCCGCGTGGCCTATGCGGTCTACGGCGTACCAGATCTCGCCCCGGCGGGCCGCGCCTCGCCGGACAAGCTGCGCGTCCTGCCATGGGTGGGCTTCGACGAGGATCACAGCTACATGCCAGGCCAGAAATGGATGGCCGAGTTGCTCGTTGACGCGAAGCCGACGGTGCGGACCAATAACTGGATGGTGTTGCACGAGGCCGTGCGATCGGGTGCCGGACTCGCCGTCCTGCCCTGCTATCTCGGTGACCCGGATCCCGCGCTGCGCCGTGTCGGCGGCCTCCTCGACGACGTGGCGGTCGACCAATGGCTGCTGGTGCATCGCGATCTACGCGGGCTGCCGCGCGTACGCGCCGTCATGGACGCGCTGATCGATCTGTTCCAGCGGCATAAACCGTTGTTGGAAGGCCGCGAGCGCGGGGCACGCGCAGCCGCCTAAACCCGCCCTGTTCGGCAAGCGATGGCACGCGCGAAGAAGCCGCTCCCCCATAGGGACGGGAGGCTTTGTCGGCGTGTAGGCTCGCCGCGATTCAGGGAGGGCAGGCGCGTGGCGGGCAAGCTTCAGGACAAGGTCGCGATCATCACGGGCGGCGGCAGCGGCATGGGGCGCGAGACTGTGCTGCGCTTTCTCGACGAGGGCGTCAAGGTGCTGGTCGCCGACCTCAACGAAGATAACGGCAAGGAAACCCTGTCGCTGGCGCGTGCCCGCGGCCAGGGCGAGCGCATCGGTTTCATCCGCACCGACGTGGCGCTGGAACGCGACGTGGCGGCGATGGTGGACGAGGCGCAACGGCTCTTCGGCACGCTCGACATCGCCTATCTCAACGCCGGTGTCGGCGGCGCCTTCGGCCCGATCGCCGAGACCACGGTCGAAGGCTGGGATTACACCTTCGCGGTACTCACCCGCAGCGTCTTCCTCGGCATGAAGCACGCCTCGATCGCCATGAAGTCGCACGGTCGCGGCGGCGCCATTCTGAGCACCGCCTCGATCGCCGGCATCGTCGGCGGTGGCGGCTCGCACGCCTATTCCGCCGCCAAGGCCGCCGTGATCAGCCTGACCGAGAACGTCGCCGCAGAGCTCGCGCCACACCGCATCCGCGTCAACGCCATCGCGCCGGGCGTGATCTCGACGCCGCTGGTGCATCGCGGTCGACCGGAGAAATTCGAGCAGCAATTCGCGCGCCAGCCCTGGCCCGAGCGCGGCGAGGGCTCGCACATCGCCGCCGCCGCGGCGTTCCTATGCTCCGACGATGCGCGCTTCATCACCGGCGAGGTGCTGAAGGTCGATGGCGGGCTGCTGGCGCAGGGCATCGCCTTGTGGGGCGCCGGCAAAGACAACCCCTTCCTGCGTACCGCTGGCGTCAACCACGGCACGACCGGCAAGGCGATGGAAGTGCGGCGACTGGAGTAGTCAGCCTACGGCCAGCTGAAGCGGATGTTGTTCTTCGCCAGGCCGTCGAGCACGACCTGGATGCCGCCCGACTTGATCATCCATTCCAGCCGGTGGTCGCGGTATTCGCGGCGCATCTGACCCGAGGCAAGGCGCTCGGCGGCATTGGCCATGCCGGCCTTGGCGCCCTCGAACTCGGTGAAGGTCTGCGCCACCGATGGCCGCTCCTTGATACGCTTGAGCCAACGATCGAGCGCTGAGTCCGGCGTAGGCCCGATGCCGTAGTGGAAGGAGCGGTTGAGGTACGGTGCCACCGACAGGTCGGCCCAGCCGAAGCTCGCGCCGTTGAACCAGGTGCGCTCGCCGAGCTGGCGGTCGAGCCAGGCCTGAATCTGAGCGGTCTGTTTCGTCGCCGCGGCGATCAGTGAGTCCTTCAGCGCGCCTTCGGCACGCTTGAACCAGTTGATCTCGCCCAGGCCCCAATTGATCGCCTCGTAATGCGTATCGCAGATGTCCTCGATCATGCGCGCTCGGGCGCGCTCGGCCGGATCACGCGGCAGCAACGGTGGCGTCGGCCACTTGTCCTCGATGTATTCGAGGATGATCGTCGAATCGAAGATGCGCACGTCGCCGTCGACCAACGCCGGCACCTCGGCGCGCAGACTGGCATCGACGAAGCCGCCGGCGGCGGAACCCGAGCCGATACCAACCGGCAGCTGGGGCGTGAAAGCGACGCCCTTCTCGCGCAGCGCGATCTTGACCTTCTGGACATAGGACGACAGCGGATGTTCGTAGAGCAGCATAGGTCTCGTTCCGGCGGGGTAGCTCATGGATTGTCGGACGCGCGCCACCTCAAGCGCAAGCCGTCGCCTCGACACATGGTGGGCGGCACGCACCGACGCAGAGCCAGAAGGATCCGCGCGCTTAAGTCTTGCCATCGCGTAACGCCGTTCCGCTTCGCGTGACATCGGCGTCATCTTTTCTTGTTTGCCGTCCCGGCCACCCGCTACCTTCATCGTGGTCTTCGGGACCCGCCCCTCGGGAGGACACGATGAAGTTCACCTGGTTCCATCTGATGCCCTGGCCCCATCTGCCGGATGACTTCCGCGAGAAGCATCGCTCGGTGTGGGTCGACATCCCGACGACCTTGTACGACGCCAAGCGCGGCCATCACGTCTATCACGACTACTTCGACCAGCTCGAATACGCCGAGACGATGGGCTTCGACGCGCTGGGCGTGAACGAGCATCATGCCAACGCCTATGGCCTGATGCCCTCGCCCAACCTGATGGCCGCCGCGCTGGCGCGCCGCACCAGCAAGGCAGCGCTGATGGTGCTGGGTGATTCGATCGCGCTCTACAATCCGCCGATCCGCGTCGCCGAGGAATTCGCCATGCTCGACGTCATCACCGGCGGTCGCCTCGCCTGCGGCTTCCCGGTGGGCACGTCGATGGACACCAACTACGCCTACGGCACCATCCCCGCGCTCACCCGTGAAAAGTACAACGAGGCGCACGAGCTGATCATGCGGGCGTGGCGCGAGGACGAGCCCTTCGCCTTCAACGGCCGCTACACCAAGCTGCGCTACGTCAATTGCTGGCCCAAGCCGATCCAGCGGCCGCGCCCGCCGATCTTCATCCCCGGCGGCGGCTCGATCGAGACCTACGATTTCTGTCTCGAGTTCGACTACACCTATTGCTACCTCAGCTACTCGGGCTATCTGCGCGCCAAGCAGTTGATGGACGGCTACTGGGAGCGCGTCGCCAAGGCCGGCAAGGACGAAAGCCCTTATCGCGGCGGCTTCGCCCAGGTGATCTGCGTCGCCGACACGGACGCTGAAGCGGAGAAGCTCTACAGCAAGCACGTGCACTACTTCTATAACCGCTGCCTGCACGTCTATCCCGGCTTCGCCGACGCGCCGGGCTACCGCACGGTCAAGACCCTGCAAGCCAACATGATCACGCAGCTCACCCAGGCGCAGCTGCGCAACTACCCGACGCTTACCTGGAAGGACCTCGTCGACCAAGGCTACGTCATCGCCGGTTCGCCCAAGACGGTCTACGACCGCATGGTCGATCTGGCGAAGACCCTGCGCGTGGGCAACATCTTCGGCCTGTTCCAGGTCGGCGACATGCCGGGCGACAAGGTCCGGCATTCGACCAAGCTGTTCGCCGAGCAGGTCATGCCCAAGCTCAAGGCCGAGTTGTTCCAGGAGTGGAAAAACGAGGATCGCTTCTGGATCAAGCCGATGCAGCAGAGCGAGCGCCGTCAGATGGCCGCGGAGTAAGCATGACCATCACGTCTCGTCTGATCGACGTCGCCGGCGGCCGCAACAAGGTCCGCGTCTACGAGGGCGGCGACGGACCGCCACTATTCTATCTGCACGGCGCCGGCGGGCTGATGCGCGAGGATCGCTTGATCGCCGCACTGGCGCGCCACTACCGCGTCTATGCACCGCTGCTGCCGGGCTACGAGGATTCCGTCGGCGAAGAGCGCCTGCGTGACATGCTCGACATGACCTTGCATGGCTACGACGTCATGCAGGCTCTCGGGCTCTCCAAGCCGCTGGTCGTCGGCCATTCGATGGGCGGCATGATCGCCGCCGAGATGGCGGCGATCGCGCCCAATGAGATCGAGCGCCTGGCCTTGATCGCGCCGGCCGGCATCTGGCTGCCCGAGCATCCCATCGTCGACATCTTCGCCCTGCTGCCGCAGGAATTCCCGCACTACCTGTTCCACGACGTCGAGGCCGGCGTGAAGCTGATGACGCCGGGCGGCGACATGAACGACGTGAAATTCCTCGCCGAGTTCATGATCGCCAACGCCCGCCGCCTGGGCACCGCCGGCAAGATGCTGTTCCCGATTCCCGAGCGCGGGTTGTCGGAACGGCTCTACCGCATCAAGGCGCGTACGCTCGTGGTGTGGGGCGAGAACGACAAGCTGATTCCGCCGGTCTATGCTGGGGAGTTCATCAAGGGCATATCCGGCGCGCGGCTGATGACCATCCCGCAAGCCGGCCACCTCGTCGGCCACGAGAAGCCCCATGCGCTGGTCGAGGCGTTGCGCACGCTGAATTGATCTCGGGGAGCGCCGACGGGGCTCGACGACCTCGCTGACCGGAACCAGGCGATAGCTTTGCCTGTGTGGTCACTTCTTCTTGCGCGTGATGCCGCCGTTGAATTTGCCCTTGGCCGCGCCGTAGTCCCGGGCATTGCCGCCGAACATGGTGCCGGTCGAGATTGGCTTGTCGCTGGCGTCGTAGCGTACCGACTGTCCGGGTGTGCACGACACCACGTAGAGCTCGCCATTGTACGGATCGCAGATGCACAGGTACGTGGTGCCGAAAAAGCTATGGGTCTCGTCACACACGACCGCGTGGCCCGCGCCATTGTCGAACGTAACGCCGAGCATGCAGGGTGTGCCGTCCGCGGTCGCATCGATGGCCGCTTGGACAACGCCGGCCTCGCCGACATTGGCGCGCTCCCACTGGCCTAGGCCGAGATCGGCCAGCACTTTCGGATAAAGCGAAGGCGTGGCGCCGGTTGTGTCGAAGTCGTGCGTGCCGCCCTCGTGCTTGTTGTAGATGTTGTAGACCTCCTGCTCGCTCTTGACTGCGTAATCGTACGCCGCCCTCGATAGCGTCTGGCCGACAAAGCTGCCGCCGGGGATACCGCTGGTCTGCAGCTGCGCGCCTGCCGCCATGCCGGCGAACATCAGTCCTTTCTTGATCTTGAAGTTGATCATCACGATCGAGGCCATGCCGCAGGACATCTCCTTGTCCTGCGAGCGCACCATGTGGACACTGGCGAAGCGCGAAAGTCGGACGAACCAGGACATCTTCGATCCTCTATGAAGAAAAGTGATTGCTCGTTCACTTATGATAACAGAAAACTGACCCGCGTCACTTGAATTGCGCGCGACGATCCACAGTCGCTATAGGTGCCACCCGCGTTCGCTCGTTCTGGAGAAACCGCGCCGTGAGCGGTGACATCGACGAATTCCGTCTGCTTCTCGCCAAGGTCGGCACCGGTGCCGGCCTGAGCGAGGCCGAGGCCGAGCGTGCCTTCGACATCATGACGGCGGGTAACGCCACGCCGGCGCAGATGGGCGCCTTCCTGATGGCGTTGCGTGTACGCGGCGAGAGCGTCGAGGAACTGGCTGGCGGCGCGCGCGTGCTGCGCGCCAAGGTGCTGAAGGTCGAAGCGCCGGAGGGGACCATCGACATCGTCGGTACCGGCGGTGATCACCACGGCACGTACAATGTTTCGACCGCCTCCGCGCTGGTGGTGGCGGGTTGCGGCGTGCCGGTGGCCAAGCACGGCAATCGCGCCTTCACGTCGAAATCCGGCGCCGGCGACGTGCTGTCGGCGCTGGGTGTCGGCATGGACGTGCCGGTTCCGGCCCTGCAACGCGCGCTCATCGAGGCCAAGATCTGCTTCCTGATGGCGCCGCGCCATCACAGCGCCATGCGCAATGTCGCCGGCCCGCGGGTGGAACTCGCCCCGACCCGCACCATCTTCAACCTGTTGGGCCCGCTGTCGAATCCGGCCCTGGTGAAGCGCCAGCTCGTAGGCGTCTATGATCGCCGCTGGGTGCCGCTGGTCGCCGGCGCGCTGGGCCGGCTCGGGCTGGAGCGGGCGCTGGTGGTGCACGGCACGGATGGCATGGACGAGATCACCACGACGACGACGACCTACGCCGCCGAGATGACGCGCGATGCCGGCGGCAAGGTCACGGTGCGCGAGCTGGAGATCAAGCCGGAGGACGCCGGATTGCCGCGCGGCACCATCGAGGCACTCAAGGGCGGCGATCCGGCGCACAATGCGCGGGCCATCCACGCCGTTCTGGCAGGCGAGACGAGCGCGTTTCGCGATATCGTGCTGCTCAACAGTGCGGCAGCATTGATGGTCGCTGGCAAGGCGAAGGACCTGAAGGACGGCGTGGCGCAGGCCGCGCGGTCGATCGCTTCGGGGGCCGCCAAGGCCTCGCTTGCGCGGCTGATCGAGCTCTGCGGTCCGGTAGCGGCGTGAGGACGAGATGGCGGATAGCGACACGCTGAAGATGATCGCCGGCTTCGCCGCCACGGGCACGGCGCTGGACAAGATCTGCGCCGACAAGGCCGAGTTGGTGGCGCGGCGCAAGAAGGAGCGGTCGCTGGCCTCGCTCGAGGCCAAGGCGCACGCCGCTGGCCCGACACGCGGCTTCGCCAAGGCCTTGCGGGCGGCCGTCGCCGCGGGACGCTACGGCCTGATCGCCGAGATCAAGAAGGCGTCGCCGTCCAAGGGCCTGATCCGGCCCGACTTCGATCCGCCGTCGCTTGCCGCGGCCTACGCCGCCGGCGGCGCTACCTGCCTGTCGGTGTTGACCGATATCCCCTACTTCCAGGGTGATGATTCCTACCTGGTCGCCGCCCGCGCCGCCGCTCCCGCTCTGCCGGCGCTGCGCAAGGACTTCATGATCGACCCCTACCAGGTGGTCGAGAGCCGCGCCCTGGGCGCCGACTGCATTCTGCTGATCATGGCCTGTCTTTCCGACGGCCTGGCGACCGATCTTCATGCTGCGGCAGACGCCTGGGGTATGGACGTGCTGATCGAGGTTCATGATCAAGCTGAGCTTGAACGAGCACTTAAACTAAAATCTCAGCTTATTGGTATCAATAACAGGAATCTCAAGACACTAAGCGTTTCTCTTAAAACAACACTTGAGCTTATGAAATCTCTCCCGAAAGACCGGTTGGGCGTTTCAGAGAGTGGCCTGGACAATCCGCAGGATCTCACTCGCATGGCCAGGGCCGGCGCACGCTGCTTCCTGATCGGCGAGAGCTTCATGCGCAAGCCGGATGTCGCCGCTGCCGTTCGCGCGATGATCGCCGATCCCCTGCCGCTGGTGGCCGCGTGAGCGAACTCACCCATTTCGACCCCGAGGGCAACGCCCGGATGGTCGATGTCGGCGAAAAGGCCGAGACCGAGCGGACGGCCACGGCCCGCGCCTCGGTGCGGATGCGGCCCGAGACCTTGCGCCTGATCCAGGACAAGGCGGTGGCCAAGGGCGACGTGCTGGCGGTGGCGCAACTCGCCGGCATCATGGCGGCCAAGCGCACGCCCGATCTGATCCCGCTCTGCCATCCGCTGGCGCTGACCTCGGTGCAGGTGACCTTGCGCTGCGAGCCCGCGACCTCGAGCGTCGAGGTCGAGGCGACCTGCCGCCTGCGCGGCAAGACCGGCGTCGAGATGGAGGCGCTGACGGCGGCCTCGGTCGCGGCGCTTACCGTCTACGACATGTGCAAATCGGCCGACCGCGGCATGGTCATCGGCGAGGTGCGGCTGGTGCACAAATCCGGCGGCAAGTCGGGCACGTTCGAGGCGCCGTGATGCTCTCGGTCAGCGACGCCCTCGGCCGTATCGTCGGCGCCTTCGCGCCGCTGGCGACGGAGACCGTCTCGGTTGCCGACGGCACCGGTCGCGTGCTCGCCGAGCCGGTGATCGCCCGCCTCGACCAGCCCTCGGCCGATTTGTCGGCCATGGACGGCTACGCCGTCATCGGCGCCGACTGCGCGCGCCTGCCGGCGACCTTGAAGGTGGTCGGCAGCGCGCCAGCGGGCGGCTCCTATGACCAGACGCTGCGGTCAGGCGAGGCCGTGCGCATCTTCACCGGCGGTCCGCTGCCGACGGGCGCCGACACCATCGTCATCCAGGAGAACACGCGGATCGATGCGCCCGGCGGCGTTACGATCGTCGAGGGCGCGACGCCCGGACGGCACATCAGGCGCAAGGGCCTTGATTTCTCCAAAGGCGCCGAGGGCATCGCCGCCGGCCATGTTCTGACGCCACGCGACGTGGCGCTGGCGGCGGCGATGAACGTGCCATGGCTCACCGTCTGGCGCCGCCCGCGCGTGGCCATCCTCGCCACCGGCGACGAGCTGGTGATGCCGGGCGAGCCGGTCGGGCCCAACCGCATCGTCTCGTCCTCCGGCCTCGCCGTCGCGGCGCTGGTCAAGGCCTGGGGCGGCGAGCCCACGGTCATGGGCATCGCGCGCGACGATCGCGCTGTCATCGGCCGGCATGTCGCGGCGGCCAAGCGCTTCGACCTGCTGGTGACCTTGGGCGGCGCCTCGGTGGGTGACCACGATCTGGTGCAGGACGTGCTCAAGGCCGAGGGCTTCTCCCTCGATTTCTGGCGCATCGCCATGCGTCCCGGCAAGCCGCTGATGTTCGCCGACACGCCGGGCTGCAAGGCACTGGGCCTGCCCGGCAATCCGGTCTCGACCCTGGTCTGCGCGCTGCTCTTCCTGCGCCCGGCGATCGAACGCATGAGCGGCCTGCCGGGCGCCCCTGTAGCGACGACGACGGCGATCCTGTCGGTCGATGTCGGCGCCAACGACACGCGCGAGGACTACGTGCGCGCGACTCTGTCGCGCGACGCCCACGGCGCGCTCAATGCCGAGCCGTTCAAGGTTCAGGACAGTTCCATGCTGGGCATCATGGCGCGCGCCAATGGCTTCATTGTGCGACCGGCACATGATCCCGCGCGCCGCGCCGGCGAGGCCATCACGGTTGTGGATTTCGGGACAATGGGCGGCGCCTTTTGAGCGACTTGTCCGGGGGCAACTTGACGCAGAGCGCGAACTAAACTAGAACACGCGTGTGGTTTCGCGTTTTGTTCTAGATGTAGTGTGCCTCAGCGGGAGACGGTGATGCTCACCCGAAAACAATATGAACTCCTGGTCTTCATCAATCAGCGCCTCAGCGCCGGCGGCGTCTCGCCCTCCTTCGACGAGATGAAGGAAGCGCTGAAGCTGAAATCCAAATCGGGCATCCACCGCCTGATCACCGGGCTGGAAGAGCGCGGCTTTCTGCGGCGCCTGCCACATCGTGCGCGGGCTCTGCAGGTATTGCAGCTCCCCGACGCCGCGTCCGTGTCGGGCAGTCGTGCGGCGCTGAGCACGCCGGGCCTGCGCGAACCCGCCGCCGGCTTCACGCCGCAGGTCATCAAGGGCGATTTCCGCCCCAGCTTCCAGGGCGCCGTGACGCCGGCCAACGCCGCCAGCGCCCTGTCGCTACCGCTCTACGGCAAGATCGCCGCCGGCACGCCGATCGAGGCGCTGCGCGACAACACCAGCTCCATCGACGTGCCGACCTCGCTGCTCGGCCAGGGCACGCATTACTGCCTCGAGGTCGAGGGCGACTCTATGGTCGAGGCCGGCATTCTCGACGGCGACTTCGCCGTCATCCGCCAAGCCGACACCGCCGAGAACGGCAGCATCGTCGTCGCCCTGGTCGACGAGCAGGAAGCCACGCTCAAGCGCATCCGTCGCAAGGGCGCCTCGGTGGCGCTCGAGCCGGCCAACACCGCTTACGAGACGCGCATCTTTGGGCCAGACCGCGTGAAGGTGCAGGGTCGCCTGGTCGGCATCTATCGCCGCTACTGAGATCGTCGATCGGCTTTGGGAACCCACGGCCGATCGCCGCGCGCTTGGCGCGTGGTCTCGATACGCACGGGGCGCCCTTTTCCGCCCAGCCACACCGCGTGTGCGCCGTGTCGCCACAGATCGAAGCGATCGATCGTCCACAGCGCGCCACGACACTGATTGCGTAGCGGCACGACGGAGACGACCGGCACCGCGCCGGCACAGGCGCGCGGCTGCGCCTCGGGTCGCATAACCAGACGCACCTCCACACCATCGCGGCTGAAGACGCACAGCCCGCCGTCGCATCGCAGCGCGCCGTCTGCGCCACTGCCGCTGTCGGGCCAGCGACGGGCCGCCGCCTCGCCGGCGCGCCGCGTCCAGGTCTCGCCGGCGATGCGTTCGCCGCGCGTGCTGTGGAGCACCAGACCACGCTCGCCGCGGATCGCCAGCGCCCGGGCGTCCTCGCTGATCATCAGGTCTGGCGTACGCTGCAGCGGCGTGATGGCGAAGGCCAGCGCCACACCGAGCAGACCGAGCCATCGCCAGCGCGTACCCCAGAAGCAGAACCACAGACCACCCAAGGTCAGCAGCCACAGCGACGCGCCCGGCATCGACGGCGCCACCGACGCCGCGCCCGGCAGAGCTGCGGCCCACCGCGCGATGTCGAGCGTCCATTCGATGCCCCAACCCATCGGCACCAGCGCCAGCCCTTCCAGGCCCAACGGCGCCAGCAGCATGGTCATCAGACCCCAGGGCATCACCCAGATCCCGGTCAACGGCACAGCCAGGAGATTCGCGACGACGCCGACCAGGCTCAGGCGATTGAAGTGGTAGACGGCGAAACCCGCCGTCGCGAGCGACGCCACCAAGGTCGACAGGACGCTATCGGCGGCATAGCGGCCGATCCGGCGTCGCATCCCGTCGGTGCGATCGACGCCTTCCGCGTGACGGCGCGCGCGCCACAGCCGCGCGGCTTCCCAGGCTGCCACCAGCCCGACCACAGCGGCGAAGGAGAGCTGGAAGCTGGCGCCGATGAGGCTCTCGGGCTGGATCAGCAGGATCACGGCGGCCGCCCAGCACACCAAGCGCAGGGTCAGCGCCGTGCGGTCGGTCAGCACGCCGATCAGCACGATCGCCAGCATACCGAAAGCGCGCTGGGCCGGCACCGGCGCGCCGGCGAGGGCGAGGTAGAACGCCGAGCCCAGCAAGGCCGCGACGGCGGCGATCTTCTTGACCGGGACACGCAACGCGATGCCAGGCAGAAGGGCCAAGCCGTAGCGCACCAGCCCCATCATCAGCCCGGCCGCGAAGGCGAGATGCAGGCCGGAGATCGACAGGATATGCGCCAGGCCGGAGTCGCGCAGCGTCTGTTGGGCCTCCTTCGACAGGCCGTTCTGGTCGCCGGTGAGGATGGCGGCGGCGAAGGCGCCGGCGTCACCGGGCAACGCGGTGGTGATGCGCTCGGTGAGCCCTCGCCGCAGCTCGTCGATGCGCATGATCAAGCCCGAAGGCTGGCCGCGCTCGACCAGCACCGGCGCGCCCGTGGCGTAGCCCACAGCGCCCAGCCGCTGGAACCAGGCGAAGCGCTGGAAGTCGAAGGCGCCGGGCAAGGCCGGTCCGGCCGGCGGATGCAGCATGGCGGGAATCGCGACACGATCGCCGGTGACATGCGGAAATGGCGCGCGCGTCACAGAGATGCGCACACGCGACGGCGTGGCGCTCTCCTTCACGCCGCGCAGCGCCACCCGATCGAGGATGACGCGCCGGCCCTCCGGCAGGATGCCGATCTCGATGACCCGACCTTCGACGATGCCGCTATAGCCGCGCGCCAGCACCGGCGCGGCGACGCTTTGAGTCCGCCAGATCGCGGCGCTGAACCCGAGCCCGCCGGCGGTCAAGGTCACGCCGATCGCCAGCAGCGCCGGCGCTGCGCCGCGCGCCGCGCACAGGAGCAGGCCGATCAGCGTGACGGCGACACCCAGCCAGGACGGCGGCTCGCTGGGTAGTTCGAAGTAAACCGCGATGCCCAGACCCAAAGCCACCGGCGTCCACAGCGCCCAGCGTTCGCGCTCGGCGTCGAGGCGCCGCGCCACGGCCAGCACAAGGCGCGCCGCGAGGCCATGCCCGGCGGCTGCGACACCGGGCTGCGGCGTGGCGGCGAGGCTCATGCTCTATGGATTTGACAGAAGACACCCTCTCACCGCCTATGCTCTCGCCGCTTTTTGACCGAAAAGAGGCTGATTTCACCGGATCGCGCATGACCGTCGTCACCCGTTTTGCCCCCTCGCCCACCGGCTTCCTGCATATCGGCGGTGCCCGCACGGCACTGTTCAACTGGCTGTTCTCGCGCCACCACGGCGGCACCTACCTGCTGCGCATCGAGGACACCGACCGTCAGCGCTCGACCAAGGAGGCCATCGACGCGATCCTCGATGGGCTCAACTGGCTCGGCCTGAAATGGGATGGCGAGGTCGTCTACCAGTTCGCCCGAGCCAAGCGGCACGCCGAGGTGGCGCAAGAGCTCCTGGCCGCCGGTAAGGCCTATTACTGCTACGCATCGCCGGCCGAGCTTGAGGCTATGCGCGAGGAGGCGCGCAAGGCGGGCAAGCCGATCCGCTACAACGGCCTGTGGCGCGACCGAGACCCCAAGGACGCGCCGCCTGGCGTAAAGCCGGTGATCCGTATCAAGGCGGCGCAGACCGGCTCGACCACGGTGCGCGACCATGTCCAGGGCGAGGTTACCGTCGCCAACGACCAGCTCGACGACATGGTGCTGCTGCGCGCCGACGGTACGCCGACCTACATGCACGCCGTGGTGGTCGACGACCACGATATGGGCATCACCCACGTGATCCGCGGCGACGACCACCTCAACAACACCTTTCGCCAGCTCCAGGTCTACGAGGGCATGGGCTGGAAGGCGCCGGAGTTCGCCCATATCCCGCTGATCCACGGCGCCGACGGCGCCAAGCTGTCGAAACGTCATGGCGCGCTGGGCGTCGAGGCGTATCGCGACATGGGTTACCTGCCTTCGGCGCTGCGCAACTATCTGCTGCGGCTGGGCTGGGGCCACGGCGACGAGGAGATCATCCCGACCGACAAGGCGATCGAGTGGTTCGACATCGACGACGTCGGCCGCGCCGCCTCGCGGTTCGACTTCGCCAAGCTCACCAACCTCAACGCCCATTATCTGCGCGAGACGCCGGACGGCGAGCTGCTGCCGCTGGTGCGGCCACTGATCGAGGCGACGCTGGGAGCGGCGCTGTCGGTGACGGCTCTCGAGCGCATCACGCGCGGCATGAACGGCGTGAAACAGCGCACGCGCACCGTGACGGAGCTGGCGGCGGGTCTGGTCTTTTATGCCCGCGCTGGCGCCCCCCAGATGGACGACAAGGCCAAGGCCATGATGACCCCCGAGGCCTGCGGCCTGCTGGCGCGCGTCGCCGCGGCCCTTGCCTCGCCCTCGGTTGATTGGGCGGAATCAACGTTGGAGGCGGCAGTCAAGACGGTGGCCGAGACCGCCCAGGTGAAGCTCGGCCAGATCGCCCAGCCGCTGCGCGCGGCGTTGACCGGTTCCACCGTGTCGCCCGGGATTTTCGAGGTCCTGGCGATCCTCGGCCGCGAGGAAGCGCTGATGCGTTTGCGTGCAGCCGCCTGACGGCTGGCGCATGACGTCCGTGCGTTGCGCCCCCCGGACCGGCTTGTTAGTTTACAGACGACCTTTTCGGCCAATCCGGGGGCGCCATGTCCGTACGCGCGGCGGGTGGCGGGGCTTGGCCAACGCGAGTTTCGAGCGGGAGCGACCATGAGCAACACCGGCACCGTAACCCTTACGGACGACGCCACCGGCAAATCCTGGAAATTCCCGGTCCTCGGGGGCTCGATCGGCCCCAACGTGATCGATGTCCGAAAGCTCTACGGCGACACCGGCTATTTCACCTACGACCCCGGCTTCACCTCGACCGGCTCCTGCGAATCGAAGATCACCTACATCGACGGCGACAAGGGCGTCCTGCTGCATCGCGGCTACAACATCGCCGAGCTGGCCGAGAAGAGCGACTTCATGGAGCTCTCCTACCTGCTCCTCAACGGCGAGCTGCCCAACGCCCAGCAGAAGGCCAAGTTCACCCGCGACATCACCATGCACACCATGCTGCATGAGCAGATCGCGACGTTCTATCGTGGCTTCCGCCGTGACGCGCATCCGATGGCCGTGTGCTGTGGCGTGGTCGGCGCGTTGTCGGCCTTCTATCACGACTCGCTGGACATCAACGATCCGCACCAGCGGATGGTCGCGTCGTACCGGCTGATCGCCAAGATGCCAACTATCGGCGCCATGGCCTACAAGTACTCGGTCGGCCAGCCCTTCATGTATCCCGACAACAAACTGAGCTACGCCGGCAACTTCCTGCGCATGATGTTCGGCGTGCCGGCCGAGGAATACGTGATGAACCCCGTCGTCGAGAAGGCGATGGACCGCATCTTCATGCTGCACGCCGACCACGAGCAGAACGCCTCGACGTCGACGGTGCGTCTGGCCGGCTCGTCGGGTGCCAACCCGTTTGCCTGCATCGCCGCCGGCATCGCCTCGCTGTGGGGCCCCAGCCACGGCGGCGCCAACGAAGCTGTGCTGAAGATGCTCCAGGAGATCGGCGGCAAGGACAAGATCGGGCCGTTCCTGGCGCGCGTGAAGGACAAGGCGGACCACACCCGCCTGATGGGTTTCGGCCACCGCGTCTACAAGAACTACGACCCGCGCGCGACTGTGATGCGCAAGAGCTGCCACGAGGTGCTGGCGACGCTCGGCATCGGCAGCGATCCGCTGCTCGAGCTCGCCATGGAGATGGAGGAGTTCGCGCTCAAGGATGACTATTTCATCTCCAAGAAGCTCTACCCCAACGTCGACTTCTACTCGGGCATCATCTTCCGCGCGCTGGGCATCCCGGTCAGCATGTTCACGGTGATCTTCGCCATCGCGCGCACCGTGGGTTGGATCTCGCAGTGGACCGAGATGATCGAGGATCCGCAGTCCAAGATCGGCCGTCCGCGCCAGCTCTATAGCGGCCAGACCGAGCGGCCCTACACGCCGCTGCACGCTCGCAAGTAGGGAACGGGACCGCCTGGGCGCGGAGGAGACGGAACATGGCGGCGCGCGGCGAGGCAAGCGACAGGTGGGCGGCGAGCAATGGCCTGCCGGTACGGGTTGACCGCCCGCGCCTGGTACGCGTCGGCGCCGCCGCCAACGACAACCGCGCCCCGGCCCTCACCATAGCGCGGCGCTTGGCGTTCGTCGCACTGGGCGCCGGCGTTGCGACGACTCTGATCTTGCTGTGGGGTTGAGGCGCGACCTGTCGACCTCGTGATGGTTCGGCGAAACAAGAAGCGGCGCCGCAGAGCATCCGGCGCCGCTTTTCGTCGGCCGTTTGACCGCGAGGTCCTTCGCCGCGCTCAGGGCGCCAGCGTGGCTCAACCTCGCTGGATCAGCTCGATCTTGTAGCCGTCCGGGTCCTCGACGAAAGCGATCACCGTCGTGCCGTGCTGCACCGGGCCGGCCGGACGCGGGATCTTGACGCCTTCCTTGGCCAGCTTCTCGCACGCGCCATAGACGTCGGGCATGCCGATCGCGAGATGGCCGAATGCGGTGCCCATCTCGTACTTGTCCTTGCCGTAGTTGTAGGTCAGCTCGATGACCGCGTTGTCGGTCTCGTCGCCGTAGCCGACGAAGGCCAGGGTGTACTTGCCGGCCGGCACGTCGCGCTTGCGCAGAAGCTTCATGCCCAGCAGCCGCGTGTAGAAGTCGATCGACTTGTCGAGGTCGCCGACGCGGATCATGGTGTGCAGCATGCGGTAGCCGGCTTCGGCGGTCGCGCCATCCATGGTCATACCCTCCCTGTGCGCGGCCTAGATGCCGCGGATCATGGCCGCGAACGTCGCCTCGGCCGCCACCTTGCCGTCGACGATCGCCTTGCCCTCGAACTTCCACACGCTCTGCCGCGCTTGCAGCTTGTTGACATGGATCTCGACGCGATCCCCCGGCGTCACCGGTTTTCGGAAGCGGACGTTATCCATCGACAGGAAGTAGACCAGCTTGCCCTCCGACGCCGCGCCCAGGGTCGCCACCACCAGCACCGCCGCGGTCTGCGCCATCGATTCGACGATCAGCACGCCAGGCATCACGGGATCGGTCGGGAAGTGGCCCTGGAAGAAGGGCTCGTTGATCGAGACGTTCTTGATCCCGACGGCGCTTTCTCCCAGGCGCAGATCGATGACGCGATCGACGAGCAGCAGCGGATAACGGTGCGGGATCATCTTCATGATCCGGTTGATGTCCACCACATCGATCACCGTCGGAACGGCGGTAGGTATCGCAGTCATCACATCGCTCGCCTCGCCACGGACCGCCGGCTCAGAACCGGGTACCGAAGCTGAAGTTGAAACGCTGCCGATTGTCGAACGGCTGGAACTTGATCGGGAACGAATAGTCGAGCCGCAACGGGCCAAAGGGCGAGACCCACTGGATGCCGACGCCCGCGGTCACCCGCAGCGCCGAGGAATCGCGGATCGTCGGGCCGACGTCGTCGGTGCCCCACAGGCTGCCGGCCTCGATGAACCCCTTGCCGACAATATTGAGCTCTTTGGGCAGGCCGAGCGGGAAGCTGATCTCACCCGTCGTGGTGTAGAAGTACTTGCCACCCAGCGAATCGTTGCCGTCGCGTGGACCGATGCCGGCGGTCTGGAAGCCGCGCAACGTGTCACCACCGATGAAGAAGCGCTGGGCGATCTTCACGTCGTCGCGGATGCCGAAGACGGCGCCGGCCGAGCCCTGGAAGGACAGGACGAAGTCCTGGATCAGCGGGAAATAGATCGCAGCGTCGGCGCGGTTGCGCAGAAAGTGCTCCGTACCGCCCAAACCGCCGAGCTCCGTCGACCAGCGAACGACCCAGCCTTTCGTCGAAAGCTGGCGATCGTCCCGACGATCCCAGGTGATGACCGTACCCACTTCCGAGGTATAGGTCTTGCCCGCCTGCCGCCTGATGAAGGGCGAGGCGTTGGTACCGACGTTGAAGATCTCGTCGTACTTGAACGAGTACTTGAAGGTCTGCCGCGTGTGCTCGGACAGCGCGTAGCCTACCCGCACAGCTGCGCCGATCGTCCTCTCGTCGAACGAGCTGGTGGCCTGCAGATCGCGGCCGATGCGAAAGACATCGAAGCCGGCCGCCACGTTGCGTTCGAGGAAGTACGGTTCGGTGAAACTCAGGTCGATCTGTGTCTGGCGTGTGCCGAGCGAAAGACCCAGGCGCAAATCCTGGCCTTTGCCCAGGAGGTTGCGCTCGCGCACCGTGATGTCGCCGAGCACGCCGGCCGAGGTCGAATAGCCGGCGCCGAACGAGATCTCGCCGGTGCTCTGCTCGACGACGTTGACGTCGATGATCGTCTTGTCCTGCGCCGAACCTTGCTGGTTGGTAACGTCGATCTTCTCGAAATATCCCAGCGCGCGCAGACGCTGCTGCGAGCGGCGGAGCTTGGCGGCGTTGAAGGCGTCGCCCTCGGCGAGGCGGAATTCGCGGCGTATCACCCGGTCGAGCGTACGCACGTTGCCCGCGATGTTGATGCGCTCGACATAGACGCGCGGGCCTTCCTGCACGTCGAAAGTGATGTCGACCGTCTTGGTGTCCTTGTTGCGCTTGATGTTGGGGCGCACGTCGACGAAGGCGTAACCGAGCGTGCCGACCGCCTCGGTGATGGCGTTGACCGTGGCCTCGACCTCGTCGGCATTGTACCAGTCGCCTTCACGCGCGACGACCATCGCCTTCAGCGTGTTGATATCGATGCCTTCGAAGCGCGAGTTGACCTCGAGCTTACCGAACTTGTAGCGCTCGCCTTCCTGGATGGTGAACGTGACGAAGAAATGATCCTTCTTCGGCGTCAGCTCGGCGACCGAGGACACGACGCGGAAATCGGCGTAACCCTCCGATAGGTAGAACTTGCGCAGCATCTCCTTGTCGAAGTTGATCCGGTCGGGGTCGTAGCGGTCGTCGGAGGTCAGGAAGCGGAACCACGCGGTCTCGACCGAGCGGATCTGCTCGCGCAGTCTGCCGTCACTGAAGTTTTCGTTGCCGACGAAGCTGATGCGGCTGATCGCCGTGATGCTGCCCTCGAAGATTTCGAACACGAGGTCGACGCGGTTCTGGTCGAGCCTGATGATCTTGGGTTCGATCGCCGCGTTGAAGCGACCGCCCCTGCGATAAACCTCGAGCATCCGGCGCACATCGGACTGCACCTTGGCACGGGTGAAGACGGTGCGCGGCTTCGACGCGATCTCCTGGCGCAGCGTATCGTCCTCGACCCGCCGATTGCCCTCGAATTGCACCCGATTGATGATCGGGTTCTCGACCACCTTGACCACCAGCGTGCTGCCATCGCGCTGGAAGGTGACATCGGCGAACAAGCCGGTCTGGAACAGCGCCTTCAACGACTTGTCGGCCTCGGCCGGATCGAAGGGCTGCCCTTCGCGTACCGAAATGTAGGAGCGGATCGTGTCGGGCTCGACACGACCGCTGCCGGTGATCTGCACCTGCGTGATGATCGGGCCGCGCTGGGCGAGCGCCGGCGCTGCCGATAAACCGGCGACCACAAGCGCCAGGGCGAGGAGGCTTCGCAGGACGCGAATCAACAAAGAACTCCCTGATCCTTTACCCGCCGAGGCGTCGGGATAGCCTCTGTTTAGACCACGCCGGAGCCGACCACCACACCTGAAATTTCAGGGTCTTAGAGGGTCAGCAGGCGGGTGATGATCAGTACGATGTCGTTGTAGGTGGCGAATATCATCAGGCCCCCCATCGCCGCTAGCCCGATCCTGAAGCCGATCTCCTGTGTCCGCTCGCTGAGCGGCCGCCCCCGCACCCACTCGATGGCGTAGAACAGCAGATGACCACCGTCCAGCATGGGCACGGGCAGCAGGTTGAACACGCCCAACGTCACCGACAGGCCGATGACGAAGTAGAGGATGGCGCCCCACCCGATCTGCGACACTTCGCCCGCCGTCTTGGCGATGCGGATCGGCCCGCCGATCTCGTTGGCCGGCCGCAGGCCCAGAATGATCTGCTTGAGGACCGTGTAGATCGTGCCCGACATGTGCCAGACCTCGACCACCGACTGGCCGGCGGCCTCCAGCGGCCCGAAGCGCTTGACTTGGGAGGCGAGCGGGCTGGAAAACCCGAGGCGGCCCTCGACGCGCGTCGTGCCATCGGGCTGGCGGATCTGTTCCGCCACGGGCATCACCGTCAGCTCAATCGTGTCGCGCCCGCGCTGCACCAGAATCTTCGTGGGCTGGCCCGCGCGCTGGCGGATGATCCGCGGGATGTCCATGAAGTAGTCGATGCGCGTGCCCTCGACCTCGAGGATACGGTCGCCGCTGTGCAGGCCGCCCTGCTCGGCGGCGCTGCCCGGGAAGACCCGCCCGACCACCGGCAGCGCCTGCACGCTGTCGATCCCGAGATCGCCCATGCGATGCTCGTTCTTGAAGCGGTCGACCAGAAGACGCGGCGCCGGCGTGATCGAGCGGTGATAGCTCTTGCCGTCGCGCGTGAAGACGATGGTGATCGGCACGCCGGGATAGAGCTGGGCGACGCCGATGATGTCTTCGAAGCTGTCGACGCCGCGACCGGCGATCTCGGTGACGATGTCGCCGGTCTGCATGCCCGCCGCCGCCGCCGGCCCCGAGCCCGCCGGCACGACGACCTGCGGCGGCGTGAAGGGCCGGCCGTAGGTCATCAACAGGACGAACATCAGCACGATGGCCAGCAGCAGGTTGGCGATCGGGCCGGCCGCGACCACGGCGGCGCGTACGACCAGCGGCTGGGTGTGGAAGGCGCGCTTGCGCTCCTCCGCGCTGAGCCGGTCATCGACGGCGCCCGCCCCGGTCGGGTTGCTGTCGCCGAGGAATTTCACGTAACCGCCCAAAGGCAGGATCGAGATCTTCCAGCGCGTGCCGGTCTTCGGGCTGGTCCAGCCCCAAAGCTCGCGACCGAAGCCCACCGAAAAAACCTCGGCCTTGATGCCGTTGCGCACGCCGATCCAGTAGTGGCCCCACTCGTGGACAAACACGAGCACGGTCATGATCACAATGAACGTGATGATGTTGTCAGTAATGAACCCGACAAAATCCATGGGCGCTACATTCCCCTGCGTTCAGACCCGATGCCGGCGGGCCGCGCACAAAGCCTTGGCCTCGGCTCTAGCTTCCTCGTCGATGGCTCGCAAGGTGGCGAAATCGGCACAGTCGCCCGCGATTGTCAGCTTTCTTCCCAACCCGGCGCGGACATCTTCCACGATCCGTGCGATATCGAGAAAACCAATCTCTGACGCAAGAAAAGAATCAACCGCTATCTCATTGGCGGCATTCATTATTGTCGTCGATATCCCACCGGTTTGCAAGGCTTCCCGCGCCAGCCGAAGAGCGGGAAATCGTTCGATATCAGGCACTTCGAAGGTCAGTGCCTGAAGCGTGCGAAAATCCAGCCGCTCGGACGGCGCGTCGATGCGCTCCGGCCAGGCCAGCGCATGCGCGATAGGCGTGCGCATGTCGGGACTGCCGAGCTGGGCGAGGACGGAGCCGTCGCTGTAGGCGACCATCGAATGGATCACCGATTGAGGATGGATGACGATCTCGATGCGCTCGGATGGCACGCCGAACAGGATGTGCGCCTCGATCAGCTCGAGGCCCTTGTTCATCATCGTCGCCGAATCGATCGAAATCTTGGCGCCCATGTCCCAGTTGGGATGTTTCACGGCCTGCGCCGGCGTCGCCGCCGCCATCTCGGCCAGCGACCAATCGCGGAACGGTCCGCCCGACGCGGTGAGGATCAGACGCTCCACCCTGTCGCGGTTACGCTCCTCCAGGCACTGGAAAATGGCGTTGTGCTCGCTGTCTACCGGCATCAGCGTGCCGCCGCCGCGCTGCACCGCGTCCAACAGCAGGCGGCCGGCGCAGACCAGGGCCTCCTTGTTGGCAAGCGCGATCGTGGCGCCGCGCTCGGCGGCGACCAGAATGGGCGGCAGGCCGGCGAAGCCGACGATCGCCGCCATCACCCACTCGGCGGGTCTGGCTGCCGCTTCGCGCAGCCCCTCGGCGCCGCTGGCGACGGCGATACCGGAGCCATCGAGCGCGCGCTTGAGGTCGACATATCGGCGGTCGTCGGCGACCACCGCCAGCTTCGCGCGCAGGCGGCGCGCCTGCTCAGCGAGGAGATCGACATTGGCATTGGCGGTCAGCGCCTCGACCGCGTAGCGCTCCGGGTGGCGCGCCAGCAAGTCGACCGTGCTGCAGCCGACCGAGCCGGTGGAACCGAGAATCGTGACGCGCTTCATGGCCCGCCTACCAGGGCCAGCGGGCGTCGCCGGCCCAACGAATGGCGGCCATCGCCACCGCCGCCGCCATGAGCGCGTCGATACGGTCGAGCAGACCACCATGACCGGGAATCAGCCGCCCGGAATCTTTCACACCGACATGGCGCTTCACCGCCGACTCCGCGAGGTCGCCAACCTGCGATACGACGGACAGCAGGCCGCCGGCCATGGCGATGCCGATCACCGACCCGCCGGTGACGAACCACGCCGTGCAGGCGCCGACGATGATGGCCGCGGCGAGGCCGCCCAGCGCGCCTGACCAGGTCTTTTTGGGGCTGAGCCGCGGCGCCAGCTTCGCGCCCCCCAGGGTGCGTCCCGCGACATAGGCGAAGATATCGGTGGCCCAGACCGTGGCCAGCAGCCAGAGCACGGCCTGCAGGCCGGTTTCCGGCTGATGGCGCAGCGACAGCAGCGACAGCGCGACGATGGCGATGTATGCCGCGCCCGCCAGCAGCAACCCGGGGCGACGCCAGCCGCCCACCAGCAAGCGCCATTCGCGCCAGGCCAACACGACGCCGATGGCCAGCAGCAGATCGAAGAACGGAAAGCCGTGCCAGGTCGCCAGCAGCACCAGCGGCGCCAGCACCAACGCCGAGACGATGCGCAGGATCAGGTCGCGGCGGGGCTTGGAGGGCGCGGCCGCCGCGTCAGCCGGCGACGGCGCCATATCGCCGCTCCCGGCGGCCGTACGCCGCGATCGCGGCGGCGAGCTGGGCCTTGCCAAAATCCGGCCACAGCGTGTCGACGAACAGCATCTCGGCGTAGGCTGATTGCCAGAGCAGGAAGTTGCTGATGCGCTGCTCGCCGCTGGTGCGGATCAGCAGGTCGGGATCGGGAATGTCCGATGTCAGCAGCTCACGCGTCAGCGCCGCCTCGTCGATCGTGCCGGCGTCCAGCGCGCCGGCGGCCGCTCGCTCGGCCAGGCGTTGCGCGGCGCGCACGATGTCGGCGCGACCGCCATAGTTCAGCGCGATGGTGACGTTGATGCGCGCGTTGGCGCGCGTGCGCGCCTCTGCCTCGCCGATCATCGCCGCGATGTCGCTGGGCAGGCCGTCACGGTCGCCGATGACGCGCAGCCGCGCGCCCTCCTTGGCCAGCGTGTCGAGCTCGCTGCGCATGTAATGGCGCAGCAGGCCCATGAGGAACTCGACCTCGTCGGCCGGCCGCTTCCAGTTCTCGGTCGAGAAGCCGAACAGCGTGATGTAGGGGATACCCAGCTCGGCGGCGCCGCGCACCACCTCGCGCACGGCCTCGACGCCGCGGCGATGGCCCGCCGTGCGCGGCAATCCGCGCGCCTTCGCCCAGCGGCCGTTGCCATCCATGATGATGGCGACGTGGCGCGGCACTGACGCGGTTTCGGCGGGCGCGGTGGCGTGCTGAAGCATGCGGGACTCGGGACGACTAGCGGCGCGGGCCGTCAGACCGTCATGATCTCCTTCTCCTTGCTCGCCAGCTGGTCGTCGACGAGCTTGACGTGACGGTCGGTCATCTTCTGCACGTCGTCGTTCAGCTTGCGATGCTCGTCCTGCGTGATCTGGTGATCCTTCTCGGCCTTCTTCAGCACTTCCATGCCGTCGCGCCGCACATTGCGCACCGCCACGCGCGCCTGCTCGGCGTATTTGTGCGCCACCTTGGTGAGCTCCTTGCGCCGCTCCTCGTTGAGCGCGGGAATCGGGATGCGCACCATCGATCCGTCCGGCAGTGGGTTGAGGCCCAGCCCGGCCTCGCGGATCGCCTTGGCGACGGCGGCCACCATGCCCTTGTCCCAGACCGTCACCGACAGCATGCGCGCCTCGGGCGCGCTCACCGTGCCGACCTGGTTCAGCGGCATGCGCTGGCCATAGGCCTCGACCACCACAGGGTCGAGCAAGGTGGTCGACGCACGGCCGGTGCGCAGCCCGGCGAACTCCTTCTTCAGCGCCTCAAGCGCGCCGTCCATGCGTTTCTCGAAGTCCTTGAGGTTTGGCGCAACCATGGTCACACCTCGTCGGTGATGATGGTGAAGGTGCCTTCGCCGCGCATAACCTGCGCGAAGGCGCCGGGCGTGTGAAGGTCGAAAACGAGGATCGGGATGGCGTTCTCGCGCGACAGCGAGATCGCCGAGGCGTCCATCACCTGGAGGTCGCGCGACAGCACCTCGAGATAGGTCAGCCGGTCGTAGCGCTTGGCGTCGGGATCCTTGCGCGGGTCGGCGGTGTAGACGCCGTCGACCTGGGTGGCCTTGAGCATCGCGTCGGCGCCCATCTCAGCGGCGCGCAGCGCGGCCGCCGTGTCGGTGGTGAAGAACGGGTTGCCGGTGCCGGCGGCGAAGATCACCACCCTGCCCTTCTCCATGTGGCGCACGGCGCGGCGGCGGATATAGGGCTCGCACACCGTGGTCATCGGGATGGCCGAGACGACGCGGGTGTGCAGGCCGATCTTCTCCAGCGCGTTCTGCAGCGCCAGTGCGTTGATGACGGTGGCCAGCATGCCCATGTAGTCGGCGCTCGCCCGTTCCATGCCGGCGGCCGCGCCCGAGATGCCGCGGAAGATGTTGCCGCCGCCGATGACGATGCAGACCTGCACGCCCATGGCGTGCACGGCGTGGATCTCCTGGGCGATGCTCGTGAGCATGACGGGGTCGAGGCCGTACTCGCGCTCGCCCATCAGCCCTTCGCCGGACAGCTTCAGCAGGACACGGCGATAGAGGGGCTTCGCGGACATCTTCGGCCTCTGCGGGGGTCGCCGGATACTACACGGCCTGCGACCCGCCGCGCACGGTATTTTGTGTGCAAATCCCGCGCAGACAGCTAGGCCTTGAGCTGGGCCGCGACCTCGGCGGCGAAGTCGCTCTCCTTCTTCTCGATGCCTTCGCCGAGCTGGAAGCGGGCGATGCCGGCGACCTTGACCGGCGCCCCGGCGTCCTTGCCGGCGGCTTCCACGGCCTTGGCGACCTTGGTCTCGCCGTCGATGACGAAGGTCTGCTCGAGCAGGACCACGTCCTGGTAGAACTTGCGCAGGCGGCCCTCGACCATCTTGGCAACGATCTCCGGCGTCTTGCCCGAGCCGGCGGCCTGCTCGCTGAGCACGGCGCGCTCGCGCTCGATCGCCGCCGGGTCGAGCTCGGCAACCGAGACCGATTGCGGATTGGTCGCCGCCACATGCATGGCCAACTGCTTGCCGAAGGCCGCCAGCTTGGCCGGATCGCCGGCCGATTCCAGCGCCACCAGCACGCCGATCTTGCCCAGCGAGGGCGTCACCGGCGTGTGCACGTAGCTCGCCACCACGCCCTTGCCGACTGAGAGCTTCTTGGCCCGGCGCAGCGACATGTTCTCGCCGATGGTGGCGATCAGCTGGGTCAGCTCGCCCTGCACCTCTGTAGACATTTTCGCGACATTTCCGTCATTCGCCAGCGCCAGTCTGCCGACGCGGTCGACGAACTTCTGGAAAGTCTCGTTGCGGCCGACGAAGTCGGTCTCGGCGTTGACCTCGACCACGGCGCCTTCGGTGCCGCTCGACACCACGCCGACCAGGCCCTCGGCGGCGACGCGGCCGGCCTTCTTGGCGGCGGCCGACAGGCCCTTCTTGCGCAGCCAGTCGACGGCCGCCTCGAGGTCGCCGGCGGTCTCGGTCAGCGCCTTCTTGCAGTCCATCATGCCGGCGCCGGACTTCTCGCGCAGTTCCTTGACCAGGGCGGCGGTGATCTCAGCCATTGGGCTCTCCATGATGCGGGTCGGCCGGTCCTGGGACCGGCCGATTGCGAATGCGAATGAGAAGCGGCGACGCTACTCGGCGGGCGGTGCCGTCGGGTCGCCACCGGCGCCCTCGGCGGCGCCGGCCATGTCGGGCAGCTCCTCGGTGTCGGGCGTCGCGGACTCGCCGAGATCGCCGCCCGAGGCACGGATCTCCTCGCGGATGCCATCGAGCACGGCGCTGGAGATCAGGTCGCAATAGAGCGAGATCGCGCGGATCGCGTCGTCGTTGCCCGGCACCGGATGGGTGATGCCCTCGGGATCGGAATTGCTGTCGAGGATGGCGACGATCGGGATGCCGCGCTTCTGCGCTTCCTTGACCGCGATCTGCTCCTTGTTGGTGTCGATCACGACCAGCAGATCGGGCAGCCCGCCCATCTCCTTGATGCCGCCCAGCGCCCGCTCGAGCTTCTCGCGCTCGCGCGTCAGGTCGAGCGTCTCCTTCTTGGTCAGGCCCTCCAGCGCGCCGGACGACAGCTTGTCGTCGAGCTCGCGCAGGCGCTTGATCGAGGCCGAGATGGTCTGCCAGTTGGTCATCATGCCGCCGAGCCAGCGGTGGTTGACGAAATACTGGCCGCAGCGCTTGGCCGCCTCGGCGACCCGCTCGGCCGCCGCCGGCTTGGTGCCGACGAACAGGATGCGTCCACCAGCGGCGACCGTGTCGCGCACGACCTTCAGCGCCTGCTCCAGCAGCGGCACGGTCTGCGTCAGATCGATGATGTGCACCCCGTTGCGCACCCCGAACAGGTACGGCTTCATGGCGGGGTTCCAGCGGCGCGTGTGGTGGCCGAAATGCACGCCAGCTTCGAGGAGCTGACGCATCGTGAACGTCGGCATCGACATATCTATACCCTTCTCCGGTTGTGCCTCCGCGGGGGTTGTCCTGCTGGACACCGGAACGGGCGGCGGGATGTCTCCCCGTCGTCCGCGATCCCCGCGTGCGAGATGGCGGCGGTTCTAACGGCGGTCCGGCGCCTTGGCAAGGGTGGCGGCCTGCGGCATTCGTTCCGGGGTGCGGAACGGGAGGGCGGCGTGGCGAAGGTGGCGTCGGCGGCGGTGAACGGCGAGAAAACGCCGCTGATCTTCTACCGCCCGGCCGGGCAGCGCGTCAGCCCCTCGATGACATTACCGCCGCGGACGTAGCGGATGGTCAGCCGCTCGTTGACCTCTGTGGCGACCACGGTCTCGGGGCCGGTGCCGCCGGCCGAATCGCAATTGCCCGTCCAGGTCACCGTCGCGCCGCTGCGCGAGACGTTGGTGAATCGGCAGGTCACGTCCTCGCCCTCCAGGCTCAGCGGCCCGATGGTCAGCGCGCCATCGGCGCGGGCGCAGCCCTGCCCCGGCAGTTTCCACACCCCGACGATGGTTCGGGGCTGCTGGGCAACGGCAACCGACGCGCTCAGCATCAGCGAAACAAGTGCGAAGGCGATCAGGCGCATCAGGCCATCCGATTGAGGGGCAGGTCGCGCGACGCTAGTGACGACCGCCTCGCACCGCAAGCGCACACGACGGCTTGAGCGCTCAGCTCACTGCGCCGGCATCATCGATCGCTTCCGCCAGCTTCAGCAGCGACAACGGCGCGCTGCCCTCGGCCTTGTTGTTGGCGATGATGTAAGCCGGCTGATTGTTGCGCGTGGCCGCGCGCGCCAGCGCGGCGAGCTGGCGGCGCGTGTCGGGGTCTTCGTCGATCAGTCGGTTGAACGGGAAGTAGTGCTCCTTGGCGTCCTCGTATTTCAGCCCGGGCTTGAGGTTCCAGCGCACGATCAGCGGCCCCGCCGGCGCGTAGTCGCCATCAGGGCAATCGTCGAGCACGCTGAGCGCGTTGGCCTGGCGCTCGATGCCGGGCATGCGGTCGTGCAGGCCGATGACGTAGCGCACGCGTTGCTCGCGCAGCAGGCGCATCAGGCGCGGCGTGAGGAATTCGGGGTTGCGCAGCTCGACGGCGTAGAGCGGCGCGAGGCCGCGCACGTCGCGCGGCAGTGCCTCCAGGAAGAGGCCCAGCCGCTCGACCCAGGCGGCCGGGTCGGCGAGCATGGCGCGCGGCGCGGGCGAGAACTGAAAGACCAGCGGGCCGGCGCGCTGGCCGAGCCCCTCGATCGCCGGGCCAATGAAGCGATCGAGCGCCACGTCGGCGTCGAGGAACCAGCGGTTGGGCGCGCGGCCGCTGCCGTTCTCGGCGCGCACGACGGCGTCGGTGACCAGCGCAGGCGCCTTCACCAGGAAGCGGAAATCGGCCGGCACCTGCAGGGCGTAGGCGGCGAACTCGTCGGCCGACATCGGCGAATAGAAGTTGCGGTCGATGCCGACGGTGCGGAACAGGCCCAGCGCGGCGTAGGCCGGCAGGCCGTCGCGCGACAGCGAGGGCGCGGTGTGCTGGCCCTGCCAGACCAGCCCCTGCCAGCCCGGGAACGACCACGACGAGGTGCCGAGATAAACGCCCGCCGGCGCCGCGCGCCGCAACGGCGAGCCCTCCGCCGGCGCCGGCAGCCCGCCGCCGCGCCGGCGGGGTGTCGGCGTGTCGCCGAGGAGCGAGGGTTGGGTCGTCATCTACCTTCCCCCGCTGGCGGGGGAAGGTGGCGCGAAGCGCCGGATGGGGGTGGTTCGTGTGACAACACCGTGGTCCTCGTCTGGCCGCGCGAGCCACCCCCATCCGTCAGCGCTTCGCGCTGCCACCTTCCCCCGCCAGCGGGGGAAGGTAGTCACACCTCCTCCACGTGCTCGATGCCCGCGGTGCGGGCGATCTGGTCGCGGGTGCCGGGGGCGATGGTGTAGCCGCCGGGCAGCGCCATCTCGACTTCGGTCTCGGCGTCGAGCGACATCAGCAGGCGGACCTGGCCACGGCCGCCGGGCTTGCCGATGATTTCTTTGAGGCGAGACAAAGCCAGCGGGTCGTTGAGCGTGATGCGCAACCCCGCCGCCGCGTGCACCACGGCGTCGTCGAGCTTCTCGATGCTCTGCGCCGTGAGCTTCACCTGCTCGCCGTCGAGGCGGCCGTCGCACGATACGAGGAGCGCGTTGCCGGGCTGCAGCAGGTCGCGCTTGGCGCCCAAGAGCTCGCTGAAGACGGTGACCTCGAAGCTGCCGGCCTGATCCGACATCGACACGAATGCGAAGCGGCTGCCGCGCGCCGAGGTGCGCTCGCTCTTGTCGACCACCGTGCCGGCGAGCTTGATGCGTCCGCCGCCGCCGTTGGCCAGCCGCGCCGTGATCTCCTGGGATTGGATCGCGCCCAGCCGCTTGAGGCTGCGCTCGTAGGCGGCCAGCGGGTGCGAGGAGAAATAGAAGCCGATGGCGGCGAATTCGTGCTGCAGGCGCTCCATCGCCGACCAGTCCGGGATCTTGGGCAGTGGCGGCCGGCGCTGCACCGTGTCGTCGCCGAACAGGCCGCTCTGGTCGCTGTCGCGCGACTCGGCCGTGGCCTGCGCGTGGCGGATCAGGCTCTCGATCGCGGCGAAGGTCTGGGCGCGGTTCTTGTTCAGCCCGTCGAAGGCGCCGGCGCGCACCAGGCTCTCGAGCAGCCGCTTGTTCAGCACGCGCCCGTCGAGCCGTTCGGCGAAGTCGAACAGCGAGGCGAACTTGCCGCCCTCCTCCCGCTTCTCGACCAGCCGCTCCATGGCGTCGCGGCCGACGCCCTTCACCGCCGCCAGTGCGTAGCGCACCGCCTTCTTGCCGTCCGGTGTGGTCTCGACGGTGAACTCCGCCGTGGAGTGATTCACATCAGGCGGCAGCAGCTCGATCTTCAGCCGGTCGAGCTCGCGGCGGAACTGCGCCAGCTTGTCGGTGTTGCCCATGTCGAGCGTCATCGAGGCGGCGATGAACTCGACCGGGTAGTTCGCCTTCAGGTACGCCGTCTGGTAGCTCACCAGCGCGTACGCCGCGGCGTGGCTCTTGTTGAAGCCGTAGCCGGCGAACTTGTCGACCTGGTCGAAGATCGAGGAGGCCTTGCCTGAATCGACGCCGTTGCTCACCGCGCCGTCGACGAACGTCTTGCGCTGCGCCGCCATCTCCGAGGCGATCTTCTTGCCCATGGCGCGGCGCAGCAGGTCGGCGCCGCCCAGCGAATAGCCGCTGAGCACCTGGGCGATCTGCATCACCTGCTCCTGGTAGATGATGATGCCGTAGGTCTCCTCCAGGATGTCCTTGAGCATCGGGTGCAGATAGTCGACCGGCTCTTCCCTCTGCTTGCGCTTGATGTAGCTGGGGATGTTCTCCATCGGGCCGGGGCGATAGAGCGCCACCACGGCGATGATGTCCTCGAAGCGGTCGGGCCTGAGGCGACGCAGGGTGTCGCGCATGCCGCTGCCTTCGAGCTGGAACACGCCCGACACATCGCCGCGCGCCAGCATCTTGAAGGTACCGGCATCGTCGAGCGGCAGCTTGGCGAGGTCGATCGTGCCGCGACCGATCAGGTCGACCGCCTTCTCCAGCACGGTGAGCGTCTTCAGCCCGAGGAAGTCGAACTTCACCAGCCCGGCGCTCTCGACCCATTTCATGTTGAACTGGGTCGCCGGCAATTGCTCCTGGTTGTCGGTATCGCGGTAGAGCGGCACCAGCTCGTCGAGCGGGCGGTCGCCGATCACCACGCCGGCGGCGTGGGTCGAGGCGTGGCGATAGAGACCCTCAAGCTGCAGCGCCAGATCGACCAGGCGCTTGATGTCGGGATCCTCCTCGTATTGCTGCTTCAGCAGCTGCTCGGACTCCAGCGCCTGGGCCAGGGTCACCGGCTTGGCCGGATTGTTGGGCACCAGCTTGCAGATGCGGTCGACCTGGCCGTAGGGCATGGCCAGCACGCGGCCGACATCGCGCAGCACGGCGCGCGCCTGCAACTTGCCGAAGGTGATGATGGCGGCGACGCGATCGCGGCCGTATTCCTCCCGGACATAGCGGATCACCCGGTCGCGCTTGTCCTGGCAGAAATCGATGTCGAAGTCCGGCATCGACACGCGCTCGGGATTGAGGAAGCGCTCGAACAGCAGGCCCCAGCGCAGCGGGTCGAGGTCGGTGATCTTCAGCGCCCAGGCGACCAGCGATCCCGCGCCCGAGCCGCGGCCCGGCCCGATCGGCACGTCGTGATCCTTCCCCCACTGGATGAAGTCGGCGACGATCAGGAAGTAGCCGGAGAATCCCATCCGGTCGATCATCTCGAGCTCGTAGTCGAGCCGCTTCTCGTACTCGGCGAAGGGAATCTCAGGCGTCAGGCGGCCCGCGTCACGCAGCGCCTGAAGGCCGCGCACCGACAAGTCGCGCATCGCCTCGCCTTCGGTGCGGCCCTCGAGCTTGGTGTAGCGCGGCAGGATCGGCTTGCGCGTCTCCGGCATGTAGGCGCAGCGCCGCGCGATCACGATGGTGTTGTCGCAGGCTTCCGGCAAGTCGGCGAAGACCTGCCGCATCTCCTCGGCCGACTTGAAATAGTGCTCGGGCGTGAGCCGCTTGCGGTTGGTGTCCTCGACATGCGCGCCCTGGGCGATGCACATCAGCGCGTCGTGGGCGTCGAACATCGCCGCCTTGCCGAAGTGCGCGTCGTTGGTCGCCACCAAAGGCAGGTCGTGCGCATAGGCGAGGTCGAGCAGCAGCGGCTCGACGCGCGTCTGCAACGGCTCGCCATGGCGCTGCAGCTCGATATAGAGCCGCTCCGGGAAGAGCCGCTTCAGCCGCTCGAGCAACGCGGTCGCCGCCGCGCCCTGCCCGTCGCCCAGCAGCCGGCCCAGCGCGCCGCTGGCGCCGCCCGTCAGCGCGATCAGCCCTTCGGTGTGCCCTTCCAGCTTGTCGATAGGTAATGCCGCGAGCGTGCCGACCTTGTGATGCAGATGCGCCTCGCTGACGAGATGCAGCAGGTTGAGATAGCCGGCCTCGTTCTGCACCAGCAGGCAGAGCCAATCGGCCTGCGCCATCTTGCTCCCGTTGGCGCCGAAGCCCTGCCCCTCCTCCTCGCGACGGATCGCCAGATCGGCGCCGATGATCGGCTGCACCCCCGACTTGGCGCAGTAACCGGCGAACTCCAGCGCACCGAACAGATTGTCGCGATCGGTGGCGGCGACGGCCGGCATCGCCATCGACTTGGCCAATCCGGCCAATTCATCGATGCGGATGGCGCCTTCGGCCAACGAATAGGCGGTGCGCACCCGGAGGTGCACGAAGGGGGCATAACTCAACAGCGCGATCCTCGCGTTCTTGTTCTGGTGGCGATTATCCCCGGTCGGGCCTGTGGATCGCCAGTGGTCAGTTCCTGTCTTCGGACTTTGGCGCGTAGCTCCATGGCGGCGTGAATTTCCATCCAGCGGTCACAATCGCGGGCTAACCTGTGAAGCGGAAGCCCGGCTGACGCAACGAGCCGAAGCGCATCATGGCTGTTCAAGACGTCCTGAATCGCGATTGTTTCACCGGCACGAAGCAAGCCCACTACTTCATGATCGCGCGTGGCTTCAACGTCGGGCACTTCGACGCCGCCAGGCCGACGACGGTGAACGGCTCCTTCTCGAAGAACGGCGGTACTCGGTCCGCGCGCGAACCGAGGGAGTCATTGCGATCAGGCCGGCACGACATCCTGCCGAGTGACGGTGCGGTCCATGTGGGCGGCGAAGTGATCGGTGAGCTTCCGTCATGCCTGCAAGGAAGAAGCGCCGGCTTCTCTCCCATTTGGGGGAGGCCGCCGGACGAGCGATCACGCACTGTCACAGCCTGGTCAAGAGGCGGGCTCAGAGCATGAACTATGTCCGTGGGCGTCAAGTTGTCATTCATGATCCGCGCCTGGAGACAGTTTTGTCGGACGCCATTGGGCCACCGAGCGACGAACTCTGGATGTTAGGCAGAAAGGCGATTGCCCCCAAAGCTTGGTGGAACCTCGAAGTCGACCCGAAAAAGCACAAGGTCTCGGAAATATTCGCCGCGGTGGCATTGCGTGCAAACATCGCCAAGATGACCGGAATTGGTGAACTCGATGCGTTGCACATCATGGCGCACGGAACGCAGGGCGCGATTCAGTTGGGGTCCGATTGGCTTCACAAACCCACAATGTCGGCGCTAGGCAAGATAGCCGGCGTGTTCCGTTTCGTCATCATACATAGTTGCCTGGTTGGCAGGCCACCGCAAGGAACGCCGGCCTTCATGACCTTCATGACCTTCGGCGGATCACAGTTCGCGCACAAAGCGGCGGCTCTTACGAAGTCGACCATCGTGGTGGCACGTCAGTTGCAGTACTACTCGGTCAAGAAGCATGCTGACCTCAACAGGGCCGAGCTTGACTTCGGCAAATGGGATGGACCTGTCGATGTTTACAAGCACGGCCTGCCTGTGGAGACGCACAACCAGATTGTCGACGATGCCTTCAATCTGGAGAAACTGATCTTCGGAAACACCAAGTAGTCGTTTCAAGCCGTCGGACCTGCATCGGTACGCCGGGCCGGCGCCATCGCGATGATCTGGACGGGCGCGCCACTCCCAAATGGCCAAGACAGCCGACCTGCGCCGCTCACACGCTGCCCGGCATGCACTGCATCTGCGGTTAGCGAACACGGCGAAAAACCGACCGCAACCGCAAGCATCTCCGAGTTTACGTCGCATTGAGTTGTTTCCCAGCTGCGGCTATCATTGGCCATCGTGCAGCTTGCCCCGCATGTTAGGGGAGCCGACATGGACAACCTGCGGCCGGTGCTCGACGCGATCAATCAGCTCTACGCCGCCGTGCTGGAGCCAGCGGCGTGGTCGCCCGCCGTGGAGAACGTCGCCGATCTGCTGCGGGCCGAGCATGCGATCGTCTTCAGCCCCGGGAGCGCTGACGGTGGCGACGCCTTCGCCGCAGTCCGCGTGGATACCGCGCACGCGGCCCGCATCCACTCGGCGGAGGCCGCCCAGCTGGGCAGCCGCATGCTCAGCGGGATACCGCTGGGGCTGGCGTTTTCGAGCGCCTCGGTCATTCCCGATCGCGATATGGAGAACAGCGTCTTCTACAACGAGATCGTGCGGCCGGCGAACGGCTTCTACTCGACCAGCGCCTGCCTCGGCGCTGGCGGCACACTGACGGCGCTCAACTTCTGCCGGCCGCGCAGGAAGGGGCCGTTCGATGTCGACGCGATCGGAAAACTGCAGGCTATCCTGCCTCACTTCGCCAACGCGATCGAGCTTTCGCGGCGCCTGGCGGCAGCCCGGCAGCAGGCTAGCGACCTCCAGCAATTGCTCGACCGCGTCGACACCGCCGTCGTCCTGGTCGATGCCGCCGGCCAACCAAGTTACGCCAATGGTCGGGCGCTACGGATCGTCGGACAGGCCGACGGGCTGATGCTCGGCGCGTCGGGGCTCGTGGCGGCGACCCCGCCGGCAACGCGCCGCCTGCGGCACGCCATCGCCGGCATCGGGCGATACGATGTCGCCGCTTCCGGTCACGGCGCAGGACAGGACCTGCGCCTGGAGCGCCCGTCGCGGCGCCCGCCCCTGCTGCTATCCCTCTTTCCGGTTTGGCAGATGGCATTGTCGCCGGTGGGCACTTCGGCGCCGCGAGTCGCGATCTTCGTCACCGAGCCCGACGATTGCCCGCCGATCAATCGCGACGCCATCGCCGACGCTTTCCGCCTGACGCCGCGCGAGGCATCCGTCGCGGCCCTGCTGGCCACCGGCTACGACCTGAAGGGGGTCACGCGGATTCTCGAGATCGGTATCGGCACCGCGCGCTATCACCTCAAGAACGTCCTCGGCAAAACCAACACCAGCAACCAGGTGACAATGGTGGCGAGTCTGCGTGGCTTCGTGCGGCGAACGGCGGAGTAGCCTTACGGCAGACTTCAACGAAGTCGCAACACTTCGCGCTCAGACCAGCACGCCATCCCGCAACGTCACGATGCGGTCCATACGCGCCGCCAGGTCGGGGTTGTGCGTGGCGATCAGGGCGGCGAGGCCGGTCTGGCGTACCAGGGCCAGCAGTTGGCGGAACACCGCATCGGCCGTGGTCAGATCGAGATTGCCGGTTGGCTCGTCGGCGAGCAGCACGCGCGGTCCGTTGGCGACGGCGCGGGCGATGGCGACGCGCTGCTGTTCGCCGCCGGAGAGCTTGGCAGGGCGATGGCTCTCGCGTTCGGTAAGGCCGACCATGGCCAGCAGCTCATGGGCGCGCTTGCGCGCCTCGCCGCGGTTCAAGCCCATCAGCATCTGCGGGATCATCACGTTCTCCAGCGCGGAGAACTCCGGCAGCAGATGGTGGTACTGGTAGACGAAGCCGAGGTAGCGGCCGCGCAGCGCCGTGCGGTAGGCGTCGCCCTGGTCGCCGGCGGTCTTGCCCTCCAGCATCACCCGCCCGGAATCGGGCTTCTCGAGCAGGCCGGCGATGTGCAGCAGGGTCGACTTGCCGGCGCCCGAGGGACCGACCAGGGCGACGATCTCGCCCGGCCGCAGCTCGAGGTTGACGCCCCGCAGCACTTCCAGGGCGCGGTCGCCCTGGCGGAAGACGCGCTTGATGTCCTGCAGCGCCAGCGACGGCGTCACGGTGTCATTCATGGCGCAACGCCTCCACGGGTTCGAGCCGGCCGGCGCGCCAGGCGGGATATATCGCCGCCACCAGCGACAGGCCAAGCGCGATCAGCAGCACGGTGGCGACCTCCGCGTAGTCGACGCGCACCGGCAGGTTCGCGACCCAGGTCGAGCCGCTGTCCATGCCGCCGGTGGCCCAGCTCAGCGCCGCGGAGACCGCCGGCATGTTGGCGCAGACCAGCAGGCCGAGCGCGCCGCCCAGGATGGTGCCGATGGTGCCGACACTGGCGCTGGCGAGGAAGAAGATCCGGACCACGCCGCCGCTGGTGGCGCCCATTGTGCGCAGGATGGCGATGCCCGGCGTCTTGGTGCGCACCAGCATGGTGAAGCTCGCCACGACGTTCATCGAGGCCACCAGCACGATCAGGCTCAGAATGATGAACATCAGCACGCGCTCAACCTCCAGCGCGCCGACCAGCCGGGAGTTCAGCGCGCGCCAGTCGGCGAAGCGCAGGTCGTCGCGGCCGGCGGTCTTCTTCACGGCCTCGAGCACAGCGACCAGATTCCTCTGATGATCGACGATCTCGATCTCGATCGAGGACACCGCGTTCTCGGGAATGTTGAAGTCGTCCTGGATCAGGTCGAGCGGCACGATCGCCAAGGTCGAGTCGAACTCCCAGCGCTTGACCAGGAAGCTCGCCAGCACCTTGTAGGTGACGTCGCGCGCGGTGAGCGTGCCGCTCTGGTTGCGCGAATAGGTGATGACGGTGAACGACTCGCCGATGCGCAAACCGAGCGCCTGGCGCAGGCGCTCGCCCATGATCACGCCAGCCTCGGTCTCGAAGCTCCCGGGATCGCCGGCGACGATGCCCTGGCGGATGATCGAGCGCCTGAGCGCGTCCTCGGCGCGCATGCCGCGCAGCTGCACGCCGCGCGTGACACCGCCGCCGCTGACCACCGCCTGGCGCTCGATGATCGGCGTCACCGAACGCACGAATGGAACGGTCTCGAACCGTCGGGCCAGCTCCTGGTAGTCGACCAGCATGCCCTTGGCCGCCGACACCCTGATATGGCCGTTCATGCCGATGATGCGGCCGAAGATGTCGCCGCGGAAACCGTTCATGACGCTCAGCACGACGATCAGCGTGGCCACGCCCAGCGCCACGCCGATCAGCGCGAACCAAGCAATGAACGAGATGAAGCCCTCGCGCTCCCGGCTGCGCAGGAAGCGCCAGGCGATGGTGCGCTCGGTGGTGGAGGGAAAGAGGCTCACCGCTGCCCTCCTCTTCCGGCCCGCACCCTACCCACGGCGCAGGCCCTCGATCGGATCGAGGCGCGTCGCCACCCAGGCCGGGTAGATCGTGGCGAGGAAGCAGAACAGCAGCGCCATGGCGGCGATGCCGGCGATCTCGTCCCAGGCGATGCGCGCCGGCAGCTCGGTGA
>Ga0194123_10000489_pt1 | contig 74075 bp, 57 predicted proteins | sample TA2MahsurfametaG_5_FD_155479 | JGI IMG/M metagenome (GOLD analysis project Ga0194123, IMG submission 155479) | Freshwater microbial communities from Lake Tanganyika, Tanzania - TA2015023 Mahale A surface | ecosystem: Environmental > Aquatic > Freshwater > Lake | place: Tanzania: Lake Tanganyika... | reverse complement strand
CGCCGGTCCCCAAGTGCCACCCTTGTGCGGCGGCGATGGCCAGGCGGATGCCCGTGTAGCTGCCGGGACCGATGCTGACGGCCAACCGCTCGACTGCGGACCGGGAGAGGCCGGCCTCGGCCAACGCCCGCTCGACCAGTTGGAAAACCGGGGTCGTCCTTCCTCGGTCATGGACCACCTCGGCCAGCACTCGCCGGTCGCCGTCGCTCACCGCCACCGAACGGCGATCGCTGGTGAATTCAAAGGCCAGGCAGATCATGGGTGATGTCGCGGGTGGATTCATCGACCCAGCGGAAGCCGATGCGGTGGAGCGAGGCCGGGGGCGGGTTCAACCCCTCGGCCCGCGAGTACCATTCGATGATGGATACGGCATCGCCCGGGCTGAGGCAGGAATCAAGCCCGGCGGCGTGCAGGTCATCGGCCGACCCGAGTCGGTACAGGTCGAGATGGAAGATCGGCAGGCGACCCCCGCGGTATTCGTGCAGGAGAGCGAAGGTGGGCGAGTGGGCGCGCGCGGCGCAGCCCAGGCCCCGCACGAATCCCCGCACGAAGGCGGTCTTGCCCGCACCCAGGTCTCCGTCGAGGCCGACCACCCAGCCGGCCCGGGCGGCGCGGCCCACCCGCTCGCCGAGCGCCTCGGTCTCTTCCGGGGATGTGGTGCGGACCGTCGCCATCACTCGAAGTGCTGGTATCCGTGGCCCAGGGGCGTCAGTCCGCGTTCCTCCCGCAGGAATAGGCCGGGCCGGTCGTTGAGTTTGCCGATGCAGGTGATGCGGGTCTCGGGGAAGCGGGCCTTCCAGCCGTCGAGCAGCGGCACGGCATCCGCCGAGGCGATGGTGAGCACCAGTTCGAAGTCCTCACCATCGGTCAGCGCGGCCACCACCGCCGGCTTGGCCGTGTCGCTGGAACGGGCCCGCAGTCGGGCCGCCGGCCGGATTGGCAGGGCCGGGGCCAGGATCTCGCCGCCGGGCACCCGACTGGCCTGGAGGATGTGCTGCAAGTCGCCGGCGAGGCCGTCGCTCAGGTCCATCATCGCGTGGATGTCGAAGTGCTCGGCCAGCCACCGGGCCTCGACCACGCGGGGTTCGAAGTCCAGGTGATGCCCTTCGATGGACCCACCGAGCTCGCCGGTCACGAAGACCGCGTCGCCCACCTTGGCGCCCGACCGGAGGACGGCACGGCCGGCCGGGACCGTGCCGATCAGGGCGACACTCAGGAACATCGCGCCCGGGCTGTGGGTGGTCTCGCCACCGACCAGGGCGATGTCGTGCCGGCCTGCGAACTCGGCCATGCCGCGGTAGATCGCCTCGACCCGTCCTGCGCTGAACCCGGGCGGCAACCCGAGCGTGACGACGGCCGAGGTCGGCGTGCCCGCCATGGCGGCGATGTCGCTCACGGCCCGGGCCAGGGCCTTGCGCCCGACCTTCTCGGCCGGGGTCTCCGCCGTGAAGTGCACGCCTTCGACCACCGCATCGGTCTTGAAGAGCAACTGGTGGCCCGCAGCGGGGGGCTGGAGCACGGCACAATCGTCGCCCGCACCCACCACCACGGAATCATTCCGCGGCAGCAGCGGCTTGAGGCGGTCGATCAATTCGAACTCGTTCATGGGCGACGGATCCGGAAGTGGATGGCGGGAACCGAGAATTGCGCCTCGGGCTCAGTCGAGGTTCTCGACCCGCAGCATCACCGGGTTCGACTTCACCACCGGCAACCGGCCGATCGTCGCCAGGGCCTTGCGGACCGACCGGTTGCTGGCGGCGTCGAGCATCAGGATCACCGGCACGGTCTCGCCGGTATGGCCCTCGGGCTGGATGATGGACGAGATGCCGATCTTGGCCCGCGCCAGCACGGTGGCGATGCGCGCGAACACGCCGGGACGGTCGGAGACATTGAGCCGCACATAGAAGCGTGAGGCGATGGCATCGAGCGGGGCCACGCGGCCCTGACCGTTGTGGGTGACGAACGGCGGCACCCGGTGGTGGTTGCCGGCGCGCAGGTCCAGCGCGGCGTCGGCGAGGTCACCCAGCACCGAACTCGCGGTGGGGTCCTGGCCCGCGCCGCGCCCGTAGAACAGCGTGTCACCCACGGTGTCGCCCCGCACGGCCACGGCGTTGAACGCATGGTTCACCGAGGCCAGCACATGGGTGTTGGGCACGAGGGCCGGGTACACCGACACCTGGATGCCCGAGGCCTGTCCGTCGGCCGGGGCCTTGTTGGCGTTCTTGGCCTTCTTCGCCGCGGCTGGGGCGGAAGAGGCGATCGGCTGGATGATCCCGAGCAGCTTGATCGTGTAGCCCAATTGTCCGGCGAATTGGATGTCGAGCTTGGAGAGGTGGCGGATGCCTTCGGTGTGGATGGTCTCGGGCCGGACCCAGAAGCCATGAGCCAGCGAGGCGAGGATCCCGATCTTGTGGGCGGCGTCGTGGCCGTCAATGTCGAGGGACGGCTCGGCCTCGGCGTAGCCCAGCCGATGGGCGTCGGCGAGGACCTCGGAGAACTCGGCGCCCTCGAGCTTCATCCGGGTCAGGATGTAGTTGCAGGTGCCGTTGACGATGCCGGCGATGCGGGTGATCCGGTTGCCGGCGAAGGATTCGCGGAGGGCCTTGATGATGGGGATGCCCCCGGCGACGGCCGCCTCGTAGTAGAGGTTGGTCCGGTGCTTGGCGGCCAAGGCGAACAGTTCGGGGCCATGGGCCGAGAGCAGGGCCTTGTTGGCGGTGACCACGGGCTTGCCGAGCTTCAGGGCGGCCCGGACCACCTCACGCGCGGTCGTGGTGCCTCCCATCAACTCCACCACCACCTGCACCTTCGGGTCATGGACCACCTCGCTCCAGTCGCCCGTCAGCACCGGGGCGGGCACCGTGAACCCGCGGGTCCGCTTCGGATCGCGCACGGCCATGCGCACGACCTCTAGGCGCAGCCCGAGGCGTGCCGCCATCAGGTCGCCGTTGCGTTGGAGCGCCTGCCAGACGCCGCCGCCCACCGTGCCTCCGCCGACCAAACCGAGGTTGACCTGATCCATCATAGAAGCGTCGACATTGACCACGGCCGGCATCCGGGAACAACGCGGTTTTTTACCGGTCGAGACCTGGCGGTCCGGATGAAACGAAGGGATGGAAGGATGAACCTGGCCGCGCCGGGGCTTCCCGGAGCGATCGGCCGAACCGGGAGGAAACGCGTGGACCTCCTCCGGGGTGGGATCGCGGACCGCAGGCCTGCCGCGTCAGGCGCCTCCCCGGTCTCCGAGGGCGACGGCGGGTGCGGGCAACTCCCGAACGGTCTCGGCGCCGGCGTAGCCGAAGCCGGGGCCGGTGAGCGTGGACAGGTCGACCCGTCCGTCGCGACGGCGGTACAGGCCGGGGTGGATCGTGGCCTCGAGGTCGCTGGCGGCCGGGTAGAACTGCATGGCGTTGGTCTCGACGCCCCGCAGGGTGGGCAGATGCGCGGCCAGGAGGCAGTGCGGGATCTGCGCCAGACGCGGATTGGTGAGGTCCTGCACCATCAATTGCAGTCCGTGGGCCTGGGCCCAGGCCGCCGAAAGCAAGGCCCCGGTCTGGGTCTTGCAGGTCTTGAGGGCCACGCCCGTCCAGCCCAGCTCGCGACCCAGTCGCACCAACCGCCAATCGTGCGCGCTCTCGTCGAGGAAGAGCGGCTTGCGCCGGCTGACCTCATGCACGGCGATCGGGTGCGCCTCGAGATCGTAGGGGAAGGGTTGCTCGACATAGGTCAGCGCCTCGAAGAGGTCGGGATGGTCGCGCTGGAGTTGATCGAGGATGCCGCACACGTAGGCGGGATCGCGAACGGTGCAGTTGAAGTCCGCCGTGAGGTCGGTGACTCCCAGAGGCAGGCCGATGCGGCCGACGCGGACGAGGCGCTGGTAGTCCCAGTCGGCGTCGTTGCCGCGCAGCTTGATCTTCAGGCAGCGAAGTCCGTCGCGGAGGATCCAGTCGGCCAGCAGCACGGGGTGCTCGTCGCGGGGCTCGGTGCCGGTGAGTTCCGACGGGTCGATGGGGTCCAGGCCACCGACCAAGTGCCAGGCCTCCAGCGAGTCGCGCCGGGCCGGGAGCAGAACGTCGGAAAGGTGCCGGCCTTGGAACGAGACCCCGGAATCCGGCGCAGGCGAGAGGAACGACTCGAGGGACTCCGGAAACGTCCCGGGCTTCAAGAGGTCGAAGGCGCTCAGGCCCAGCAGTCGGCCGAAGGCGTCGTGCAGGGCGATGTCGAAGGCCGAATTGCACACCAGGGCCGCCAGGTGGGGCAGGGGTTCCAGTCCCTCGGCCGTTCGGCCGGCATTGAAGCCGGCTTGCAGGCGGGGGAGTTCCGATTCGTTGAACGCGTCGCCCAGCCGCATCGGGTGGGCGGTCTCATCGAAGGCGTTCCACGCCTGGGCCAAACGCCGGCAGAACTCCTGAAGCGCCTGATGCCGCGGGGCGTAGGGCAGGGCCGAAGGCCACACCCACTGGACGCTGAGGGGAGTCTCGCCCCAGCCCGAGGCCGACCGACCGTCGGGGCCCTGCACCGTCAGCCTCACCCGGGCGCAGGTGACGCTCGTCAGGGCCTCGGTCCCGAATTTCAACGGCACCCGGGTGGTGACGGGCAGGAACCACAGGGCGACGCCGGTGACTCGGGCGGTGGGGGCGGGCATGGCGGGATGGGGATCTGGAGGGGTGGGCAATCGCCGGGATGAGCTGGGACGGAGTGGGTGGGCTTTGCGGGCACCCTCAGCCCAGATGCTCCTTCAGATGGGCGAGGCTGCGGGTGGCGATGGCCTCGGGACCCTCGTCGAAGACGAAGACCTCGACCGAGACCCAGCCCTGGTAGCCCGTGTTGCGCAGGGCCTGGCCGATGGGCCGGTAATCGGTGTTCCCGAAGCCCGGGCCCTTGAGGTTCTCGTCATTGGCGTGGAAGTACGAGAATCGCCCGGCGAAGGCCTCGATGGTCTCGGCCACGGGGCGGCCCTCCGAGCACATGGCCTTCACGTCGAGCATGAGTTGCAGGGCGGGGGAACCCACCGCATCGGCGAGGCTGCGCGTCTCGGCGGCGGTGTTCAGGAAATTGGTCTCCGACGGGGCCAGGGGTTCCAAGCAGATCACCACCCCACGCTCCTCGGCCGTCCGCGTGGCCGGACCGAAGGTCTCGAGCGTCCACGCCCTAGCCTGTTCGGGGGTCACCCCGGGCAGGATGTCCCGGCGCTTGGGCGAGCCGAAGATCATCCGCGTGCCGCCCAGGTCGGCGCAGAAATCCACCGAGTGCCGCAGGTAGTCGGCCGCCCGTTGGCGCGAGGCCGGATCCGGATGGTTCACGTGCATGCCCGCGGTGAAGGCCAGCACCCAGTGGATCCCGGTGACGACCAGGCCGGCGTCCTCGGCCCGGTGGCGGATGTCCCGACGGCGGGTGGCCGACACGTCGGTGACCAACGGCGCCAGGGTGAAGGGCGCGATTTCCACCCCCTGGTAGCCGGTCTTCGCGATGAACGGGAAGGCCTTCTCCAGGGGCCATTCCTTGAAGATCTCGTTGCAGATGGCCCAGTGCATCACGCGACCATCGACCGGGCCGAGCGGGGCATCAATCCATTTGAAGGCCCCCCGACATCGAGACACCGAGACACCGAGACGTGACTTGTCGAGGCTGCGGCGGAACCGGCACCGTGGGATCCATGACACCCCAACGGATGCTTCTCCTCACGGCGACGGTCCTCCTCGCTGGCTGCCTTTCCCAGCGGTTGGCCCAGGATCCGGCCGACGCCTCCACGGGCAACTGGCCGGGCAGTCGGCCCGACGGCACGGTGCGACTGCCCAACCAGTGGTTGCTCGACCCGGTCGGCCGCCAACTGCGCCTGGGCGATTTCCCGGTCAATCTGGCGATCCACCCCGGCGGACGCTTCGCCGCCGTGTTGCATTCCGGGTTCGGGCCGCATGAGCTCATCGTGGTGGAGATCCCCGGTGCGAGGATCCTCTCGCGGATCACCCTCCCAGAGGCCTTCCATGGCGTCGCCTTCACCCCGGACGGGGCCCGGCTCGTCGCCAGCGGCGGGGGCAAGGAGGTGGTGCACCTCTTCGACGTCGCCGACGGAATGCTCTCCAACGCCCGCACCCTTCCGCTGCGGCCGCCGGCCGAACGGGGGATCCCCGCCGGCATCGGCATGAGCCCCGACGGCCGGCGCCTGTGGGTGGCCAATGTGCTGGGCCAGACGGTCTCGGAGGTGACGTTGCCAACGACCGGCGATGCCCGGCCCGAGGTCCGGGAAATCCCGGTGGGCGACATCGCCTTGGCAGACACCGCAAAGAAACAACGCCCGGTCGACGACGGCTCGAAGGGTGACTTCGACCAAGAGGCCATCACCAAGCGCGCGCGGGCGCTGCTCGAGTCGCTCGACAACGACGCGCCGTATCCCTTCACCTGCCTGCCGGACCCGAGGCAGGACCGGTTGTTTGTGACCCATTGGGGGCGGTCGGAGGTGGGCGTCCATGAGCTGGCGACCGGCCGGCCCATCGCCCGATGGCCCGTGCAGGAGCACCCCAATGAGATGGTGCTCAATCGCGCGGGCAAGGTGCTGTTCGTCGCCAACGCCAACCGCAATACGGTCAGTGTGCTCGACACCTCGACCGGTCGACCGGTCGAAACATTGGTGGCCGAACTCGAGGCCGACTCGCCGCCGGGATCCACCCCCAACAGCCTGGCCCTGAGCCCCGACGAGTCCCTGCTCTTCGTCTCCAATGCCAACATCAACGCCATCGCCGTCTTCGATGTGCGGGAGCCGGGCCGCAGCCGATCGCTCGGGTTCATCCCCACCGGCTGGTATCCGACGGCGGTCCGGGTGACCCCGGATGGCCGTCGTCTGCTGGTGACCAACGGCAAGGGGTCCGGCTCGCGCGCCAACCGGTATGGCCCGCAGCCCGGTCGCGAGGCGCCGGCGAGCATCCGCGAGTACATCGGCGGCCTGCTGCCCGGGTCGTTGTCCGTCATCGATTTGCCCAAGGACCGCGAGGACCTCGAGAAGCAGCTCAAGCGCTACACCGCCCGGGCCTTGGCCTGTCGTCCGCCGGCGCCCCCCAAGGCCCTCGAACCGGGACATCCCATCCCGTTGGTCGTGGGAGGCCCGACGCCGATCCGTCACTGCATCTACATCATCAAGGAGAACCGCACCTATGATCAGGTGCTGGGGGACATGCCCGAGGGGCGGGGCGATCCGGGATTGTGCCTGTTCCCCGAGTCCGTGACGCCGAACCACCACCGGTTGGCCCGCGACTTCGTGCTGCTCGACAATTTCTACGTCGAGAGCGAGGTCAGCGCCGACGGCCACGAATGGACGATGGGCGCCTATGCGACCGACTTCGTGGAACGCCTGTGGCCGCTGAGCTACGGCCACAATCAGGACCGCAAGTACACCTATCCCAGCGAGGGGCGTTTCCAGATCGCCTCGCCCGCCGGTGGCTACCTGTGGGACCGGGCCAAGGCCGCCCGGGTGACCTACCGGAGCTACGGCGAGTTCATCAACAACGGCGCCACCACCAACGACCCCTGCACGACCCGGATCCCGGCCCTCCAGGGGCATTTCGATCCGGGTTTCCGCAGCTTCGACATGGACTACAGCGACCTCGCCCGGGCCGACCGGTTCATCTCGGAACTTCGCCGCTTCGAGCGCGAGGGCGAGATGCCGCGCCTCCAGATCGTGCGCCTGCCCAACGACCACACCGCCGGGACCTCGGCCGGCAAGCTGACGCCCACGGCCTACATGGCCGAGAACGACCTCGCCCTGGGTCGCGTGGTCGAAGCGGTGAGTCGTTCCCGGTTCTGGGCCAGCACCGCCATCTTCGTCGTGGAGGACGATGCCCAGAACGGCCCGGACCACATCGATGCCCACCGCACCGTCGCCTACGTGATCAGTCCCTATGTGCGCCGCAAGACGGTGGATTCCACGTTGTACTCGACCTGCTCGATGCTCCGGACCCTGGAGCTGGTGCTCGGGATGAAGCCCATGAGCCAGTTCGACGCCACGGCCATGCCCATGGTCGCCTGCTTCGGCTCCAAGGCCGACCTGAGCCCCTACACCGCGGTGATGCCCCGGACCCGGCTCGACGAGAAGAACCTCGCCACCGCCTGGGGCCGTGCCCGCTCCGAGGCGATGGACCTGACCCGTGAGGATGCGGCCGACGACCTCGAGCTCAACGAGATCCTCTGGCGTTCGGTCAAGGGGGCCGATTCCCCCATGCCCGCACCCGTCCGTGCCGGTTTCGTCCTGGCCGGAGGAGGCGACGACGACGAGGAGGAAGAGGAAGAGGAACGCCGCCGGAAACAGCGACGGTGAACCGAGGGCCGGACGGTGCGTAGTGGGCGCCCATCAGACGAGTCCCGTTCGGGCGACGCCGCCCCTGCCCCGCCGATCCCGATGATACGCTGGACCGGCGCCCATGGGGCACAGCCTGGGAACCCTCGTCACCGAGTGGTTTCCGTGACGGCCTGCCCCAGCCAGACCGCGCCTCGACAACGGCCAGTTTGGAATGAGGCCATGCTGTGGGCGAAACTCCGCGACCGATGGAGCCAACTGGACAGCGATCGGTTCCCGATCCTGCATGCGGCGTGCGAATCACGTGCCGCAGAAGGTGCGGCAGCGCGGCGTTCCCGGGGGTGGAGGTTGGCTCAGCGACTCCGGGGCACCGTCTTCACGATAGGGGGTCTGGAGCGCCGTCAGCAGGGCATGGAACGGGGCCCAGTCCTGGCGTTGGCTCGCCGCGTCCAGGGCGGCCTGGACTGCATGGTTGCGCGGGATGATCACGGGATTGTGCCGGGACATGGCGTCCAGAACCCGGGGCAGGGGAAGCCCCTGACGTTCGAGCCGATGGGTCCAGCGCCGATGCCAGTCGAGGAACCTCGTGTCCGGGGCGGCGGAGTCCGTGGCAACCGTGGCTTCGGGGGCGGCATCCGGTCGGAGTCTGCGGAAGGTGCGCGTGAAATCGGCCTCGGTGGCGTGCATCCAGGCCAGGAGCTCTTCGATCAGGCCCGCGTCGCCGTCCTCCTCGGTCACGAGCCCGAGCTTGCCGCGGTAAGCCGCGAGCCAATCCCGGCGGAATCGGGCGGGGAACGACTCCAGGCAGGCCTGCGCGACCTCGATGGCACCGGCCTCGTCGGGGGCGAGGATTGGCAGGAGGGCCTCGGCGAAGCGGGCGAGGTTCCACGACGTGATCTTGGGTTGGTTTCCGAAGGCGTAGCGGCCCTGCCGATCGATGGAGCTGAAGACGGTGGACGGATCGTAGGCGTCGAGGAAGGCGCAGGGCCCGTAGTCGAGGGTCTCGCCGCTGACGGCCACGTTGTCAGTGTTCACCACCCCGTGCACGAAGCCCACCCGCATCCATTGGGCCACCAGAGCCGATTGCCGTTCGACGACCGCCTCGAGCAGGGCCTTGCCTGGATGAGGACCGTCGGCGCGCTCCGGGAAATGTCGCCGGAGCGCGTAGTCGGCGAGGGTTTTCAGGGCCTGCACGTCGCCGAGGGCCGAGAACAATTCGAAGGTTCCGACCCGCAGGTGGCTGGCGGCGACCCGGGTGAGCACGGCGCCGGGCAGCGTCTCTTCGCGGAAGACCGGTTCGCCGGTCAGGGCCACCGCCAGGCTGCGGGTGGTGGGGATTCCCAGGGCGTGCATGGCCTCGCTGATGAGGTATTCGCGGAGCATCGGTCCGAGCGCGGCACGGCCGTCGCCCCCGCGGGAATACGGGGTGAGGCCCGGGCCCTTGAGCTGGATGTCCCAGCGCCGTGTCGCGGGGTCGAGGTGCTCTCCCAGCAGGATGGCCCGGCCGTCACCCAGGCGCGTCAAGTTGCCGAACTGATGCCCCGCGTAGGCCTGGGCGATGGGTTCGGAGCCCGCGAAGAGCCGGTTGCCGGTGAAGTACTCCGCGTGCCCGGGCTGGTCCAAGGATTCAGCCCGGAGCCCCAGGGACTCGGCGAGTGGGCGATTGAAGAGGCCCCAGCGCGGTGCGGAGACCGGAGTCGGGGCCACGCGGCGGTGGAATCCCTCCGGCAGGCGGGCGTAGGAGGGGTCCCAGCGCCATCCGAAGGCGGGGTCCGCCGGGGGGAGCTCAGAGGGCATGGGTTTGAAGGGATTCCAGCGGGATCAGTTCCAGTACCCGCACATGGCAGGCCTCGAGAACCACCGGCGGAGCGCACCCCGCGTCGAAGGCCTCCTTCCAGCGCCGGGCGCAGAGGCACCACCGGTCTCCGGGGCGAAGCCCGGGGAACCCGAACTCCGGATGCGGTGTCGACAGGTCGTTGCCGGCGGCCCGGGTGAAGGCGAGGAACTCGGCCGTCACCTCCGCACAGACGATGTGACGCCCGAGGTCCTGGGGGCCGGTGCGGCAGTATCCGTCGCGGTAGAAGCCTGTCTGGGGAGCGAAGCAGCAGGGCTCGAGACGCTGGCCCAGGACGTTGAGTTCCGGCGATTCCGCTTTACAGTCGATGGTCATCGATCGCCTGACGATAGCCCGGGCCGGCGGAACCGAAAGGGGCGTGCCCCTTCGGAGATCTTGTCGGATCCCGAAACACGGGCGCGATGGGTTTTCCGGGGCCGCTGGCAGACGGCGGGTGGGTGTCGGCTCGTGGCCGATGGACCCGCCGCCGCGTGTTTGTCTCTGGCCTCGGGCAAGCACTCCAACCATGATCACGTCCTTTGCTTCCATGCACGACTTGAATTCCCGCCCCCTCCGGATGGCCGCCGTGTTGGCGCTGTCCATCGTTTCCGCCTCCGCCGCCAAGAAGGTCAACGAGTCCCTGCTCCAGAAGGACTTCCCCTTCCAGAGCGCCTGCATCAGCGCGTCCTTCCCGGCCAAGAACACGGCCATGAAGGGCTTGGCCATCCGCCTCCCGGGTGTGGCCGACGCCAACGTACTCTTCGACACCGACCTCTGCCGCATGGCCGCGGGTTGGACCGGCGGCTACATCAACACCCGCGGCGTGACCTTCGACGGGTCCCATGGCGGGCACCCCTCCATCGTCGGCAAGCAGTCGTTCGGCACGGCGGTGGTTCCCGGCGTTTCCCTGACCGGCGTGTTCACCGATGGTCGCAAGGAGCCGTTCGGACCGACCGACCCGTCGGTGGTGCGCTGGGATGGCCTGCATGTGGCCGGTGATCGCGTCCAGTTGAACTACACCGTGGCCGGCGGCATCGCCGTCCATGAGCAACCCTCGGCCCGGCAGGCCAGCGGTCAGACCGTGTATGTGCGTACCTTCCAGCTCGGTGGCGGCACGAAGGGGGGGCTCTTCGCCCGCAAGGCCAGGACCTCGGCGACCTTCTCGCTGCTCCTGGCCGACGTCGAGGGCGGCAGCGGCAAGATCGACAACGGCTCGGCCGTAGTCTCGGCCAACGGGGTCACCACCCGGGTCCAGGCCATCGGCCTGCCGAAGGGAGCCTCGCTGAAGGTCGAGGGCGGCCGGGTGCAGCTGGAGGTGCCCACGGGCACGCCGACCGGCGGTGTCTTCGAGGTGGCCGTGGTCAGCGGCTCGGAATCCGAGGTGGCCCAAGCTGCCGGTGCGCTGTCGGGCAAGCCGGCCTTCGCCGACCTCCAGCGCGGCGGTCCGGCCCGCTGGCCGCAGGTCGTCGAGACGCAGGGGGTGATCGGCAAGGGCGACGCGGCCTATGTCGTCGACCAGATCACCCCGCCGATCGACAACCCCTGGAAGCGCCGCATGCGCATCGGTGGCATGGACTTCTTCTCCGATGGCACCCGTGCCGCGGTGAGCACCTGGGACGGCGACATCTGGATCGTCTCGGGCATCGACGAGAGCCTGAAGAACCTCAAGTGGAAGCGCTTCGCCTCGGGCATGTACGAGACCCTTGGCCTGCGCATCGTCAACGACCAGATCTACACCTCGGGCCGCGACCAGCTCACCCGCTACCACGACACCAACAACGACGGCGAGGCCGACTACTACGAGAACTTCAACAACCAGATCACCTCGACCGAGGGCTTCCACGAGTTCGTCTTCGACCTTCAGACCGACAAGTCCGGCAACTTCTACTTCGCCAAGGCCGGCCCCGTGAAGGGCGGCGGCCGCGGGTTCGAGACGATCTCGCGTGATGCGGGCACGCTCATGAAGGTCAGCGCCGACGGCAAGAAGTTCGAGACGGTGGCCACCGGCTTCCGCGCCCCGAACGGCATCGGCGTGAACCCGTGGAATGGCCAGATCACGACCGGCGACAACGAGGGGACTTGGGTGCCCACCTGCCCGGTGAACTGGGTCAAGCCCGGCGGCTTCTATGGCGTGGAAGACCTCGCCCATGGCGCCGATGTCAAGAGCTTCCAGCAGCCGCTGGCCTGGATGTCGCATGACGAGTACGACAACAGCGGTGGCGGTCAGGTCTGGGTGGACAGCGACAAGTGGGGTCCCTTCTCCAGGCGTCTGCTGCACATGAGCTACGGGCAGTGCGCCCTGTACCTGGTGATGCACCAGGACGCCGGCAACGGCCAGATGCAGGGCGGGGTGGTCCGCTTCCCCCTGAAGTTCGCCAGCTCCGCGATGCGCGCCCGCTTCAATCCCAAGGACGGCCAGCTCTACGTGGCGGGCCTCCAGGGCTGGCAGACCAAGGCCGTGAAGATCTCCGGCTTCGACCGGGTCCGCTACACCGGCAAGCCGGTGCACTCGATCGAACAGATCCAGTACACCCCGAAGGGCCTGCGCCTGACCTTCACCCAGCCGCTCGACGCCAAGGAGGCCGCCGACGCCGAGAACTTCTCGGCCCGCCGCTGGAACTACCTGCGTTCGTCCAACTACGGATCGGCCACCTATGAGGTGAAGAATCCCCAGAAGAAGGGGCGCGAGAAGGTGACCGTCCAAAGCGCCCGCCTGCTGCCCGACGGCCGCACGGTCGAGATCGACCTCGAGGACTTCCGCCCGGTGAACCAGCTGGAGGTGAAGTTCCAGCTCAAGGCCAAGGACGGCACCGAGATCAACCAGGAGTTCCAGTGCTCGGTGAACGTGGTCCCCGGCGGCGTGGCCGTCCGTTGACCTGCGGCCTGTGGCCCGGGACCCGCTCCGCGGTTCCCGGACCCTGCTGATCCAAACCCCCGCCCCGGGATTCCCGAGGCGGGGGTTTTCGTTCGGGAGCCGGTGCGGGCGTCCGCCGGGTCAATTTGCCGCGAAGGCGCTGGCGTGGCGTTCCAGTTGCGTCTGGAGCGATCCGCAGACCAGTTCGCACAGGCGGAAGATGCCCGGGTCGGCGATGTGGTACAGCACCTTGGTCCCGTCGCGCCTGCGGCCGAGGATGCCCGCCTGGGTGAGCGTCTGGAGGTGGCGCGAGGCGTTGGCCTGGGTCAGGCCGGTGGCCACGATCAGGGCCGAAACCGACAACTCGCCCGCCTCGAGGGCCCGGAGCAGCTTCGGGCGGCTCGGTTCCCCGAGCACCCGGAACCGCGCGGCGATGAGTTCGAGGGCCTCGTCGCTGATGTCCGCGGGAGCCGGGACTCCCGAACGATTCCCCCGTTTGGCCATGCGTCGGAAGGTCATCATCTCTTCGGTGGGTTCAATGGGATGCGCCCGTTCCCATGGGTGCGATTTCGGGGCCGCTATCCGGACCGGAGGCCGTCGCCCCGGAGCATGGAGGCGCGGGAAAACCTCCGGAATAGGTTGGACGGGCTGGGCGAAATGCGGTGGGTTTTTCCCCACTTCCATGAATCACATCGGCATCGAAATCGGAGGCACCAAGATCCAGATCGTCGCGGGCAGGGCCGGCGACGGTTTCATCGAACGCCACCGGCTCGCCGCCGACCGGGCCCGGGGCGGGGCGGGGATCCGCGAGCAGATCGCCTCGGTCGTCCCCGGCCTGCTGGCCCGTCATGCGATCGCCTCCGTGGGCGTGGGCTTCGGGGGGCCGGTCGATCCGATAACAGGACGGATCTGCTGTTCCCATCAGGTGCCCGGATGGCATGACTTTCCGCTCGGGGACTGGCTTCGGGATCTGACCTCCGTCCCGGTCGCCGTCGAGAACGATGCGAACGTCGCCGCCCTGGGTGAGGCGCTGCACGGGGCGGGACGGGGTTTCGGCTGCGTGTTCTGGATCAACATGGGCAGCGGCGTCGGCGGCGGCATGGTCGTCGATGGCCGGCTGTACCACGGGGCGCGCCCCGGGGAAGCCGAGATCGGGCACCTGCGCCTGGATCGCTCGGGCCGGATCGTCGAGGACGCCTGCTCCGGGTGGGCGGTCGACCGCCGCATCCGGGAGGCCGTGATGGGCCACGACGGCGTTCTTGCCCGGGCGGTGGCCTCCCAGGCCGCCCAAGGAGGCGAGGCCCGTCACCTGCGTGCGGCCCTCGAGGCCGGCGATGCGGTGGCCCGGGGACTCCTAGGTGCCGTCGCCGACGACCTGGCCTTCGCGCTGTCCCATGCGGTCCACCTGTTCCACCCGGACATTGTCGTGGTGGGCGGAGGACTTTCGCTCGTCGGCGAGCCCCTGCGGGAGGCCATGGCGGCATCCCTGCCCGGGTACCTCATGGACGCCTTCCGTCCGGGCCCGTGCGTGGCGCTGGCAGGCTTGGGCGAGGACTCGGTGCCCGTCGGGGCGCTGGCCCTGGCGGCGTCGGTCGCCGCCTGAGGCACCGGCTCAGAGCCGGACCGGCTTGCCCGAGGCCGCCGAGGCGTCGGCCGCGAAGACCAGCCGGTGCGACCGGTAGGCGTCGGCGAAGGAGGTCAGGGGCATGTCCTCGCCCCGGTCGAGCGCGTCGAAGAACGCCTGGAACTGGGTCTGGTAGGGATGATCCTTCACGTCGCCCGAATCGACCGGAGCGAAGGAAAGCTGGCTCCACTTGTGCTTGTCGAGCATCCCCAGTTTCTGGCTGTGGAACCGATTGTCGAGGATCGAGCCCTCGCTGCCCACGATGTGGGTGTGGAAGTAGTACGGCTGCAGGCTGTCCACGCAGGAGGTCGTCTTGCCGATCCGGCCGTCGCGGAACTTCACGAGATTCACCTGGGTGGTGGGGAAGTCGTACGGCGCGAAGTGCGGGCTCTTGGACGAGGTGGCGTAGGCGGTCACCTCCTCGGGCTCACCGCCCATGACCATGAGCAACGCGTCGAGGGCATGGCACCCGGCGCTCAGCAGCGAACTGCCGGCCTCGGCCTTCTGGTGGCTCCAGCGGAACTGCCCGTACCAGGGGCCGATGCCATGGTAGTAGTCGACCTCGGCGAAGTGGATCTCGCCCAGCAGGCCCGAGCGGATCATCGAATGGATCGACTGGAACTGGGAGGAGAAGCGAACCTCGAAGCAGACGCAGGTCTTCACCGGGTGGTCTCGCAGCGCCGCCGCCATGGCCTCGAGGTCCGAGGCGGTCAGGGCCAGCGGCTTCTCGACAATGACGTGCTTGCCGGCGCGGACGGCCCGTATGAACTGCCCGGCATGGTCCTTGGGAAAGCTGCAGATCGACACCGCATGGATGTCGGGATCGGCCAGCATGGCGTCGAGGTCCTTGAAGACGCGGATCGGCGAGCCGTACTGGGCGCCGGCCACCGCGGGATCGAGGTCCCGTCGGGAGAAGATCGCGGTGACCCGCGCCTGACGGGTGGCGTTGATGGCCGGGATGTGGGCCGAGGCCACCCAGCCGTGGCCGATGATTCCGACGTTGTAGGGCTTCATGGAGGACGCGTGTAGACCAACCCTAGACGCCTCAATGGTTCTTGGGCATGGGTTTTTTGCGCATCTAGGGTGACTCCGGGAGGACCCGGGCGATATTCGTGGAGCCCGGGTTTCTGAACCCGGTGAACCCCGGGGTACGGGTGAATATTTGGTCGCGATGGTGGTCCACCCTCGGTCATCCTTGTGAATTCACCGAGCGCGCAGTGAATCCGGGGTCCGACGGAACGGACCACTGGGGGCGGCTGCGGCCATCAAGCCTATGAGATCCATTCGACTGGTCCTGTCCTCGCTGGCGCTGACCCTCGCGGTCGGCGCCCAATCCCTGCTGCAACTCCAACCAGGCGACCATGTGGCGATCGTGGGCGGTGCCATCGCCGACCGGATGCAGCACACCGGCCACTTCGAGACCCTGGTCCATGACCGCTTCCCGGACCACCGCCTCGTGTTCCGCAACCTGGCGGCGGCCGGCGACGAGGTGGCCAACCGCCACCGCTCGGAGAACTTCGGCTCCCCGGACGATTGGCTGGCCCGCGTGAAGGCCGACGTGATCCTGGCCTTCTTCGGCTACAACGAGTCGTTCCAGGGCCCCGGGGGCCTGTCCAAGTTCAAGTCGGACCTCGAAGCCTGGGTCAAGCATGTGCGATCGGGCAACTATTCGGGCAAGGGTTCGACCCGGGTGGCGCTCGTCTCGCCCGCGGCCAATGAGCGTCACCCGGACGCCAACTACCCCGACCGATCGGTCAACAACGCCAACCTGAGGCTCTACTCGGCCGCGATCGCCGAGGTGGCCCGCGACAACGTCATCCCGTACGTCGACCTCTTCGAGCCGTCCCTGCGCCTGATGTCCGCCGCCACGGCCAAGGGCCGCTCGCTCACGATCAACGGCTTCCTGCTCAGCGAGGAAGGCGACAAGGCCCTGGCGCCCGTCATCTTCAGCGGTCTGATCGGGGGCAAGGTCCCCACCGGCGACATGGAGAAGCTTCGCCGGGCGGTCAACGAGAAGAACTGGCAGTGGCACCAGCGCTACCGGACGGTCGACGGCTACAATGTTTATGGAGGCCGCTCCGCACTGGCCTACCAGACTGGCAAGGGAGGGTTCATCAGCGACCGCAACGCCCCGGCGCCCTACATCTCCAACTACAAGGTCATGCAGGAGGAGATGTCGCAGCGCGACGTGCTGACCGCCAACCGCGATCTTCGGGTCTGGGCCGTGGCCCGGGACGGCGACCTCAAGGTGGACGATTCCAACCTGCCGGCGATCACCCGGGTCGATTCCAACAAGCCCGGACCCAACCCCGACGGAAGTCCCGTCTATCTGGGCGGCGAGGAGGCCATCGCCAAGATGACCGTGCACTCGGGCATGGCCGTGAACCTGTTCGCCGACGAGAAGCGCTTCCCGAACCTCGTCAACCCGGTGCAGATGGCCTGGGACACCCGTGGCCGACTCTGGGTCGCCGTCTGGCCCAACTACCCGGAGCGCACGCCGACCAGCAAGGTCGGTGACAAGCTGCTGATCTACGAGGACACCAACGGCGACGGCAAGGCCGACAAGGAGACGCTGTTCATGGACGACCTGAACTGCCCGACCGGATTCCAGTTCTACAAGGATGGCGTGCTGCTCATGCAGGCCCCGGACCTGTGGTGGATCCGTGACACGAACAACGATGGCAAGGCCGACACCAAGGAGCGCATCCTGATGGGTCTCGACTCGGCCGACTCGCATCACACGGCCAACGCGATCTGTCTGGATCCGGGTGGTTCCATCTATCTCAGCGACGGCGTGTTCCATCGCACCCAGGTCGAGACCGGCGACGGGGCGTTGCGCAACAACGACGGCGCGATCTACCGCTTCGAGCCGCGCACCCACCAGTTCGAGACCTACGTGGCCTACGGCTTCGCCAATCCCCATGGCCGCGTGTTCGACCACTGGGGCAACGACATCGTCACCGACGCCACCGGCAACGCAAACTACTTCGGCCCCGCCTTCAGCGGCCGGATCGACTATCCCAACAAGCACTCCGGCATGAAGGAGTTCTGGAACCGCCCGTCCCGGCCCTGCCCGGGAACCGGTTTCCTGACGAGCCGCCACTTTCCGGAGGAGTTCCAGGGCAACTTCCTCAACCTCAATGTCATCTCCTTCCAGGGCATCTTCCGCGTGAAGGTCAGCGAGGACGGATCCGGGCTGAAGGGTGAGACCCAGGAGAACCTCATCTCCTCGACCGACCCGAACTTCCGCCCGATCTGCGTGGGCATGGGCCCGGACGGAGCGATCTACTTCGCCGACTGGCACCAGTCGATCATCGGCCACATGCAGCACCACCTGCGCGATCCGAACCGCGGCCACCAGTACGGCCGCGTGTACCGCATCACCTACAAGGGGCGGCCGCTCATGAAGCCCGTGAAGATCGAGGGCCAGTCGATCCCGGCCCTGCTTGAGCTGCTCAAGGAGCCCGAGAACCAGACCCGCGAGCTGGCCAAGATCGAGCTGGGCAAGCGCGACACCGCCAAGGTCATCGCCGCGGTGCGCCAGTGGGCCGCCGGCCTCGACGCCAAGGATGCGGCCTACGAGCACCACCTCATGGAGGCCCTGTGGGTGCACCAGTGGCACAACGTCGTGGATGCCGAGCGCCTGAACCGCATGCTCAATTCGCCCGACGCCAACGCCCGCGCCGCCGCCGGCCGCGTGCTCTGCTACTGGCGTGACCGGGTGCCCGGCGCCCTCGGGCTCTTCGCCAAGCTGGCCGAGGACGAGAATCCCCGCGTGCGCCTCGAAGCGGTCCGCGGTGCGAGCTTCTTCCGGTCGGCCGAGGCCGCCGAGGTGGCGCTGGCCATCCTCAAGCAGCCGCTCGACTACTACCTCGAGTACACCCTGAAGGAGACGCTGCGGCAGCTTGAGCCGCAGTGGCGCAAGGCCGTCGCCGAGGGCCGTCCGATCGCCCAGAAGAACCCGGCCGGCCTGCAGTACCTGCTGAAGTCGCTGAGCACGGCCGAGATCCTCAAGCTGCCGCGGGTCGAGCCCGTGCTGGCCGACCTGCTGGGCCGGGCCGGCGTGCCCGATGCCGAGCGCGGCATCGCCCTCAACGACCTGGCGGGCCTGCGCAAGGTGTCCCGCCCGGCGCTGCTGCTGGGGCTGCTTGAGAAGCCCGAGTCCAAGGCCGAGGACGCCCTGTCCAGCCTGGCCCGCCTGCTGCCCGGGCAGCCGACGGCGGACCTGAAGGCGCTCCGCGACCGCTTGGCCCGGTTGGGCGCGGGCAGCGCCCACGGGACGACGCGTGCCGCCGCGTGGGCGTCGCTCGCCGTCGCGGACGGTTCGTTCGACGGCCTCTGGCAGACCGCCTCGGCCAAGCCGGCCGCGCTGGCCGACCTCCTGGCCGCCATCCCGCTGGTGAGCGATCCCGACTTCCGTGCCAAGGCCTACGGCCTGGTCCGCCCGGTGGTCTCCGGGGAGTCCCCGCTGGTGGCCGAAGCCTCCAAGAAGGGCGGGGCGCGGTACGTGCGCGTCGAATTGCCCCGCCGCGGAACCCTCACCCTCGCCGAGGTGGAGGTTTGGGTGGGTGGACAGAATGTCGCCCGTCGCGGCAAGGCCACCCAGTCCACGACCGCCAACTCCGGCGATGCCGCCCGGGCGATCGACGGCAACACCGATGGCTCGTTCGCCTCGGGCTCGCAGACGCATTCCGCGGAGAACGACCGGAATCCCTGGTGGGAGGTCGATCTCGGCTCCGAGCAGCCGGTGGAGGCCGTTTCGGTCTGGAATCGCTCCGAGGGCGACCTCGGCCAGCGGCTCAACGGGTTCACACTGACCCTGCTCGATTCGGGGCGTCAGGAGGTGGCTTCGCAGAAGGGGGTTCCGGCGCCGGCCCGCAATGTGCGGATCCCCGTCTCGGTGGACGCCTCGGGCGGCTTGCGGCGGTCGGCCATGCGGGCCCTGCTCAGCATGAACGAGAAACCCGACGAGGTGTTCAACCTCTTCGCCCAGCTCATCGCCAAGGGCGACAGCGTGCCGGCGGCCGCCCAAGGCCTGCGCCAGTTGCCCCGCACCGCCTGGAACGCCCCGGCCGCCGGTTCGGCGGCGACGGCCTTGGTCGGCTGGGCCTCGGCGGTGCCCGCCGATTCGCGCACCGACATCGGCTACGTGGATGCGTTGCAGACGGCCTCGGATCTCGCCGGCCTGATGCCCGGAACGGCGGCCTCGGCCCTGCGCACACAACTCAAGCAGCTGCGGGTCTCGGTCTTCGTGATTCGCACCGTGCGCGAGCAGATGCGTTACGACGTGCCGCGGTTGGTCGTCGAGGCCGGCAAGCCCTTCGAGATCGTCCTCGAGAACGACGACTTCATGCCCCACAATCTGGTGGTGGTGAAGCCCGGCACCCGCGAGGCCGTCGGTGCCGCCGCCGACACGATGCAGCCTGGCGCCCTCGACCGCGAGGGTCGGGCCTACGTGCCGTCGCTGCCCGGGGTTGTCGGGGCCACCCGTCTGGTGGAGTCCGGCAACCGCGCCACCCTCAAGCTCACCGCACCGACCCAGGCCGGTGACTATGAATACGTCTGCACCTTCCCGGGCCACTGGCCGGTGATGTGGGGTCGTCTGGTGGTCACCACCGATGTGGACGACTACCTCGCCAAGCACCCGATCGCGCCGGCCGCCGGGGGGGCCCACGCCCACGACGAGGGCAAGTAGGTCCGCGGTCTATAGACCGATCCTCTCCAAGGCCGGGAACCGCACGTGGGGTTCCCGGCCTTTTTGCATCCGGGACCATTGTGGCGCAGGCTGCGGGATGACTTTGGTCTACGAGACGACGACCCGGATCCGGACCCCGGTGCAGGCCCTCTTCGACTTCCACCAGGATCCGTCCAACCTGCACCGCATCCAGCCCCCCGGGGTGCGGGTGGTGGACCTGGTCCTGCCGGCCGAGTGGCGGGCGGGAGCCTGCCTGTCGGTCCGGGTCCGGATTCTGGGTCTTGTGACGCAGGTCTGGGAGGTGCGTCTCGAGGAGGTGAGCCCGCCGAGCCGGTTGGTGGATGTGGCCGTCCGGGGGCCGTATCCGTCGTGGAGGCATGTCCACGCGTTCCGGGAGGACGGTCCCGGCCACTCCACGCTGACCGACCGGGTCGAGTACCAGCCGCCGTGGGGACGCCTCGGAGTGCTGCTCGACCGGGTGTTCTTCCACCCCCAGCTGGCGGTGATGTTCGCCTGGAGGCATCGCCAGACCCGACGGTTGTTGGAAAGGATGCCCGAGCGTTGCGTGGAGGGCGGGGTGACAAGCCCGGGTGCGGCGTCGTCGACCTTACAAGGGCCATGATGGCCCGGTGACGGGAACCGTGGATCCACCTTCGGTCCTGCGAGATCCTCCCGCGCCGGGCCGTGGGACCAGCGGGCTGTGGCGACAAGCTGGGATGCCCGGGCCTATTCGTTGCCCTCCGGAAAGCGGAAGGTGACGTTGGTGAAGCTGACACCCCTCACGGTGAGGCTCGGGAACCGGCCGGAGAAGTTCGTGGTGGTCTTCAACCAGTCGGCCTTCGCCTCGAACTGGCTGGTGTCGCCGGGCTTCTCGCCCGTGGCGGCATTGGCGACCGGCAGCAGCGCCACCGTGGAGGTCTGGTTGGAGACCGTGGTCTCGAGCGCGAGGCTCGTGGCCGGGATGCGGACGAACGACTCCATGTGGCCGTCGAGCACGTAGCAGGTGAGCAGCCCGGTCTCTGCGGTCCGGACCAGTTCGAGGTGGAAGGCCTCGCGTCCGAGCACCACGGCGGTGCCTCCATGCGGAGGGCGATGCTCGTGCTTGTGGTCGTGGCCGTGGTCGTTTCCATGATCATGGCCGGCGTGGTCGTCCGTGCCGCCGCATCCGGCAAGGAGGGTCGCGAGGCCCATGGCGAGGACTCGGAAGGGGCTGGGGAAGGAGCGCGCTGGATTCATGGATCGATTGGGGGCTGGGCTGGTCGTCGGCGTTCGCACTGGGGGGGTCGGACCGGGTCTGGGTTTGGGGCTCCGCTGGATTCCATCGTCCTGCCGATCCCCGGGCGTTGCCAGATCGGCGGGAAGATGGCTCGCGGACGATCCGGGTCAATCCGGCGGCCGGGCGATGTTCTCACCGCGGTCCACCCGAGCCTTGAGCAGGGCGGCCGAGATGGACGAGACATGACCGCAGGCCATCAGTTCATTGGCCCGGCCGCTGTTATGTCGGGCCGACGGCGCTCCGGTGCCATGTCGGTCGGGCTGGATGTCGTCGAGGACCGCATCCCAACCTCCGGCCACCCAGTTCCGCGAATGGGTGTGGTCGTTCGAGAGGCTGGGCTCCTTCGCCGTCGCCACCTCGAAAAGCGTCACCGTGTCGGTGGGGTTCTTCAGGGTGTCCAGGCGGCGGAACGACTCGGTCACCCCGCCGAAAGGGCCCACCAGATCGACCATCACGTACTCGTTGGGGATGTAGCTTGAGGCAAACTGGGCCACCCGTGCCTTGCGCTGGGGGTCCGAGGGACAAGCCCGGATCGCGTCGACGTTCCCGACGTAGGGTCGCAGCGTGAAGATCCACGACCGGTTGGTGGCCGACGTGCCGTGGGTCGTCTCGGGGAAGTAGCCCCCATGGTCGTCGGCGTACATCTGGATCCCCAGCCCGAGTTGGTGCAGGCCCGACAGGCAGGAAGCCGACCGGGCCTTCGCCTGCGCCTTCGCCAGGGCCGGCAACAGAAGTCCGGCGAGGATCGCGATGATGGCGATCACCACCAACAATTCGATCAGGGTGAACCCCCGTCGCCGCCCATGGAGACCCAAGATTTGCAAATCAATTGCAATTAATCACCCCCCGAACCCTCGCCGCAACCAAAAACGAGCCCTCTTCCCCCTCCTAACCCCAATAGGATGACAGGTTCAATGTCAGTCTCCCGACGACCTGATTGCGATAGAGTGACAGGTTCAAAGTCGTCCCTCCTGAACAGGGTGACAGGTTCTTTGGCGATGAGTGGCGCAGCCCGATGGTTGCAGGGCCCCCTGTGGACAGCCGTCGGGCGGGCCCCGGGGAGCATCGGGTGGACGGCCGCCAGGAAACCGACGATCGGGCTTCCGATGGAGGGGGTGGGAGATTAGCCTCTTGTCACCCGGTCAGACCCGGGGTCTTCACCGCCATGAACCCACCGTCGCGTCGATTCATCACCACCGCCGAGGCCCTGCAGGAGGAGTTCAAGGGGAGGACCAACTTCTGGCTTTGCCGGCCGGAGATCACCGACGCCCGGGATCTGCAGTTGTGCCGGGCGGTCCTGCCGTCCGGGGAGGGGCACCCCTTCCACACCCATCCCGAGCTGGAGGAGATCATCTACGTGCTGGAAGGCGTCGTGGAGCAGTGGGTGGAGACCGAGCGGCGCATGCTGCAGGCCGGCGAGGTGGCCCACATCCCGGCAGGCATCGTGCATGCGACCTTCAATCCGACGGCCTCCGACGCGGTGATCCTGGCGATCCTGTCCCCTGCCAAGGCAGTGGGGCCGTTTCTGGTCGATGTGAGCGCCGAGGAGCCCTGGAAATCCCTGCGGCCGAGGGCCTGAACGGGTATTCCGCGCTCGGCGGAGTGGTGGCGGTTCAGCGTTCCAGGAGGGTGATCCGGGGCGGGGGGCGACGGCTCAGCGGATTGTCGAGCATGTCGGACGATTCGGTCGCCTGTCGCCAGGATCGGATGTCCTCGAGGGCGGCGGTCAAGTCGAGTCGCCGATGGGGATTGGGGTAGCGGGCGAGGTTGGCCGCGGCGAGATCGAACAGCGCGATGGCGGGCCTCAGGCGCCCTTTCTGGAGGTGGACGAAGGCCCCGGCCCACTGGATGAGTCCCTTGTGGAAGGCGTAGTCCGCGCCGGTCTTGCCTTCGGCAAGCCAGAGTTCCTCGAGGACGTCATGGGCCTCGAAGTAGAGGCCTTGGTTGAAGCATCGGAAGAACCCGAGGTAATGGCGCGGGAGGTCTTCGTTGCCGTTTGCGGGCAGGTCGGCCATCAGGGCGGCTATTCTGGGGCTCTTGTGGCTCATGAGTCGGTTGGAGTGGCCCCGGGAACGGGCCGATGCGGCGGCCCGGTCCATGGGGACTTCCCGGCGGACGCCTCCGGAGGCTGGGGCCGGGCGGTGACCCTGCCAAGCCCGACGGGCGTCCTGGAGAGGTGCGCGGACGGGGGGCTTGCGCGGTGCCCCGCCGTCACAAAGACCCCGCCTCGGCGCTTTCCAAGCGGCCGCATCAGGTCGATCCTCCGATCGAGGATCCGTCCCGGATGAACCTAGAGCCGCATGCCCCGATTCCCCGATTCCGGGAGTCCGACGCCCACCGGCGGACCACCGCCGGGCTCGACCGTTGGGCGGAACGGGCCGTCGCCGTCGTGGCGTGGAGCCTCGGGCTCGCCCTGCTGCTGCTCGTGGGCATCCTGGTGGTGGACGCGTTGGCGGCCCAGTCGATGACCGGTCCGGAACCGATGCCGGGGACCGCTCGCAGGGTGCCCCTTGCAGGGGCAGCGCTGAAGGACGCGGCGATACACGCGATCCTGGGGTGCCTCGTCCTTCTCCCGGCCGGTGTCCTCACGGGCTTGTTCCTGGCCGAATACGCCCCGCCCGGTGGTCGGGCTCCCGGAATGTTGCGGTGGGCCATCAGGGCGCTGGCCGGGGTGCCTGGCGTGGTCGTCGGGCTGTTCGGCGTGTTCGCTCCCGGCATCGGGGGGGAATCCTGGCTGGGCCGGTGGGCGGGTGACCCCCCCTTCGGAACGGCCGGGATCTGGGTCCCGATGGCGCTCGCCTTGATGGCTCTTCCGCCGGCGGTGACGGCGACCGAGCAGGCATTCCGGGGCCTTCCCCAGTCCTGGCGCGCATCGGGGTTTGCCCTCGGTGCGACCCGCCTCCAGGGGATCGTCCATCTGTTGCTGCCCGGGGCCCTGCCGGGCATCGCAGGCGGGGTGCTCGTTGCCCTCGGCCGGATCGTGGGTGCCGTGACGCCGATGCTGCTGCTCTGGGCCGCCACGCTTCCGCCGGAGACCGGCGCAGTCGCGGCCCTGGCGAACCGGATGCCGGGTCCCTCCGTCGATGGGATGGCCGCCGCCGACCGCCGGACCCTGCTCGCGGGGCTTTGGTTCCTCGCGGTGGGTTGCGGGATCCTGAATGCGGTCGCCGCCGGGTTGAGGGAACGGCGTGGCCCGTCCCCGGTCGATCAAGGCTGGGTCCCTGACCGCCCATGAATGACGAACCGTTTCCGAACCCGCCCGCCCTTCCGAACCCGCCCGCGGGCGTCGAATTCTCCGACCTGTCCCTGAGGCACGGGGCGGTGCAGGTGCTGCGGGGCATCAGCCTGAGGGTCCCGGAGCGGCGGATCACCGCCCTGATCGGGCCGTCGGATTGCGGCAAGTCCACGCTGCTCCGCTGCGTCAACCGCATGGTCGACCTCGTCGATGACCTGCGGCTCTCCGGCCGGTGTCTGGTGGGCGGTGTCGATGTCCGCGACCCGGCCCTGGACGTCGGCGAATTGCGCCGGACGGTGGGATTCGTCCCGGGAGACCCCGGGCGGTGGCCCGGGTCGATCTTCGACCATGTGGCCCTTGGTCTGAAGATCGCCGGATGCACCGGTTCCGAGCTGGGGGACCGCGTGGCCTTGGCCCTCCAGAGGGCGGCGCTCTGGCACGAGGTGAACGACCGGTTGACCGAGCCCGCGCAGGACCTCCCGCCGGGCTTGTATCGACGCCTGACCCTGGCCCGCGCCCTCGCGGTCGGGCCGGAGGTGCTGCTGCTGGACGACCCGACCCTCGGGCTCGACCCGGTCGAGGCGGCCAGCCTCGAGGACCTGATCCGCGACCTGCGGCAGGACCACACGATCCTCCTGACCACCCACCACCTTTCCCTCGCCGCGCGGATTTCGGACCGCACGGCATTCCTCGATCGGGGCGAACTCCTCGAGACCGACGAGACAGGCCGCCTGTTCTCCCGACCCCGGGATCCCCGAACCGAGCGGTTCATCACCGGGCGACGTGATTGAATCCCCATGGCTCCTAGACCTTGTCGATCATCCGCGTGCGCCCCTCGCGAGGCCTCGTCCCATGTGCCGCTGCCGCAATCGCGGCAACCTCTCCTCGGCCGCCTTCCGGCTCATCGGCATCCCTTCTCTTGGCCGGCGTCACCGTTTTTGGGTCAACGACCTCATCCTCCACCGCCAAGCCAATCCCACCGGGTGTCAAACGTTTCGAGGCAACCGGCCCCGTCCTCCTTCCATGGATTCCGTCGTTTCCAAAGGCGCGGCGTCGCGGCCCAATGGGCGGGTGACTCCGCTCGAGCCGGACATCGCCCGCCTCAAGGACCAGTTGCTGCGCATGGCGGCGATGGCCGAGAGCCTGGTCGTGAGGGCGGTCCGAGCGCTGGTCGAACGCGATGATGAACTGGCCCGCCGTGTGGCCGACGGCGACGAGCCGCTGGACCAACTCGAGATGGAACTCGACGCGGCCGCCGTGGCGCTGCTGACGAAGGCGCCCCTGGCGGGCCAACTGCGGCTCATCACGGTCGCCATCAAGGTGACCCGGGATCTGGAGCGCATCGGCGACGAGTCCACCACCATCGCCCGCCGGGCCCTGAAGCTGGGCCGTGAACCGCAGCTCAAGCCCTACGAGGACATCCCCAGGATGTCCCGCATGGCCGCCGAGATGCTCCGCGACGCCCTGGATGCCTTCGTCCACGGCGACACGGCCAAGGCCCGGGCCGTCGTCCCACGGGACAAGGACGTCGACGCCCTGAACCGCGCCCTCCACCGGGAGTTGACCGACCTGATGACCGGCGATCCCGCGCGCATCGGCCGATGCCTGCACCTGATGACCATCAGCAAGGCCCTCGAGCGCATCGCCGACCACGCCAAGAACATCGCCGAGGAGGCGGTGTACCTGTACGAGGCCCGCGACATCCGCCACCCCGACGCCGCACCCCCCGCCGAAGCCCTCCGCCCGGCCAGCCCGCCGTGAGCCTCCGAGCATCGTTGACCGGGTGGATCGGTCTGCCTACGGTGACTTGGCTGTCACCGGAACGTGGGCCCTGACGTACCTCAGTCGGGGCTTTTTGCTGTCCACGGTGGGCGTTCATCCATGGCAAATGTGATTCTCGTCGGCGCCCAGTGGGGCGACGAAGGCAAGGGCAAGATCATCGACGTGCTGACCGAGCAGTCGGAGGTCGTGGTCCGCACGCAAGGTGGCAACAACGCGGGCCACACGGTCTTCGTGGGCAAGGACAAGTACGTCCTGCACCTGATCCCCAGCGGCATCCTCCGGCCCGACAAGGTGTGCGTGATCGGCAACGGCGTGGTCATGGACCCCGTGGGCCTGGTGAAGGAACTCGACGGCCTGGCCAAGCTGGGCGTGTCGGTGACGCCCGACAATTTCCGCATCTCCGAGACGGCGCACGTGGTGTTCCCGTGGCACCGCGAGCTCGACGGGGCCCGCGAGGCCCAGAAGGGCGACCACAAGATCGGCACCACCAAGCGCGGCATCGGCCCGACCTACGGCGACAAGGTGGCCCGCGTGGGTTTCCGCGTGCTCGACCTCGTCCACCGGGAGCGGTTCCCGGTGCTGCTGCGCGCGCGCCTGGCCGAGAACAACGCGGTGATCCAGTCCCTCGGCGGCACTCCGCTCGACTACGATCAGGTGCTGGCCGAGTCCACAGCCGCCGCCGATCGCCTGCGACCCTTCGTCATCAACACCGTGGTGTACCTGCATGAGGTGACCCAGCGGGGTGGCAACATCCTGTTCGAGGGCGCCCAGGGCACCTTCCTCGACATCGACCATGGCACCTATCCGTTCGTGACCTCGTCGAACACCACGTCGGGCGGCGCCTGCACGGGGTCGGGAGTGCCGCCGAACCGCATGGACAAGGTCATCGGCGTGCTCAAGGCCTACACCACCCGCGTCGGCGGCGGTCCGCTGCCGACCGAGAGCGCCGAGGTGAGCGACCTGCTGCATGGCATGGGCCGCGAGTTCGGCTCAACCACGGGACGGGCCCGCCGCTGCGGCTGGTTCGACGCCGTGGCCACCCGCCACGCCACGATGGTCAACGGCATCGATGAACTGGCCATCACCAACATCGATGGCCTGGATTCGCTGAAGACCCTCCAGGTGTGCGTGGCCTACCGCGCCGATGGCCAGACCCTGCGTCATTTCCCGGCCGACCACGAGGTGCTGTCCCGCTGCGAGCCGGTGTACGAGACCTTCCCCGGTTGGGAGACCTCCACCGAGCAGGCCACCCGCTGGGAGGACCTGCCGGTGAACTGCCGCAACTACCTGCTGGCCATCTCGCAGATGACGGGTGCGCGCCTGACCATCGCCAGTGTTGGCCCGGCCCGTGCGCAGACCCTCTTCGTCTGAGGAATCCTCCGTGAGCGCCGAGCCCAAGCTGTCCGCCGCAGCCCAGGCCAACTTGCCGACGCACGTGGCCGTCATCATGGACGGCAACGGCCGGTGGGCGAAGCAGCGCGGGTTGCCGCGGGTGGAAGGGCACCGCAATGGCGTGGAGTCCGTGCGCACCATCGTCCGCTCGGCCGGCGAACTGGGCATCAAGTACCTCACGCTCTACGCCTTCTCGGTGGAGAACTGGAACCGTCCCAAGGATGAGGTAGATACGCTCATGAAGTATTTGGCCCGCTTCCTGAAGAACGAGATCGGGGAACTGAACCGCAACAACGTTCGGCTCGAGGCCATCGGGCAGATATGGAAGCTCCCGGAGGCCGTGCAGGAGCAGTTGGCCAAGACCCGCGCCGCCCTGGCCAAGAACAATGGCCTGACGCTCATTTTGGCCCTGAGCTACGGGGGGCGCACCGAGCTCATCGAAGCCACGCGGGCCATCGCCGAGAAGGTGAAGTCGGGCGCGCTGGACCCGGCCGAGATCAACGAGCGGGTGGTGTCGGAGCACCTGTACACCCGCCATTGGCCCGATCCCGACCTGATGATCCGCACCAGCGGGGAGATGCGCATCAGCAACTTCCTGCTCTGGCAGCTCAGCTACGCCGAGTTCGTCATCACCCAGACGCTCTGGCCCGAATTCCGCAAGGCACACCTGTGCGAGGCCCTCGAGGAATACGCCCGCCGGCACCGCCGCTTCGGCGGGGTGTGACGGTGCGGTGGGGGGCCATGGTTCCCGAGCCTACCGCTTCGGGCGGTCAGGCCGAGGGCAGCGCAGCAGCAACGGGCGGGCGTCCTGCGGGTTGGATTTGCGCGGGTAGCCGTTGTTGTCGACCAGCAGCCAGACGTTGTCGGCATCCACGCTGAGTCCCTCGAAGAACCCGTACGGCAGCAGGTGCTGGTAGGCGTACTTCGGGTCCATCTCGATGGAGAAGTAGCTGAGGCACAGGCGCACGGCATGGGTCTTCGGGTCGATGCACAGGATGCGCCGATGCTCCCGGCACAGCGCCCAGAGTTCGCCGCCAAACCAGCAGAGGTCGGTGTAGTGGATGTCGTCGCCGGAGGCCCCGGGCGGACGCGGTTGGAAATCACCCACCACCCGGAGGGTCTTGCGATCGACCTCGAGGATGCGGCCGGTGTCGCGCTCGTTGGCCACATAGAGGAACCGGTCGCCCACGGCGACGCCCTCGAAGGAAGCGTTGCGGTCGGTCTTGCTGAACCAGCGGGATGCCGGGGACCAGTCGATGGGCAGGCGCTCCAGCGGCTTGCCGGGGCCAGGTTGGCGGAGAATCCAGCGCAGGTGCTCCTCACTGAGGTAGAGGGCCCCGTCGGTGTCGATGCCGATGCCCTCCACATCCCAGGGCAGGTCCCGGCCCGGGGTCAGCGGCTCGAACTGCGCCGGAGACAGGCCCGCATAGGGCACCAGTACGGCCTCGGTGCCCGACTTGGGAAAGCGGATCTCGAACAGGCCCGTCTCCTTGTCGTTGACGGTCAACAACCGGCCGTCGGGCAGGCGAACCAACCCGGAGGCGTCGAAGCGGGCCGCGCTCGGGGTGAGGGTCCACGACTCGGCGACGCCCAGGGACTGGGTGAGGGTCGTGGAACCGGCCGGGTGGCTTGGGGAGGAGGTGCAGCCGGCCCAAAGGCCCGCCATCAAGCCGATCAGGGTGAGGATCCGTTTCAACGATCCAAGGATAGTGCAGATCGCGTCGTCAGCGGGAGGAAAACCCGTTTACAGGACGGCGATCGCCGGTAGGATGTCGCGGATAGGTCATCCATCCGTCACATGACGCATTCCCTACCCACGTCCGGAACGGAAAACGGGATCCTCCACCGGTCCTCATTGTATCGGGAGTTCCTCGCCGAGAAGGAGGAGATCCTGAAGCACAAGTGGATCGAGTCGGAGAAGGCAGGTCACGACATCGGGTTCGAGGCGGCCCTGGTCGACTGGATCACCAAGCATCGCTCCAGTTGGCGGCGCTCGCGGACCTCGTCCAACACCTTCTGACCCGGACCGGCCGCCTCGCTCCAGAGCCTCCCGAGCCTCCCGCAGGATCCACAGTCTCCTAGGGGGCGAATCCCGCGGGGGCCGACCGGGGCAAGGTCTCAGGCCGGCACGCGACCCACCCATCCTCCACTTCCCCGATGACCACCCCGCTGCTCGACGCCCCGGCCCTCCGGCGCACCCTCGGGCGCATGGCCCGCGAGATCGCCGCCGCCAATCCGGGCACCGGGACGCCGGTGTTGGTTGGAATCCAGCGGGGCGGGGTGCCCGTCGCCCGGCGCCTCGCCGCCGACCTCGCGGGCATCCTGGGGCGCCCGGTCGCCTGCGGTTCCCTTGACGTGACGTTCTACCGCGACGACCTCGACCAGCGCGCGGCGCCGACGGTCCACCCGACCGAGATCCCGGGCGACATCCAGGGCCGGACGGTCGTGCTGGTGGACGACGTCTTCTTCACCGGGCGCACCATCCGTGCGGCGATGGACGCGCTCCACGAGTTCGGGCGACCGAGCCGCGTCCAGTTGGCGGTGGTGATCGACCGGGGCCACCGGCAGTTGCCCATACGGCCCGACGTGGTGGGGCAGGAGTTGTTCACGACGTTGTGCCAGTCGGTGCTGGTCCGCTGCGCCGCCGGCGGCGAGGGGACCGATGACGGGGTGTTCCTGCGGGAGTCACCGCCCGCCGCCTCCTCGAAGACGCCGGCCACCGCGGTTTCCCTTTCCCACGCGTCATGACCTGGAATCGCAAACACCTGCTCGATCTGCAGAGCCTCCGGGCGGAGGAGATCGTCCACCTGCTCGACACGGCCCGGGAGTTCAAGGCCGTGGGCGAGCGGTCCATCAAGAAGGTGCCCGCGCTGCGCGGCAAGACGGTGGTGAACCTCTTCGTCGAGCCGAGCACGCGCACGCGCATCAGCTTCGAATTGGCGGCGCTGCGCCTGAGTGCGGATGTGATCAATTTCTCGGCCGAGGCCAGTTCGCTGAAGAAGGGCGAGACGCTCAAGGACACGGCCCGGAACCTCGAGGCGCTCAACGCCGACATCATCATCCTGCGTCATGGGGCCAGCGGGGCGCCGCATTTCCTGTCGCGGTTCCTGGGGGCCCATGTGCTCAATGCGGGCGATGGCGCCCACGAGCATCCGACCCAGGGGTTGCTGGATGTGTTCACCATCCGCGAGAAGAAGGGGCGGGTTGAGGGGCTGAACGTGACCATCCTGGGCGACATCCTCTACAGCCGGGTGGCGCGTTCGAACCTCTGGGCGCTCACCAAGCTTGGGGCTCATGTGACCTTGTGCGGTCCGCCGACCCTGGTGCCCAAGGCCTTCGAGTCGTTCGCTCCCAACGTGCGGGTGACCTGGAACGTCGAGGAGGCGTTGCGGGGGGCCGATGTCATCAATCTGTTGCGCATCCAGCACGAGCGGCAGCGTGCGTCGATGTTCCCGAGCACCGGCGAGTATGCCGCGCTTTTCGGGCTGAATCCGGCGCGCATGGCCCTGGTGAAGCCCGACGCGCTCATCATGCATCCCGGCCCCATCAACCGGGGCGTGGAGATCGCCAGCGCCATCGCCGACGGGCCGCAGTCGGTGATCCTCGAGCAGGTGACCAACGGCTTGGCCGTGCGCATGGCCGCCCTCTACCTCGTCCACGGCGGCCGATCGCTGCAGGTGGCCGGTTGAGTGGGTGGGCTCCGCGGGACCAGTCCGCGCTCGCAGGGAACGTTGGGACCAGCGGGACGTTCGCGCTATCGCGCGAGGGGGGGAGCAGGATGTCGACGTTCCTACGCTCGCCGCGGACCGATCCCGCTCCGCTGCGGTTTTGGGTGGGCTCCGCGGGCTCGGTGCTGCGCGAGATCCAATCCCGGTTCCTCTCAAAACCGGCTTGGCCGGGGGCGATTCCGGGTTCAACGTCAGCGCGTCTTCCATGAAAACCGTGTCGCGACTTCTCCTGTTGTTCTCCACCCTGTGGCTTCGTGCCGCAGCACCTGCCATCGATTTTGAAGGGTCCTGGTCCCTCGCCGAACTGGAGACGGAGCAGGGACCGCTGCCCGAGGAGACGCGCAAGTCGCTGGTGTTTGCGATCTCGGGTGGGAAGTACACGCTGGAGGCGGGGGGGCAGATGGTGGCCAAGGGGAAGTTCGAGATGGATTGGAAAGCCACACCGCCGGTCATGACCGTGACCGAGGAAGAGGGGCAGAACGTGGGCCGCGGGGTGCGGGCCATTGTCGAGAAGACGGCGACCGGGTGGAGGGCCTGCTATTCGCTGGATTCGGCCGACTTGCCGAAGGCGTTCAAGGTGGGCGATGGCGGCGGCATCCTGGTGGCGCGCTACGAGCGCAAGGGCGGTGCGCGTCCGCGGCCGCTCCGTGCGCTGCTCATCACCGGCGGGTGCTGCCATGAGTACGATGCGCAGGCGGTGACGCTGATGCAGGGGATCTCGAAGCGCGCGAACGTGGAGTTCACGCTGGTGCGCGACCAGGGAGCCGACGGCACCCAGCACAAGGTGAGCGCCTACCAGAAGGCCGACTGGGCCTCGGGCTACGATGTGGTGCTGCACAACGAGTGCTACGCCGACGAGACGGACCCGGCCTGGCTGGAGGGGATCGTGGCCCCTCACCGCGCCGGCACCCCGGCGGTGGTGATCCACTGCGCGATGCACTGCTACCGCGCACCGACCAACGAGTGGTTCCGCTTCGTGGGCGTGACGAGTCGCTCGCACGGGTCGCACTTCGCCTATCCGATGACCAATGTGAAGCCGGAGCATCCGGTCATGAAGGGCTTCCCGGCGGTCTGGCAGACGCCGAAGGAGGAGCTCTACATCATCGAGAAGGTGGAGAAGGAGGCGACTCCGCTGGCCGTGGGCTACAGCCACGAGACCAAGAAGGGTGAGGCCAACGTCTGGGTGCACCAGTACGGCAAGGCCCGGGTGTTCGGCACGACCATGGGCCACTACAACAACACCATGTCGGATCCGGTGTACCTCGACCTGATCACCCGCGGCACGCTCTGGGCGACCGGCAAGCTGCAGGACGACGGTTCCCCGGCTGCGGGCTACGGTCCGGCGCAGTGATCGGCGGAGGCTGGGACAGCCTGCTCGCCCGGGTGGGTCGGGATGTCCCGCCGTGTCGCGGATCCCAGGCCGGAATTGGGGTGGAAGCCCCGGTCCGTCCTGTTTCATGGTCGGCATCGGCGGTTTTCGGGTGGCACGGACGATGCAGGCAGTCGGGGCATGACACTCGACAAACTGACCCAGAAGGCGCAGCAGGCCCTCCAGAGCGCCCAATCGACGGCCCAGGAACGTTCCCATGCGGCGTTCGACAGCGAGCACCTGGCTCTGGCCTTGGCAACACAAGCCGACGGCATCGTGCCTCCGCTGTTGGAAAACGCCGGGGTCGATCCGGCCGGATGGGTCCGTGACCTCGAGGCGGAACTGACCCGCCGGCCGACGGTGCAGGGCGGAGCCGATGCGTACCCGTCGAACGACCTCCAGGCGGCCCTGAAGGCGGCGGTGGCCGAGGCCAGGTCGCTCAAGGACGACTACGTGTCGACCGAGCACCTGTTGCTGGGACTGCTCGAGAAGGGAGGCGACAGTGTTCGCCGCATCGCCGACCGCCTGGGCCTCAAGCGCGAGGCGGTGCTCAGAGCGTTGACGGCGGTGCGCGGCAACCAGCGGGTGTCGGATGCCAATCCGGAAGACAAGTTCCAGGCGCTGGAGAAGTACGGCAAGGACCTCACGGCCCTGGCGCGCAAGGGCAAGATCGATCCGGTGATCGGCCGCGACGACGAGATCCGGCGCGTGATGCAGGTGCTGACGCGGCGCACCAAGAACAACCCGGTGCTCATCGGTGAACCCGGCGTGGGCAAGACGGCGATCGTCGAGGGCTTGGCCAAGCGCATCGTCGATGGCGATGTGCCCGAGTCGCTCAAGGACCGCCGGGTCATCGCCATGGACATCGGCGCGATGATCGCCGGTGCCAAGTACCGGGGCGAGTTCGAGGACCGCCTCAAGGCCTTCCTCAAGGAGGTCACCGCGGCCGAGGGGCGGATCATCCTCTTCATCGACGAGTTGCACACCATCGTGGGGGCGGGGGCCTCGGAGGGCGCAGCCGACGCGGCGAACATGCTCAAGCCGCAGCTGGCCCGCGGCGAACTGCGCTGCATCGGGGCCACCACGCTCGACGAGTACCGCAAGCACATCGAGAGGGACCCCGCGCTGGAGCGCCGCTTCCAGCCGGTGCAGGTGCCCGAGCCTTCGGTGGAAAGCACCATCGCGATCTTGCGCGGCCTCAAGGAGCGCTACGAGACCCACCATGGCGTGCGCATCCAGGACAGCGCGCTGGTGGCGGCGGCGACCCTCTCGCACCGCTACATCAGCGACCGGTTCCTGCCCGACAAGGCGGTGGACCTGGTGGACGAGTCGGCCTCGCGCCTGAAGATGGAGCTCGATTCCAAGCCGACCGAGCTGGACCGCCTGGATCGCCAGATCCTGCAGTTCCAGATCGAGCGCACGTCGCTGGCCAAGGAGAAGGACGAGGCCAGCCGCGAGCGCCTGCAGAAGCTCGATGCCGAATTGGCCGACCTGAAGGAGAAGTCCGGGGCGCTGTCGGCGCAGTGGCAGAACGAGAAGGCTGCCATCCATGCGGTGAGCCTGTTGCAGAGCCAGTTGGAGCAGGCCCGCCAGGAGCTGGAGCAGGCGCGTCGCAAGGGCGACCTGAACAAGGCGGCCGAGATCCAGTACGGGCGCATCCCGGGGCTGGAGCAGAAGCTCGTGGCGGTCGAGAAGCAGGCCCCCAAGGAAGGCGCACCGGCCGCACTCCTGCGCCAGGAGGTGACCGAGGAGGACATCGCCAAGGTGGTGGCCGCGTGGACGGGCATCCCGGTGCAGCGGATGCTGGAGGGCGAGCGGGCCAAGCTGGTCCGCATGGAGGAGCGCCTGGCGGCCCGCGTCGTGGGCCAGTCCGAGGCGGTGAAGGCCGTGGCCGACGCGGTGCGGCGGGCCCGCTCCGGGCTGGGCGATCCGGGCCGACCGATCGGTTCCTTCATCTTCCTGGGCCCCACCGGCGTCGGAAAGACCGAGTTGGCGCGGGCCTTGGCCGAGTTCCTCTTCGATGACGACCAGGCCATGGTGCGCATCGACATGTCCGAATACATGGAGAAGCACGCCGTGGCCCGACTGGTGGGCGCGCCTCCCGGATACGTTGGCTACGAGGAGGGCGGGCAGCTGAGCGAGGCGGTGCGCCGCCGGCCCTACTCGGTGGTGCTCTTCGACGAGATCGAGAAGGCCCATCACGATGTGTTCAACCTGCTGTTGCAGGTGCTCGACGACGGGCGTCTCACCGACGGCCAGGGCCGGACTGTGGACTTCAAGAACACGGTGGTGATCCTGACCTCCAACATCGGGTCGTCCATCATCCAGGAGTATTTCCTGGATGCAAAGAACACCCCGGCGGCCCGACAGACCATGCAGGACAAGGTGCTGGCCGAGCTGCGGCGTCATTTCCGGCCGGAGTTCCTGAACCGGGTGGACGACACCATCCTCTTCCACAGCCTCGACGAGTCCCACCTGGGACGCATCGTGGACATCCAGTTGGATCAGGTGATCCGGCGGGTGGCGGGCCAGCACATCCACCTGCGGGTGACCGACTCGGCCCGCAAGCGATTGGCCGAGGAAGGCTACGATCCGCAGTTCGGGGCCCGTCTGCTCAAGCGGGCGATCCAGGACCTGCTGCTCAATCCGTTGGCCCAGCGGCTTCTGGCGGGCGACTTCAAGCCGCGCGACACGGTGAACGTTTCGGCCGATGCCGCAGGCGACCTGGCGTTCACCGCACTCGAGTCGGGGCAGGCCGGACCGGCGGGGCAGGCTTGAGGGGCCTTGTGTCGGACCCGTGGACCGCGATCAGGGCTTGGGCGGGTGCTGCCCCCGGAACAACTGCTCCGGGGGCAGCCCCGTCAGCCGTTGGATGCCGTTGAGCAACCGGAACAGCGCCCAGACCATCATGCCCATGCTCGGGACGACGATCACGGGCCAACTCAGCCAGTTCATGCGGCCGAGTTGCTCGTTCCACTCCGGGGAGTTGGGCACGGCCTTCAGGAGCCACATCGCCAGGAAGAAATTGAGCGCGGAACTCAGGAGGAACGAGACCGCCAGCAGCAAGGACGAGTCGCGGAGCAGCCGATCGAACGCGCCCTCGGCATTTCGATGGCGCAGCGCCTCGGCAACCTTGGCCGTCTCCAGCACCTGGTCGTTGTAGAGCAGGGTCTTCACCAGCGGGGTCTTCGAGCGCAGCGTCAGCGGGATGCTCAGGCCGATGATCAGCGGGATGGAGGCCTCCTTGATGGCGAACCATAGCGCCGTCGCCTTCCACCATCCGAAGTGCCCGCCCAGGGACATGCCTCCGGTGGCCAGCGTGCCGGCGATGCCCAGGGTCGAGAACAGGTTCCAATGTCGGCGCTTCATCCAGTCCCAAAGGCCGTATCCGAGGGGCAGGGCCAGGGCCGCGACCAGGGCCCATAGCGGCCCGAGCCGCTGCGGTTGGCTCAGCTTGGAGAGAACGAGGCCCGGCAGGAAGACGTTGCAGGCCAGGTTCAGCAGCAGGTTCTCCTTCGCGGGGGCGCCCTTGGGGGAACCGGTGATGGGCGGATTGGATTCGGTGGCGGGCATCGCGTGGAGGCCGAACCTGTCGCGGACGCGCCCGAAAATCCAGCAGAGGATGCCGATGGGCCTGGTCGGTGGTGATGGCAGGGGCCACCAGTCGGAATGCGCTTGGCCTGCGGGCGGGCGATGCGATTCCATCGGCCGATGATGAGGCACTCGTTGAGGTGGGCGGTCGGGATGTGGTTGGCGCTCGCGCCCGCCGTGGGCCTCGGCGCGGAATCGGCGTCGGATTTGGCGCTTCGGGCCTTCTACCAGCGGCGCCTCGACGCCTCGTTCCGACTGGAGCCGACGACGGCCACGCTGTTGGGAGACCACCGCTTCGATGACCAGTTGGAGGATGTCTCGAAGGCCTCCCGGGCGCGATGGGTGGCGGAGACTCGGGCCACGCTCCAGGCGCTGCCCAAGGAGGTGGAGTATCGCGCGCTCAGTCGCGATGGGCAGATCGACTTCGAGATCCTCCGCCACGACCTCCAGGCCTCGCTCTGGCTGAGAGAGAACACGCGGCCCTTCGAGGAGGATCCCCGGGTGTACGGCAGCTATGTGAGCGACAGCGTCTATTCGCTGCTCGCCCAGTCGACGCGGCCCAAGGAGGAGAACCTCCGGAACGCCATCGCGCGCATGCGGAAGATTCCCGCCATCCTGGACGAGGCGGAGCGGACCCTGCGCCATCCACCACGGTCCATCCTCGAGACGGCGATCCGCCAGAACAAGGGGGCGACCGCGTTCTACGAGTCCGAGATCTTCGAGCTGGCCGGCCAGACGCCGCAGCGGGCCGAACTCCAGGCGGCGGCCGCACCCGTGGCGGCCCGGTTGAAACGGTATCAGGAGTTCCTGGAGAAGGAGCTCCTGCTCCGGGCCACGGGCCAATGGCGGTTGGGGCGGAAGCGATTCGCCCAGAAACTCGAGTGGGTGCTCGATGCCGGGGTCGGCGCCGACCAGGTGCTGGCCGACGCCGAGTCGGAATTCGCCCGGGTGAACGGCGAGCTGCGGGTCATCTCCCGTCAGTTGTGGAGCCGCTACTTCCCGCGCCAGCCGCTGCCGCCCGACGATGACGACGGGCGCCGCCAGTTGGTGGCCCGGGTCATCCAGGCCGTGAGCCAGGAACACGGGGCCGCCGAAGCCCTGGTCTCCGACGCGCGTGCGTCGGTCGATCGCATCAAGGCCTTCATCCGCGAACGGGACATCCTGCGGTTGCCCGAACCGGACCGCTGCCAGGTCATCGAGATGCCCGAGTTCAAGCGGGGCAACTCGCTGGCCTACATGGAGTCGGCGCCGCCGATGGATCCGGCCTCCGTGAGCTTCTATGCGGTCAGCCCGCCCCCGGCGGATTGGGGAGCCGACCGGGTGCGCAGCTTCCTCGAGGAATACAACCAGCACATGCTCCAGATCCTGACGATCCACGAGGCCTATCCGGGTCACTACGTGCAGTTGGAGTATGCCAACCGATCCACCTCGCCCATCCGACGGGTGATCCAGTCGGGCACCTTCGTCGAGGGGTGGGCCGTGTACACCGAGCAGATGATGCTCGACCAGGGCTATGCCGACGGGGATCTGCGGGTCCGGTTGATGCAGCTCAAATTCTACCTGCGGGCGGTGGTGAATGCCATCCTCGACCACCGGTTGCACTGCACCCGCATGACCGACGACCAGGCCATGAAGCTCATGGTCGAGGGCGCCTTCCAGTCGGAGGGCGAGGCCCGCCTGAAGCTGATCCGTGCCAAGCAGAGCAGCACCCAGCTCAGCACCTATTTCGTCGGCCGCATGGCCCATCACCGCCTGCGGCAGGAGATCGAGCGGGAACTCGGCGAGCACTTCGAACTGGGCCGCTACCACGAGGCCGTGATCTCCCATGGTTCGGTGCCGCCCAAATACCTGCCGGAACTGGTACGGGCCCGATTGAAGGAGGCGCGTTGAGGCCCGGGGCTTCGCATCGGTCGTGACGATCCCCGATGCGTCGGCCGGTCCGTTTGCGGCCCTCAGCGGAGCAGCAGGGCCACCCGGGAGTGCGCGAACACCACGTCGGGGTCGCGTTGCAGGGCCTCGAAATAGCTGCGTGGAAACCCGTGGCCCTCTTCGGAGGCCACGAGCATCTGGCGAACCTGCTGGAGCAGGTGGGAGGCCTCGTCCGGGGTGGGCGGGATGCGGCGGTCCAGGGTCTCGTCGAGGGTGACGATCAGGCGCGAGAGCGGTTGCAGCCAGGCGAACCACGGGTCGCCCGAGAGCAGGCGCAGGAAGTGGTGGGGCGAGGCGATCGGTCCTACCGTGGCCTCGTAGCCGACGCGCTCGGAGTCCAGCAGGGCCTTGTGCAGGTCCAACAGGGCCTGGCGGAGATTCCGCAGGCGGGGGGCGGCATCGGACGACGGTGTCACGGTCGCGGAGAATCCGCCGGAACCGGGCCCGAGGCAAATCCCGGCCAACAGGGGGGCCGACCGGAGTCCGGGAGTCCGCCAGCGGGCTCCGGTCCCGGGGGAATTCCGTCCGGGAGCCGTTCACCGGACCCGGCGGCGCATGGCCTCCAGCACGCCGCAGGTGAAGAGCATCCCGGCCATCATGCCGGCGGTCATTCCGGCGTAGGCGATGAGGAACTGGCCTGGATGCCCAGGGCCGGCCCAGCGCAGCGCACGGGTCGCTCCCCAGTCCATGCCGCCCGCCATTGAGAGGGCCAGGGCCGCCCCGACGGCCAGTCGGGCCCGGTGGCCGGGCCATGCCAGGATGGCGTTGCGCATGAAGGGCAGGCCGGCGGCCACCATGGCGAGGGTCATCCAGGGGACCCCGGCGCCGAAGCCGAAGAATCGGTGGCCCGAGCAGCAGAGGCACACCCCCTCGCGCATCACCGGCCCGAACCCGGCGTCGGCCCACCAGCCCACCAGCATGGCGAGATTCGCCGGACCCAGCATGCCCCAGACCATCGGGCCCCACCGGGTCGAGGGGTTGGGTGCGGGCAAGGACGGTCCGGGGCGGCGCCGGTCTCCAGTCGGGTCCGGGGACGCCACCCGGGTCGATGCCCAGGCCCCGAGCAGTCCGATGCCGCCCACCGTCACCGACGCTCCCGGGCCCAGGCCTCCGAGGCCTACGAGCCACGGCACCTGGAGCACGAAGCCGGCGGGGACGATCGAGGCGATCGCGGTCCGCATGCGATCCCTGCGTCGCGGGGCCGCTCGGCCATCGTCCGGCGCGTCGAGGCCGGCGTCGACCCGCGGTGGTTCCTCCGCATGGCAGGATCCTCCGCGCCAGGCCCGCCACGCCACGACGGCGCTGCTGCCCCCCATCAGCAGGGCGGCGACCACCGGATGGAGGTGGCCGGTCGCGGCCAGCGCCATGCCCAGGCCGTTGTAGGCCACGGCGAAGCGCAGGTTGGCCTGGATGGAGTCGCGCACCCGGCGTGCCACGGACACGGCCTTCGGGATCTGCCGCAGGTCGTCCCCGCACAGCACGACCTCGGCGCTGGCCGACGCCAGCGGGGCGCCCTCGAGCAACCCGATGCCGACGTGCGCCTCCGCCAGCGCGGCCGCATCGTTGATGCCGTCGCCGACGAAGAGCACCCGATGACCCGCCGCCTGCCAGCGACGCACCTGCCCGGCCTTGTCGAGAGGTCCTAGGCCCCCGTCTAGCTGTCGCCCGCCGTCGTCGTCCGCCTGGTCGGCGAGGCTCAGGACCCCGGCGAGCGTTTCCCGGACTCGGTCGATGCGATCGCCCGACAACACCCGCGCGGACACGCCCATCCGCTCGAGGTCCTCGAGGGTCGCCGCCACAGAGGATCGGAGCCGCTCCCGGATCAGCCCCACCGCCACCGGGGAACCATTCTCCGAGGCCCAGACGCGGCTTCCGGGACCCTGCAGCCGCTCCTCCAGGCCGGGATCGGCCCCGGACTGCCAGGCCCAGTCCCTCCGGCCGATCCGCACGGTCCTCGGCGGCCCGGATCCGATGGTGACGCTGGCCTGGATCCCCTGGCCCGGCACCACCTGGAAGGCCTCCACGCGCCGCGGGCCGAGCTCCGGGTCGCCCCCGGTCAGCCGCCCCTGGAAGGCCCTGGCGATGGGGTGGTGGCTGCGCTCCTGGACCGCCGCGAGGATCGCCAGCCATCGGTGGCGGTCGGCCGCGTCGCCCCGGGTCACGAGGTCCACCAGGCTCAGGCGGGATTCGGTGAGGGTGCCGGTCTTGTCGAAGGCGGCGAGGGTGACCGAGGCCAGGCGCTCCAGGGCGCGGGCGTCCCGGACCACGAGGCCGCGGGCCGCGAGGGTGGCCATGCCCTGCCACAGGCCCAGGGGCGTCGCCAGGCCCAGCGCGCACGGGCAGGCCACCAGCAGCACCGACAGTCCGTTGAAGAGGCCGCCCGCCCAGTCGCCCCGCAGACCGGCCCAGAGGAAGGCGCCCACGGCCGTGGCGATCACCACGGGCAGGAAGAGCCGGGCCAACCGGTCGGCCTGCGCCTGCGCCTGGCTGGTCCCCAGGGTCGCCCGGGCCTCGTTCACGCGGCGGATGAGCGCGTCGAGGCCGCGGGTCTGGCCGGAGCCGCCGCTGCGCACCACCAACTCGGCGTCCACGCTGAAGCCCCCGGCCATCACCGCATCACCCACCCGCCGGACCACCGGCTCGGGTTCACCGGTGAGCGGGGTCTCGCGCACGAAGCCCTCGCCCCGGACCACCACGCCGTCGACCGGGATGGGCTCCCCGGGAAGGACCCGCACCAGGTCGCCGGCGACGATCTCCTGCACGGGCACGCGACCCTCCGGCGGTCCGATGCGCAGGGCGGTCGAGAACGTCTCGTCGAGCCGTCGCGTCTCCGCCAGCGCCTGTTCCCGGGCCCGGGCCGTCAGGGCCTTTCCGGCGCTGTACACCGTGAGCAGGACCGCCACGACCTCGTAGTAGACCGGCCCCGAGCCCCGCAGGGTCGACTGGAGGGAGGCCCCGAAGGCCCCGAGGACGCTCGAAAGGAAGAGCAGCTCGAGCCCGAGGGTCCGGCGGCAGGCGCAGTCCCAGGCGGCCCGCAGCAGCGGGGGGCCCAGCAGCCCGAGCACCCCGAGCGTCAGGGCGACGAGAATCCCGTGCAGGGCGTGACGCACGATCCCATCGGGCTCCGACAGGTTGAGGGCGAACCCGAGCAGCATGGCTTGGCTGGCGGCCACCGCGCCGAGCACGATCCGGAAAAGACCCCGGCCCCGGGCGGGGGTGTCGGCCCCGTCGGCGGGATCCATCGGGGGGCGCTCGCCCAGCAGGCGGCAGCCGTAGCAGCAGAAGCGGCGGTCCACCCCGGGATCCCCGGCGTCGGAACCCGGGGGCAGGGGACCCTGGCAGTGGGCGCAAAGGTCCTGCCGCTGCGGGGTCCGGGGGGCGGTCATGGCAGGCGGGAGCGGTGGCTATGGCGTCGCATCGGCGGGGCGCACGGGATGGAAGGTCAACGGCCCCGGCAGCAGCCGCCGCAGCAGGTCCGACTTCCGATCCGCGGCGGCAAGTTCCTCGTCGATGGTGCCACGCGCGACCACCTGGAGTTCGATGCTCCCGCCTGCGGGGCGGGCCGAGACCGAGTCCACCGCCCGGAGATGGCGTCGATCCAGCCCATCGGCCGTCCGCAGGCAGGCGGCCATCCAGGCGACTCTGGCCTGGTCGCCCGCCGGCAGGCCCTGGAGGTCTTCGTGGTCCGGGTCGGGCAGGGCCTTGCGATGGTACCGGGCCACGGCCGCCACGCAGCGCACCTCGACGGGACTCAGCGACTCCCAGGTCGATTCCCGGATCATCCGCGCCGAGGCCTTGTGATGGCCCTTGCCGTCCGGCCCGCTGACCGACCAACCGATGTCGTGGAGCAGGGCGGCGCATTCGAGGAGTCCGCGTTCGTGCGCTCCCTGCCCATGGATGGGTCGAAGCGCGTCGTGCAGCTCCAGCGCCAGCCGGGCCACCTGGCGTGGGTGTTCGGGCTCCCGCTCGTGGCGGGCCAGGAGCGTCTCGGTCTCCTGCTGCAATGGCGTGGTGCTGCGGTTCATGCCCGGAGACCCCGATGGAATCGCACCCGGACCAGGTTGTCTGCCCCGGAATGAGGGGCCGGATGAGGGCCGCTTCGACGGGCCCGGACCGGGGCGGGTCGACCGCGCTGGGGATCGTGGAATTGGCGGATTTTGCGCTTCCGCCCGCACCGGACCACCGCGACCCTCGAGGCCCCATGGAGACACCCGACCAGTGGCGCGAACTCTTCCGCATGCAGAAGGCCCTCAACGCCCGCATCGGCGTCCACACCGACGCGATGACCGAGGCCGAGAAGACCCAGTGGATCCTGAACTACACCAGGGCCCTCTCCCAGGAACTGGCCGAATTGACCGACAGCGTGCCCTGGAAGTGGTGGGCCAAGTACCAGAAGTTCGACGAGCAGAATGCCCGGGTCGAGGTGGTGGATTGCCTGCACTTCCTCATCAGCATGGCCCAGGTGCTCGGCATGAGCGCCGACGACGTGTTCGCCGCCTACGTCAAGAAGAACGAGGTGAACCTCAAGCGGCAGGACTCCGGCTACCAGGCCAAGGACGCCGACGATTCGCGCCACATCTGATCGGGTCGGCGGGAGTGGTTCCGATGCCGCCGTGACGCGTCCCACCGAGGGTGGGATGGCCTCCGCCCAGCGCGGCGGTCGAACTCAATGGCCGGCGAACCCGAGGTCGCATTGGACACCGGGCCTGGGCTGTGGCAGAGACTGCGTGGCGCCCGACCCAGCGCCGGTCGACGCTCCCCACCTGGAATCGGCCGTCCCGTCCGACCCAACCGAACCCAGACCCCTTCCCATGCCCCTGTCCAAGCCTCCCCTTGCCGAGAAGCTCACCCGCCGCATCCCGGCCAGCCAGCGTCCCGACCTGGCGGGCGTGCTCATCCCGGAAGCCGATCTGCAGCGGCGCATCGCCCTGATGGGCCGGGCCATCGCCCGCGACTACGCCGGCAAGGACGTCCTGGTGGTCTCGCTGCTGAGCGGCACGGTGCTGTTCCTGGCCGACCTCCTGCGCCGGTTGCCCTTCCCGTTGCGGGTCGATTTCCTCGGTGTCTCGAGCTATGGCCTGGGAACCGAGTCCGGCAACCTCGTGTTCAACAAGGAACTCAAGCTCGACGTCTGCGGGGCCCATGTGCTGGTCGTCGACGACATCCTCGACACGGGCAAGACCCTGCGGGCGGTGACCGAGAAGATCTCGGCATTGAAGCCGGCCTCCATCCGCACCTGCGTGCTGCTGGACAAGAAGGACCGGCGGGTGGGCAGCTTCGAGGCCGACTACGTGGGCTTCCGCATCCCCAACCTGTTCGTCGTGGGCTACGGCCTGGATTTCGCGGAGCGCTACCGCAACCTGCCCTTCGTGGGGGTGCTCAAGCCCGAGGTGTACGCCCCGAAGCCGGCCCCGAAGCCGGGCCCGGCGTCCGCACGGAAATCCGCCGCATGACCATCCCCGTGACGTTCTGGTCGTATTTCGCCGAGTTGGCCGGCCGTCCCGAGACCTCGGTCGAGCTGCCCCAGGGCGCCACGGTGGGGGCGTTGCTGGAGCGGGTCTACGTCGACCACCCGGCCCTGGCGGGCCTGAGGCGCTCCACCCTGGTCGCCGTCGGGGTCGAGTACCAGGACGACACCCACGTGCTGTCGGCGGGCGATCGGGTCTCCCTCTTCCCACCGGTCCAAGGCGGATGAAACGATCCCTCCTCATCACCACCGACCCGATCGACGAGGCGGCCCTGATCGCCGTCCGCAGCCTGTCGGCAGGCATGGGCGCGGTCGTGGCGTTCTCCGGCGTGGTCCGGGGCCGGGAGGGGGATGCGTCCCTTGCCGCCCTCGACTACACCTGCTTCGTCCCCATGGCCGAGTACCAGTTCCACCGGCTCTTCGACCGGTTGGCCGGGCGGGGGACGATCGAATCGGTGCGTCTGGTCCACCGGATCGGCCGGGTGGCGGTGGGCGAGGCTTCGCTCTGGGTCGAGGTGGTCGCAGCCCATCGCGCCGAGGCCTTCGAGGCCTGCCAGTGGCTCATCGACGAGATGAAGCGGGTGGTGCCGATCTGGAAGAGGGCCGTGCCGGCGTCGGCCTCCGACGAGCCGTCCGCCCCCGCCGGGCCGGCCCCGGCTCCCGTTCCGTCGACCCCGTCAGATCCGAACCCAGCGCCCTGAGCGGCTGGAGCGCAGCACCGCCTCGCACAAGCGCACCTCGTGGTGGCCGTCCTCGGCCGTGGCGAAGAGCACGGGCGTCTTGCGTCCGCTGGCGATGTGCCCGTAGACGGCCCGGTAGTGCATCTTGTGGCTGTCGGGGAAGCCCTCGGGATGTCCGCCCGGCGTGTCGGTGAACCCGGCCACGTCCTCCAGGAAGCCCGGAGTGCCCCGCTGGAGGATCTCGTTCGGCCCGTCGCGCCGGCCGACGAGGATCTCGTTGGGCTGCTGGAAGTCCCAGCGGACGCTGCCCCGGGTGCCGTAGATGCCCAGGGACAGGCTGCACTTCCACCCGGCGGCCACCTGCGAGATCGACGCGTTGGCGTGCACGCCGTCGGCGAACCCGTGGTCGGACCGTCCGAAGCGCAGCAGCAGGCTGCCGAAATCCTCGGTGTCGACCGTGTAGGGAATCCGGGAATCCGGGCCCGCCTTGGCGAAGGTCTGGATCGGCCCCCGGGGCCGGTACCGGGTCTTGTGGAAGGTCTCGAGGTGGGCGAAGACCCGTTCGGCCCGGCTTCCGAGGATGAACGAGACGGCGTCGATCCAATGGGTGCCGATGTCGCCGACCGCCCGCAGTTTGCCCCCCTCCGAGGCGAGCAGACGCCAGTTGAAGTCGGTGTCGTGCAACAGCCAGTCCTGAAAGAAGTGCCCCTGCACATGGATGACCCGGCCGAGATCGCCGCGGGCGACCATGGCCCGCATCTGCAGGACCGCCGGGAAGAACCGGCACATGTAGTTCACGGCGAACACGGGGGCGGCGGGTTTCCTCACGGCCGCGACCACGCGGGCCGTCTCCTTGGAATCCATGCCCAACGGCTTCTCGCACACCACGTGCTTGCCGGCCTTGAGGGCCTGCAGCGCCTGCGCCACGTGCACCTTGTTGGGCGAGGTGATATGCACAACGTCCACCTGCGGTGAGCGGACCAGTGCCTCCGCGTCATGGTCGCCGAACACGTCGGGGATCCCCCACCGGGCGGCGCAGTCGCGGGCCGAGGCGGTCGACCCGCAGACGGCCGTGACCTGGACCCCGAGGCGCTTGAGGGCCTCGATGTGAACGGGACCGATGAAGCCGGTGCCGATGACGCCGGCGCGGAGGGTGTGCAGGGGGATCATGGCGAGCGTTGGGACGGAGGGTGGGGGGGATTCGGGTCGGCTTCGGAGAGTCGGGAAAGGTCGTCATCCAAGGCAAGCCCCGCCGGGCGATCCATCTCCAGGGAGTCCATCCAGTCCCGGATCGGTGTCCCTATTCATGAAGAATCCGCCACCGGAATGTAATACTATTATGCATTTGACCATCTTCCGAGGTTTGTTATCACTCGTTCGTCCGTTTGGAACATGAAGTGTCGGCGTCACGTTGACGGTTTGTGGAGGTAGCGTTAGTCCATTCCCCGCAATTGAAGTCTGCTGGTGCAGTTTCCCTCACTCGGTTGAAGAGCGGCCAAAAGTCGTATGGATAACAATTCCCGTTTGTTTGTGGGAAACCTGTCCTACCAGACGCAGGAACGTGACCTCCAGGATCACTTTTCGGCGGCCGGTGTGGTCACCAATGTGAACCTGATGCTCGACCGGGTGACCGGCAAGTCCCGCGGTTTCGCCTTCGTGGAGTTTTCCACTCCCGATGAGGCCAACCGCGCCGTGGAGATGTTCCACGGCAAGGACCTGGGCGGCCGTGCGCTGACCGTCAACATCGCCCGTCCCCGCGAGGAGCGCCCGCCCGGTGGCGGCGGCGGTGGCGGCTACCGCGGTGGTGGCGGTGGCGGCGGTGGCGGCTACCGAGGTGGTGGCGGCGGTGGTGGTGGTGGCTACCGTGGCGGTGGCGGTGGTGGCGGTGGCTGGCGCGGTGACCGCGGCGGCGACCGAGGCGTTGGTGGCGGCGGCTGGCGCGGGGATCGCGGCGGCGGCGACCGTTACTGACCAGCCGTTGCGGAGGTTTCCTTCGGATGCCGTTTTTTTCAGCCCGTGCCCCGGGATCTTCGGGATCCCCGGGGCACGGCTTTTTTCATGGTCGTGACCGTCACCCCGGGGCCCGGGTGGGTTGACTTCGCAGTGGGTCCGACCCAGGCGTGGCCATCCCGACTTTTTTCGTGCCGACGCCTTGACGAGGCGCCCTGCGTCCGACGTAGGTCCATGGTGGCCTCGTGTCATGGGTTCCCAAGATTCCGGGCACGGGTCCGATTGACCCGTGTCGTCCTTCAACGCTCGGTCGCCCAATCCTTGTTTCCATGGCAGAGACTTTGGAGATCCCCGAAGCCAACGATCCCTTCAGCAAACAGGTGGCCATCACCATCGCTCTCTTGGCGGTCGTCCTCGCGGTGATTGAAAACAAGGGCGACAATGCCAAGACCGACGCCATCCTCAGGACCAGCGAGGCGGCCAATCGTTGGGGCTATTACCAGTCGAAGAGCATCAAACAGGACCTCTATGAGACCGAGTTGGAGATCCTCTCGCACCTGAGGCCCGCCGAGCCGGAGTCGGGGACGGTGGATCCCGAATCGGTCTACCGCCGGAGGGCGCTTTCCGAGTCGATGGAGAAGGCGGCCGCCTCGGTCGTGCGCTACGGCTCGGAGAAGGGAGACATCAAGAAGGAAGCCGAGCAGTTCGAGGCGGCCGCGGCCGCCCATGGACGGATCAACGACCGGTGTGACCAGGGCGCCCTGGTCCTGCAGATCGCGGTCGTGATCTGCTCGGTGGCCATCCTGTCCCGTTGGCGCCTGTTCTGGTGCATCGGCCTCGGGCTCGGCGCGGCGGGGACCCTCGTGGGGATCAGCGCCTTCGCCCTGTGACGCGGCGGCGGCCACGGCCGCCGCCGGATCCGGTTCAGAGGATGTTCGCGGCGAGTTCGGCCAGCTCGCTGCGCTCTCCCCGCTGGAGTTCGACATGCGCGGCCAGCGCCTGCTCCTTGAAGCGGCTGATCACGTAGTTGAACCCGTTCGACGCCACGTCGACGTAGGGGTTGTCGATCTGGTAGGGGTCGCCCGTCAGCACGATCTTGGTTCCGTGGCCGACCCGCGTCAGGATGGTCTTGGCCTCCAGCGGAGTCAGGTTCTGCGCCTCGTCGACGATCATGAACTGGTGGGCGATGCTGCGACCCCGGATATAGCTCAACGCCTCCACCACGATCGTGCCGCTTCGGAGCATGTCGGCGGTCCGGCGGTGTTCATGGCCCATGTTCAGGTCGCCCAGCATCTCGAGGGCGTCGTGGATGGGTTGCATCCAGGGCGAGAGCTTCTCGTCGAGGGAGCCGGGTAGGAAGCCCAGCTCCTTGCCCATCGAGATGGTCGGTCGGGCGACCACGAGGCGGCGGAACTCGCGGTCGTTGACCGTCCGCTTGAGGCCGGCCGCCAGCGCCAGGAGCGTCTTGCCGGTGCCGGCCTTGCCCATCAGGGTCACGAGGCGGACCCGCTCGTCGAGCAGCGCGTCGAGGGCGAAGTGCTGCTCCCGGTTCTTCGGCCGGATGCCCCAGACGTTCTGGCAGTCCTGCAGCGGCACGAGCTTCGTCCCGCTGGCGTCCACCTTGCACAGCACGGTCCGCTTGGGGTTTCCCTCCTCGGCGAGGGTGCAGTACTCGTTGGCGAAGCGCACCCGACCGGCCGGCAGGGGAAGCTCGCCGTTGAGCTTCAGCCCGGCGATGGCCGCCGCCGGCATCGCCAGCTCGAACATCCCGGTGTACAGGTCCTTCAGGTTGACCTGGTCGGTCTCGTAGTCCTCGGCGGGCAGCCCATAGACGTCGGCCTTGAGGCGCAGGTTGATGTCCTTGGTGACCAGGATGGTCGGGCGGGACCGTTGCTGCGCCTGGATGGACAGCGCCTGGGCGAGGATCCGGTTGTCCATGCTGCCGCCGGCGATGACGTCCCGCGCCGGTCCCGAGGAGGCGGCCGCCAGGAAGATGATCTGCAGGCGACCCCCGGTGGCGAGGGCGACCCCCTTGTTGAGATTGCCCTGGAGGCGGAGGGCGTCGAGGCGGCGGGAGACGGTCCGGGCGTTCTGGCCACGCTCGCTGGTCTCGCGCTTGAACTTGTCCACCTCCTCTAGCACCTCGATGGGGATGAGGACGTGGTTGTCCTGGAAGTTCAGCAGCGCGTTCGGGTCGTGCAGCAGGACGTTGGTGTCGAGCACGTAGTTCTTGATCCGCGGCACGTCCGGCTCGCTCCCGGGAGCCGGGGAGACCGTCGTGGCATTGCCCCGGGGTTTGCGGGGGGATTTCGCGGGGCCCTTGGGCTTTGCGACGATCAGGTCCGATGCGCTGTCCAGCACGGGGATGCTTCATGCGGCCGGCCGGGTCCGGGTTCAAGCCGAATCGGCGGCCTTTGGCCGAAACCATGGCCCGCAGGGCGTGACGTTCGCGTGACGGACGAAAATCAGGACCCTTGGACACCCTTTGTCGGATGGGGGGCGCCAGGCTGTCCGCCATGAAGATCCATGATCGATTCGAGGAGGAGCGCGGCGAGGTGGTGGAACTGGTCCCCTGGGGCGGCATCCTGCCCGACGGGCTGAGCGAGGGGTTCCAGGTCCGGGTGGTGCGCCGTGTGGACGGTGGCCGTCGCCTCGTGGAGCGCGAGGGGCGCGAATGGGTGGTCGCGGCGGAGCAGATCCGGCTTCGCCGCCGTCCCCCCGGGCTCCCGGGCCGGGGGGGGTGCGAGACCTGGAATCTCCCCCTGCGCGGGGTCCGTCCGCGGGTGCCCGAGCGGCGGGGCTTCCCGCCGGCCGCCCCGGGGTTCCAGCGGGCCGGCCACTGAGGCCGTTTCCGGCGGGGTTGGATTCCTGGGCGTCGATTCTTCCGCGTTGCGCCCGCCGTCGCTCCGGCGCGAGAGTCACCCTCATCATGTCTGCACCGGTCATCGCCATCGCCAACCAGAAGGGGGGCGTGGGCAAGACAACCACGAGCATCAATCTCGCCGCCGGCCTGGCGATGCGGGGTCATCCGGTGCTGTTGATCGACCTCGATTCGCAGGCCAATGCCACCAGCGGCCTGGGCCTGGACAAGGCCGAGGGGGGCAGCGTGTACCGGCCGCTGCTCGGGCTGGGCAGCCTCGAGGACCGCATCCGGCCCACGGCCTACCCGAACCTGTCGGTGATCGGCAGCGAGTTGGACCTCTGCGGGATCGAGGTCGAGCTGGCGAGGGTTGAGGATTCGATCCTGCGGCTCCGCAAGGTGCTCCAGCCCATCAAGGACTCCGGGCGATTCCAGGTCATCCTGCTCGATTGCGCCCCGTCGCTGGGCATCATGACGCTCAATTCCTTCGCCGCGGCCGACAAGCTCGTCGTGCCGCTCCAGTGCGAGTACTACGCCCTCGAGGGCATCGCCATGCTGACCCGCGTCATCAACCAGGTCCGGGACAACGGGGTGAATCCCGGCCTGGAGATCCTCGGGGTGGTGATGACCCTGCTCGACGCCCGGACCCGCCTGGGCCAGAGCGTGGTGGCCGAGGTGCGCCAGCATTTCGGCGACAGGGTCTTCGACACGGTCATCCCGCGCAGCACGCGCCTGGCCGAGGCTCCGAGCCACGGCAAGCCCATCATGGCGTATGATCCCTACAGCGCCGGGGCCGCCGCCTACGAGGTCCTGGCGGGCGAGGTGGCCCAGCGGCTGGGGTTGCCCGTGCCGGCCTGAGCCGTCGGTCACGGGACGTCCGGCAGGCGAGGGCCGTCACGGGCTGTTGCCGCGCCGTGCGCCAGAACTAACCGTTACCCGTTGGTGCCCTCACCCGCCGCCGCCAGATGCACCGGGGCTTCCCTCCGGTCGAGCCCGCATGGCAGCCTGTCAGGAATGACGCTCCCCGCCGCCGTGAGTTTCCTGGTCCTGGCCGCCGTGTCGGTGCTGTCCCTGAGGGCCGACGACCGCCCGAACATCCTGTTCATCATGACCGATGATCACGCCGCCCACGCGATCTCCGCGTATGGCAGTCGGATCAACCGGACCCCAAATCTCGATCGACTCGCCGCCCAGGGGCTGCGTCTGGACCGCTGCTTCGCCGGAAACTCCATCTGCACCCCCAGCCGGGCCACCCTGCTCACGGGCCAGTACAGCCATCGCAACGGGGTTCCCGTGTTCAACGACCTGGATCCGTCCAAGACCACGGTGGCCCACCGCCTGCAACAGGCGGGCTACTACACGGCCATGCTCGGCAAGTGGCACCTGGGCTCCGATCCCCAAGGCTTCGACGACTGGAACATCCTCCCCGGGCAGGGGCGCTACAACGACCCCGTCCTCTACGACCGGACCGGCCACCGCATCTACAAAGGTTACGTCACCGACGTCATCACCGACCTGACCCTCGACCGGCTCCGGAACCGGCCCAAAGACAAGCCGTTCTTCCTCATGTGCCATCACAAGGCACCACACCGTGAGTGGACGCCCTCCGAGAAGTACCGACGGGAGTTCGCCGGCCGGGAGTTTCCGGAACCCCCGACCTTCCGCGACACCTACGAGGGCCGCGCGGATGCGCTCAGGCAGAACCACCAGACGGTCTTCAAGAACCTGACTCGGCACGACCTCAAGATGGTTCCGCCCGAGGGCTTGGCCGGGCAGGAGCGCCAGCGCTGGTTGGGGCAGGTGCCGACCGAGGTGACCGTCCGTGAGAACGGCCAGGACCGGGTCCTGCGCGGGGACGACCTCGACCGCTGGAAATACAACCGCTACCTGCAGGACTACCTCGGCTGCGTGCAGAGCGTGGACGACAGCGTGGGTCGGTTGCTGGACTGGCTGGATGCTAATGGGCTGAAGGACAACACGGTGGTCATCTACACCAGCGACCAGGGATTCTTCCTCGGCGACCACCGGATGTACGACAAGCGCTTCATGTACGAACCGTCGTTCCGCATGCCTTTCCTGATGCGGTGGCCGGGCCGCATCCGACCGGGGACCGTCAGCGAGGCCCTGGCGGTGAACTGCGATTTCGCACCCACGTTCCTCGACCTGGCGGGGGCCCCGATCCCGGCCGACATGCACGGTCGCAGCCTGCGGCCGCTCTTCGAGGGCCAGCCGCCGGCCGGTTGGCGCCAGGAGGTTTACTACCGCTACTACCACGACCCGGGCCATCACAACACCAGGGCCCACTACGGCGTCCGCACGGCCAACCACAAGCTCATCCACTACTGGAAGATCGACCAATGGGAACTCTTCGACCTCGTCCGCGATCCCGACGAGATGAAGAACCTCGCCGGCGACCCGGCCTCGCAGGCGGTGATGGCCGACCTCAAGGCCCGCATCCTTCGCCTTCAGGCCGAATTGGGCGACACCGGCCAGTTCGCCGACAAGATCCCGGCCGACACCGTTGATCGTCGACCGAAGCAGATGGATCGCAAGCACCCCGACTCACCGCTCTGAGGCCAGGGCCGCGGCCCGCCCGGGCGCCCCTTGTCCGATCAATCCTCCGGCTCGGGCAGCCAGCAGGCGATTCCGGCGGCCGGCACGAAGAGGATGGCCGCGTAGAGCAGGGCCTGGCGGACATCGCCCACCTTGGTGAACAGGCCGAAGAACACCGTTCCGCCGGCCGCGACCAGTCGCCCGAAATTGTAGCAGAAACCCGCACCGGTCGTGCGGAGCAGGGTGGGGAAGAGTGGCGGGAGGCACATGGTGAAGAGGCCGAAGACGCCCTGGCAGATGCCGATCACGAAGAAGGAACCCAGCACGGTGCCATGGGCGCGGGGTTCGAGGAAGGTCAGTCCCATCGAGGCCCCATACACCAGGCAGAACGACGCCACGGCCTTACGGTAGCCGATGGCCCGGGCCACGGCGGCGGCCGCGTAGTTGCCCACGATGGAGCCGGCCATCAGGACCATCAGGGCGACCACGGCGGCCCGGTTCTGGCCGGCCGAGGTCAGGTCGCGCACCTCCGGCAGGTCGCGGATGTACTTCTGCTGCCAGAACATGAAGGTCCAATGGGCCGTGAGGGAAACCCCGCAGATCATCAGCACGATCCAGGTGGTCCGGGCCACCGATCCCCGGAAGAGATCGGCCAGACCCGGAGGGTTTTCGGAGCCCTTGCGGGCCGCATGCCATTCCTCCGTCTCGGGCACGGCCCGGCGGATCCACAGGACGATCAGGGCCGGCAACACGCCCACGAGGAACAGGTAGCGCGGTTCGGTGCTCTCGAAGAGGTACCCGAAGAAACAGGCCAGGAGCACCCCGAGGTTCACGGCGGTCTGGAGGGTCGCGGCGATCCACGGGCGCCAGCGTTTGGGCCAGGTCTCCGACAGCAGCGAGGCGCCCACGGCCCACTCTCCGCCGATGCCGAGGGCCGAGAGGAAGCGGAAGATCAACAGATGCCACCACTCGGTGGCGATGGCCGAGAGACCGGTGAAGCCGGCGTAGCAGAGGATGGTCAGGCACAGGGCCCGGCTGCGGCCCATCAGGTCGCCCACGCGTCCGAAGAAGGCCCCGCCGAGCGCCCAGCCGATGAGGAAGGCGGCGTTGATCAGGGCTCCCTTTTCCCCGACCTGCTTGTCGGTGCGGGGCAGCATCAGCAGCTGAGCCACGAACGGGGTGGCGACCAGCGTGTACAGGTGCATGTCGAGCCCGTCGAACATCCAGCCGAGCCATGCGGCCAGGCCCGACTTCTTCTGGTGGGAGGTCAGGTCTCGGAACCCGGTGGCTTCTGGGGTCGCACTCATGGAGGGATGGCCCAATCAACCCAGACCTCACCGCCCATCTCAAGCCCCGATGCGTCGCCGGTGCCGTTCAGACGGAGGGAAGAAGGAAGCCTGCGCGGCGACTCTGTCGGACGACGGTGCCGGTGCAGGTGGGCGGAGGCGGATATCCGGGGGGGGCTACTTCAGGGCCTCGCACTGCCGGCGAAGCGCCTGGTGCAGGATCCACGCCGTGTCGGGCCCCACCGAGTTCACCTCGCCATAGGGAGCCCCCTTGGCCCCGAAGAGGTGGGGCGGTTCGGTGTCCCACTCCGACTTGGGCAGGATGTAGCCGATCTCGTCGTTGGCCAGGCCGAGCACGAACTTCACCCGTCCGGGCATCAGTTCGCGCAGCGGGGGCACCTCGAGCGGCTCGATGTCGAAGTCGCCTCCCGGGGCCCGCACGATGCCGCCATTCACGATCTCCGGGTACACCTCGCCGGGGATGCACGCCATGGAGACGTCGCCGAGCCGCAGGACGCCCACCTCGGTCCGGAAGTGCAGCCAACGGCTGTGGCCCCGTTCCAGCAGGCCGAGCAGCGAGGCCGCCATGAAGCCCGGGTTGCGCAGCGGCAGGTCGAGGGTGCGGGCCTCGATGCCGATGGGGACCGTCGCCACGCCCGGGTCCTTGGCCGAGGCGATCCGGTCGAGGATGCGCGAGGCGATCTGGTTGCCCACCGCCCGGGTCTTGTCGTGCGAGGGTTCCTTGAAATCGGTCTTCAGGAACGGGTCGTGCACGGTCACCGAGGGGTGCGTGGTCATGAGGCCGCCCACCGCGCCGTTCACATACACATGGATTCCGCCAAGGCCCGGCCGGTGCACGGTGCCGCCGTAGCGGATGCCCTTCTCGAGGGACTCGCGGATGATGCCCGGGAAATCGGCCGTGATGTCGCGATTGCTGGACCAGGGCGTCTCGGGGTGGTTGGCCCAGCCCACCAGGGTTCCTAGGGTCTTGCCCCCGGTCGCATCCACGAAGTGCAGGACCCGCACATCCGGGTCGTACACCTCGGGCTTGCGGGTGTCGGCCACGAGGCCCGCGGGCGACACCGTCAATTCATGCGCCGCCATGCGGGCCGGTTGCAGGGCCTTCACCGCATCCTCGACCACGCCGACGCAGGCGGCGATGACCTGCTCGCGATAGCGTGGGTTGACCCCGGAATGGAGGGGGTCGGGGCCCCAGAGCCCCAGCAGGTCGGGGGTCGAATGGTTGTGGGTCGAGCAGACCACCGTGTAGTCGATCTTGAGATCGGCGGCGATCCGCTGGCGCACCGCCACGACATCGTCATGGAAGAACCCGATGGCGTCGATCGACACCAGGGCGATCCGCCGCCGACCGTTGTCGATCACCACGCTGACCGCCTCGAGGTTGTCGTGGATGTTGGTGGCCGAGCGGCCTTGGCTGAAGCCGGCCATCCACACGGGCTCGGCCGGATTGCCGAGGTCGGGGTTGAGGTCGCGCCGGCCGAAACCGGCCTTCAGCGGTCCAGTCTCTCCGGGTGCTGCGGGATGCGGGTGGTGCAGTTCGACCGAGTATCCGGGTTGACGATCGCGGGTGACCCAGAGGAACCGGACGAGCACGACCGCGACCAGGATGACCACCGAGGCCGCCAACCAGCGGAGCAGGCGTTTCCAGAGGGCGGGCTTGGTGTTGGCGCGGGACATGAGGACACGGTACGGACCGAGCCGTCGGGTGCAATGCGCCAGAGGGCCATCCCGGCGACTTCGCGAGTCTTGAATTTCGGGATCTGGGCTTCCAAGCCGGGATGTGCCCCGGTCGTAAAGCCTCAGGTGCTGGCTTTCAGACGTTGAGCAAGTCCTTCGGGATCTCCACGCGACCGCCCTTGAGCACCGCCTCCTGGGCCTTGGACGCGAGGACCACCGCCCGGTAGCCCACCTCGGCGCTGGCCTCGGGCTTGGTCTTGTCGTTGATGTGCTCGACGAACTTCTCCAGGGCGTAGCGCACCGGCGAATCGGTCTCGGAGGCCGCCTCGGCCGGCTTCTTGCCCTGCGCGAGGATCTTGGTCGCGTTGGCCACCAGGGCGATGCCGGAGTCGGTGAGGAAGTCCTCCTTGCGGGCGTAGACCTCCCAGCCGAGCAGCTCGGCGTCGGACTCCTTGAACATCCAGGCGCGGTTGTCGCGGATGAGCACCGCGGCCGAGGCGCCGAAGTAGATGTCGTGCTCGCCCTCGAACGAATTGGCCAGCGTGGCGCTCCAGGAGTGGCGGACGCCGTTGGCGAACTCCACCACCACATGGACCGTGTCGGCGACCTCGCGGTCGTCCTGCCACTGGGTGATGCCGCCGAAGCCGGTCACCGACACCGGCGTGCTGCCGAGGTACCATCCGGCCGTGTCGAGGCTGTGGATGCCGATCTCGCCGACCAGCCCGAGCGAGGTCTCCTGGTAGAGACGCCAGTTGAGGGCCTTCTCCCGGTCGGGATTGGGCGAGGCCTTGCGCCAGCTGGTCTTCTTGTTCCATTGGCCGCGGCTCATGGCCGGCTTTCCGGTGGCGCCGGTGCGGATGAACTTCAGCACGTGGTGGTGCTGCGGATTCTCGCGGTACTGCATGCCCACCTGGAAGGTCTGGGAGGCGGGCAGGGCGGCGGCCGCCTGCGCGATGGCCCGGGCATCTTCGACCGTGTGGGCGATGGGCGCCTCGAGGTAGACGTGCTTGCCGGCCTTCATGGCGGCGAGCGCCAGATCCTTGTGCTGGTGGGTGGGCGTGGCGATCACCACGGCCTGCACCTCGGCGTCGGCCAGAAGTTCCTCGGCGGAGGCGTACCCCTTGGCCTTGGGGGCCGCGTCGGCCGCGCGCTTGAGGGTGGACTTGTAGTGGTCGCAGAGCGCCACGACCGGTGCATTGGGCAGCTTGCCCAGGTGGGTGAGGATGTCGCGTCCCTGCGGACCCAGGCCGATCAGGCCAAACTTCACGGGCGGGCCCACCGGCTTCTCCTTGTACTTCGGGTCGGCCTTCGGCGGAGGTAGCGTCTTGTCGCCGGCCGCCTTGGCGGCCTCGTCGGCGGTGATGGGCACGGCCCCCATCATCGCCAGCATGCTGGCCATGGAAGCGCCCTTGAAGAAACTGCGGCGGTCGAGGTCCGTTCCGGTCGGGTCGGTCTGCATAGGCTAGGAATCCATGGACCTTAGAGAGGTCCCGTCGGTAAGCAAACGGTTCAGAGAGTCCCGAAATTCATTCGTTCTCACGTGAGCTGTCGCATGGATCGGTTCCTGAAATGTCCAACATCGCTGGTCCTGTCACGCCGGTTTGGAATTCGCCTTCAACCACGCCCCGTGGTCTCCTTCGTCCATCTCACCGGCAGCCAGCGCCAAGGTTCGAAGAACCCCATCGACTTCGGTCGCTGCGAATCGGAATCCGTTGTTTTCCAGAAACAGGACGGCCGCCGCGAATCCGATCCGCTTGTTGCCGTCGAGGAATGGGTGGTTTTTGACCAAGCCGAAACTGTAGCCGGCCGCCAGTTCGAACAGGGAAGGCTTTCGGTCGGTGAACGCGTTCCAGGGTTTGCCCAAGGCGGAATCGAGCAACCCTTCATCCCGGATTCCAGCCGATCCACCGTGCTCGGCCAGCAGGCACTCGTGGAATGCGATCACGACATCCCTGCGGAGCCAGACGGGTTCCTTCATTTGGCCAGTTCCCGAAGGGCGTTGCGGTACCGTTGGGCGATTCCCTCAGCCTTCGCCATCTGACGGGTGAACTCGTCGTTGTGGGGCGTCACCCGGTAGCCGCCACCGGGGGATTCCGAGAACACCAGCGTGTCACCTTCGTCGGCCTTGAGGTGGGCCAGCGCCTTCTTTGGCAGCACCAGACCCACCGAATTGCCGACCTTCCGAAGTTTCAGTTCCAGAACGTTTGTTGTCCGTAGACACGGATGTGATCACGTCAAGCGGTGTTGGCCTCCTGAGGCTTGCCTGTTCCTATCCGGTCTACGCGGTGTTCCCTGGGCTTTTGTTGATCGGGCCTGACGTCTACCTTCATCAGCACGTGGCCGAGACCCTGTTCCAGCTCAAGAGCGACTATGCCCCGGCCGGCGACCAGCCGGCGGCGATCGCCAAGCTCGTCGCCGGTCTGCAAAAAGGAGAGCCGCATCAGGTGCTGCTCGGGGTGACCGGGTCGGGCAAGACCTTCACCATGGCCAACGTGGTGGCCCGGATGGGGCGGCCCGCCCTGGTGCTGTCGCACAACAAGACGCTGGCGGCCCAGCTCTACGCCGAGTTCAAGAGCTTCTTCCCCGACAACGCGGTCGAGTATTTCGTCAGCTACTTCGATTTCTACCAACCCGAGGCCTACATCCCGCGCACCGACACCTTCATCGAGAAGGACAGCAGCGTGAACGAGGAGATCGAGCGCCTGCGCCTCTCCACCATGAACTCGCTCTTGTCGCGGCGAGATGTGCTGGTGGTGGCCTCGGTGTCGTGCATCTACGGCATCGGCGACCGGCGCGACTACGAGAGCATGGTCGTCCCGTTGCGCATCGGGCAGCAGCTCAGCCGGGAACAACTGCTCGCCCGGTTGGTGGACCTGCAGTATTCGCGCAACGACTTCGACCTCACCCGGGGCAAGTTCCGCGTGCGCGGCGACGTGGTGGAACTGCACCCAGCCTACACCGAGGACGCCCTGCGCATCGAGTTCTTCGGCGAGGAGTTGGAGCGCTTCACCCGGTTCGACCCGCTGACGGGTGACGCCCTCGAGTCGCTGCAGGCCGTCAACATCTTCCCCAGCAAGCAGTTCGCCACCCCGCAGGAGAAGATCAACGCCGCCATCCTCTCCATCCGCGAGGAGTTGGGCCTGCGCATCGCCGAGTTCGAGAGGGACGGCAAGCTGCTCGAGGCCCAGCGGATCAAGATGCGCTGCGAGTTCGACCTCGAGCAGTTGCAGGAATTGGGGTTCTGCTCCGGCATCGAGAACTACTCGCGCCACATCTCCGGTCGGCCCAAGGGTTCGCGGCCGGGCACGCTGATGGACTTCTTCCCCGAGGACTACCTGCTGCTCATCGACGAGTCGCACGCCACGCTGCCGCAGGTCGGCGGCATGCACGCCGGCGACATGGCCCGCAAGACCGTGCTGGTGGATCACGGGTTCCGCCTGCCCAGCGCGCTCGACAACCGCCCGCTCAATTTCGAGGAGTTCCGCTCGCTCATGGGTCAGTCGGTGCACATCAGCGCCACCCCGGGCCCGACGGAGATGGGTTGGGCCGGGCCCTCGAACGTGGCCGAGCAGATCGTGCGGCCGACGGGCCTGGTCGATCCAGTGGTGGAGATCAAGCCCTTGAAGGGGCAGATCGACGACCTGCTGCACGAGGCGCGGGCCACCGTCGAGCGCGGCGAGCGGGTGCTGGTGACCACCCTGACCAAGCGGACGGCCGAGGAGTTGACCGACTACCTCCGCGACCTGGGCGTGAACGTGCGCTACCTGCACAGCGAGATCGACGCCATCGAGCGGGTGGAGATCCTGCGGGCGCTCCGGCGCGGCGAGTGCGATGTGCTCATCGGCATCAACCTGCTGCGTGAGGGCCTCGACCTGCCGGAGGTCTCCCTGGTGGCCATCCTGGACGCCGACAAGGAGGGCTATCTTCGCAGCACCACGAGCCTCATCCAGACCGCCGGCCGCGCCGCCCGCCATCTGAACGGCCGGGTGATCCTCTACGCCGACCACCGGACCCAGAGCATCCAGAAGTTCCTGGCCGTGGCCGATTATCGCCGGCAGAAGCAACTGGCCTACAACCAGGCCCACCACATCACCCCGCGCAGTGTGAAGCGCAGCCTCGAGGAGGGCCTCAGCAGCGCGGGCTCGGGGCGTCAGGCGGCGGCGGCGGTCCTGGAGGGCAGCGTCGCCCAGATCGACCTCACCGAGACGATCCGCGAACTGGAGGGCGAGATGATCGAGGCCTCCGGCAACCTCGAGTTCGAGAAGGCGGCCCTGCTGCGGGACCAGATCCGCGAACTCAAGAGCCGCCTCAGCGGAGCGGAGACCAAGTCTCCCGGTGCCGCGGCCCGCGCCCGGTCCGATGACGCCAAGGCCCGCCGGAAGGGCCGGGGACGGGGCCGATGATGCGGCCATTCCCGGCCGCCGTATGGAGGCAGGGGAGCCCCAGCGGTGTCGCGGGCCCCGCGGACCCGGACCCCCAGTTTTCGCTGGGCGGGCTTTCGGAGAGCCCACCCGCGAGGGCTGCCCTCCGACCTCAGTTCTTGGCCAAGGCCATCTGGGTCAGGCGGCGGGCGATGAATTCCCGAATCTTGGGGATCTTGCAGTCCTGCAGCAATCGGGTGGCCCGATCGGCATCCGTCGAGACCGGGCCTTCGGTGGCGTACCAGTAGAGCAGGGGCAGGTTGAAGTCGCCCGCATCCTCGGCGTGGTTGAGCAGGTTCTTGAGGATGTCCCACCGCTGGGCCACGGGCACCCGCTGGGCGGCGCTGGCCACGGCCCGGCGTACGACCGGGGAGGGATCCTCGGCGGCCAGGGTGGCCAAGGCCTCCACGGAGTTGCCGGCCAGTTGCTCGAAGGTCGACTCGCCGAAGAGCATGCCGGAGTGCTCGAAGAAGGTCTGCACGGTCCAGGCCCGGATCTGGGGCTCGGGGTCGCGGACCCACCGCGCGGCGTCCTCGGGCAGGATGCGGCCGGTCAGGTGCAGGGTCCACAGGGCCCGAAGCCGCGAGGCCACGTCGCCCGATCCATCCACGGCATCGTGCAGCGCCTGGAGGGCGGGCACCTGATCGGCGGCCTTGCGCAGTCGGGCGTAGTCGCGGATGCCGGCCGGCAGGTCGTCGACCGATTCCCGGGCGCCGGCGGCGGCCACCTGCTCCTGCAGCACGCGCCGGGCGTGGCGGCTGAGCCACTCGTTCTTCGAGCCCACCAGCGGCACCAATTGGGCCGGGGTCAGGGTCGCCAGGTTGGTGCGGACCACCGGCTGGTTCCGGTACACGACCTTGTAGATGCGGCCGCTCGAGTGGTCATGGCCGTCGTCCCGGCCATGGTGGCACTGGTTGGCGTCGTACCAGTCGATGATGTAGACGCTGCCGTCCGGATCGAGGCGCTGGTTGAGGGTCTGCGACCAGCGGTCGTTGAAGTTCAGGAAGTCGGGGCCGTGCTTGCCGACGTAGCCGGAGCCGCGGGCCTGGGGGATGTCCGTGTTCAGCCGCTGGCCGTGGATGTTGCCGATGATGAGGTGGTTGCGGTACTGGGCCGGCCAACTGGTGCCCAGGTAGCAGAGCATGCCGGCGTGGGCATGGCCGCCGCCCATGGCGTCGCTGCGTCCGTTGGCCGCATGCGGACCGGCCGCGCCGGCCCAGTGCACGTGGTCGGCATGGGTGCCGATGTCCTCATAGACGTAGGGGAAGACCGATTTGCGGCTCCGGGCATCCCGGTGCTTGGCGTTCCGCAGGGTTTCCTCGCGGTTGTAGGTGTAGTGCTCGCCGCCCTGCCGCAGGATGCGGGCGCCTTGGATCATGTGGAAGAGGTGCGGGATCACGCACATCTCCGACCACAGGTTGCCATGCTCATCGAAGTCGATGCCCCACGGATTGCTGCCGCCCTCGGTGAAGATCTCAAAGCGGTGGGTCACCGGGTGGTAGCGCCACACGCCAGCGTCGACCCATTGCCGATCGGCCTCGCTCGCCCCCGGCTTGCCGACATGCGAGGGGCAGAACACCCCGTGGCAGCCATAGAGCCAGCCGTCGGGGCCCCAGTTGAAGGTGTTGAGGGTCTCGTGCGTGTCGGCTGTGTAGTTCCACCCGTCGAGCAGGATCCTCGGCTCGCCGGCCGGCTTCGGGGCGTCGCCGTCGGCGATGGGGATGAACATCAGGTAGGGGGCCGCGCCGACCCAGAGGCCGCCGAAGCCGAACTCCATGCCGGAGATCAGGTTCACGTTCTCCAGGAACACCGTCCGCTTGTCGGCCTTGTGGTCGCCGTCGGTGTCCTCGAAGACGAGGATGCGGTCCTTGCCCGAGAAGATGTCCTTGCGGAGTTGTTCCGGGGTGCCGTTGGCCGGCGGATGACCGACGCGCTTGGGGTAGCTCAGTCCCTCGGCCACCCAGAGGCGGCCTCGGTGGTCTTCGCAGAAGGCGATCGGGTTGCGGATGTCGGGCTCGGAGGCGAACACGTGCATCGCGAAGCCCGAGGGCAGGGTGGCCTTGGCGGCGGCATCCGCGGCGGAAAGTCCGGCGAAGAGCACCTGGTCGGCCGGCGGCGGCGTGTTCTTGGCCGTCTCCTTCAGCGTGAGTTCGTTCGGCAGCACCGGACGCTCGGAATGGAAGCGGAAGTTGTCGAAGTTCACATGCCCCCAGTGGCCGGACCGGTCGTCCACCAGGCGGATGAGGATCTGCTTGCCCAAGAGCCCCTTCAGTTCGACCACCACCGGCCGGAGGGTCTCGCTCTCGTGGCCGGAGATCTTGAAGAACGCCTGGCCGGTGGCCGAGTCCACCAACTCCACGCGGGTCTCGGTCCAGGGACCGCCGGCCACGAGGAAACTCGCCCAGGAGTGGGTGACCCTGAACGGCACCGACGTCAGCGTTCCCTTGGGGTCGTCGCCCGAGCGCTCGAAGCCACCGATCCAGAACTCGCCCTCATGGTTGGACTTCATGTCCGCGCGCCGTTTGGCCACCACGTCGCCTCGGATCGGCAACTGATCGAAGGCCGCCCCGGACGCCTGCCAATCGCGCAGGTCCCCCGACTCGAAGCCCAGGTTCAGCGCCCGTCCGTCCGCCGCCGTGGGAACCACCGAATCGGCCAACACCAAAGGCATCGAGGCGACCGCCACGAGGACTGCATGGGAGATCTTCATCCGGCGAGTTTGGGAACCCCTCCCGGCAAGGCCAGCCCAATCCGAAGGGGTCGGTCCTCACTTTTGACACAAAAGGTGCCATGACACCACATCGCTTCAGGGCCCCTCTCGGTCGGGGAAAGCCTGGGGCGCGGCCGTCAGGGCTTGGGGATGGAAGGTTGCGTTCCGCCGGGAACCCTCATGCGCCCCCCAAGTTGGAATTCGGGGGCTCAACCCTTCCCAAGCCTGCGCGTCTGAATCCTGCGTCGTGCAGCCGTGCAGGCCCGAGGGAAAAATAGCCTTGTTCCGGAGGCCCGCATCCCTGACGTTATCTCAGGTGTCGCCCACGTGGCGGAATTGGCAGACGCGCTAGATTCAGGTTCTAGTGAGTAACATCGTACAGGTTCAAGTCCTGTCGTGGGCACCATATCCTACCCCTCACGGCTTCCCAAGTGCCGCCCGGGGACATTGGACCCTCGGACACGCCGTCGGGCCAAGGCCCGGAGAAGTCCCGGGCACACCTCGGTCCTTCCCACTTGGTGTCGGTGCTGTTCCCTGCGGCCGTGGCACGGTGTCCCTTCGAGCGATTCGACTGCCGTGCTCCGCTCACGATGGGATGAACCGTCTCTGCTGGAGCCTTGCCGACGAGGCGCGGGATTTGCCGCAACTCGCCATCCACCAAAAACCCTCATGCGCCCCGGGCCGGTTTGTGTCACGTTCCGGGGATGATTCAATTCGTCCAAGCGATGCGTCGCGCCGGTCGTTGGTCCGCAGTGGGCCTGCTCGCGACCCTGGTACTTCCGCAAGTCCTCCGGGCCCAAGACCTCGTGGCCAAGAAGTTCGACCAGGACCTCCAGGGGTTCTCGGGCGGTTGGGGGGCCGAGCGGGCCTACTCGTGGGACCCGGCGTTGGACGCGGGCGGCAACGCCGAGTCGGGATCGCTCCGGGCCGACGTCGATTTCAGTTCTGCTGGTGACACCACCTTGCAGGCTGGGTTGGCCATCAGCGACTTCGCCCCCTACGACAAGGTGCGCCTTGACGTGTACCTCGACCCGGCCACCAAGCCCAATGCCAAGGGCGACTTCGGCACGGTCTCGGTGCGCCTTCGCCCGGTGGGGTGGGGATGGCCCGGGACCGAGGTGCCGCTGGGCACCCTCGCCAAGACCGGATGGACCCGTTTCGAGAAACCGCTGCCGGCCTCGGCCACGGCGAGCGTCGGGGTGAACGTCCACTGGAACAGTGGCCTGACCGGCGCGCAGTCGATCTGGATCGACAACCTGGTGTTCGTGAAGGCCTCGGCGCCGCCGCCACCACCGGCGTTGAGCCTGCGCCGCGCGCAGCCGGGTCTGGAGATCCGCACCACCGGCAATGCCGACTACAGCCGCAAGAACGTCGGCACCACGGCCGACGCGGCCCCGTCGTTGTCCTGGCGCAACGCCGCCGGGCCGGTGACCTACTCGATGACCGTCAGCGAGACCGTGGAGGCCGGTTCCTCGGGCTACGCCGCGAACATCCTGCTCACCTCGGGCCCCGATGCCCCGGCCAGCGCGAGTCCCGACTGGAACCATCCGAACGGCATCTTCCTGGAGGCGCGCCAGACCGAGGCCGGCGGGTACTCGGTGGACGTGCGCCACAAGGTGAACGCCGCCAATGGCCACGGGGTGAGGTTCAGCGATGCGGGTCTGCTCTGGGCCAAGACCAACAGCGGTCTGACCTCCCTGGTGGGCACCTGGTCCCTCACGTTGCAGGCGCGCTCGCTGACCGTCGAGGCCCCCGGTGGGTTGACGGGCACCGCAGAGATCCCCGCCGACCTCTTCGAGGCGTTCGCACCGGGCAACAACACCTGGGCGCTGTTCGGAGCCCAGCCCTACACCCGCAACGACCGGGTCCTCACGCTGAGCCGGGTGCGGATCGCCGGCGGGAACGATTTCACGGCCGGCGTGGACCAGGACTTTACCACCGCGTCGGCGCTCGGTCCCAAGCTGCAGCCGCTGCAGGAGGGCACGGGTGGGGTGGTGCTCCGCCCCCTGGGCACGGCCTGGCGGGTGTCGTGGCCCTTGCCCGATCCGGGGTTGTTCCTCTGGTCCGCCAAGGGGTTGGCTGCCAAGGAATGGGCCTTCGCGGGCGCGACCCCGATCACGCAGGGCGGGGTGCGTACGGTGTTCCTGACGGAGTCGGCCGCCGCCGCCGCCCCGGCGCGGTTCTTCAAACTGCGTGACCAGGGGCTGAAGATTGAGCCCACCCAGGTCCAATCCTATGAAGAGGACGCTCTGCCGACGGGCAAGAACCCGCCCTATGTGAGCATCGAAACCGGCACCGAGGCCGGGGTGAGCGACGGTTCCAAGAGCCTCAAGGTGGTGGTGGACAACTCCATGACCTGGGAATGGCTGGGGCAATCGTTCGGGGCCCCGGTGTACGAGGCCTGGAAGAAGCACTCCAAGGTGCGATTCGACGTGCATCGTCCTTCGCAGACGGCGGGTTGGAACCTGGAGGTGCAGGTCGGCCTGAACGCCGACGGTGCCACCTGGACCCAAGGTCAGGTGATGGACTGGGAGTGGCTCAACGGCGGGGCTTCAGCCACCAAGACCCTCGAGTTCGACTACAGCGCCATGAAGGCCGCCGCTCCGGCGACCGGGGCGTGGTGGCAGCGACCGGGGCGTGGTGGCAGCTGAACCTGCTGTTCCGTTCGGCCCAAGGCGGCGCGGTGTACGTCGACAACGTGCGCTTCATGGATTGAGCCGGCGCTTGTGGGTCCGGGGACTGGGCCGATTCGCGGCCGATCTCTGGACCATGACGGACCATGACGGACCGGGCCCAAGGCGGAAGGCCCGATTCACGGCACGGCATGCCGTGCGCCTGACTCCGGGCGCCCGCTCACGCTCCCACGATCTCGTGGACGATGCGTGCCCCGCCGGCGATCCCGGTGAGGCGTTCCAGGCGGCCGCTGACCTCGTGGTTGAGCGCCTCGTGTTCCAGGCCGAGCAGGTGAAGGATCGTGGCGTGGAGGTCCTTCATCTGGAGCGGGTGCTCGACGGCCAGGAGGCCCAGATCGTCGGTGGCCCCGAACCGGAATCCCGGGCGGACGCCGCCTCCGGCCATCCAGATCGTGAAGCCGGCGGCGTTGTGCTGACGGCCACGATTACCCTGCATCATGGGAGTGCGGCCGAACTCGCTGGCGCACACCAACAGGGTCTCCTCCAGCAGTCCGCGCTGCTTCAGGTCGGCGAGCAACGCCGCGACCGGCTGGTCGGTCCAGCGGGCGCGCGGTTCGTGGTTCTTCACCAGGTTGTCGTGGGCATCCCAACCGTCTTTGTCGGGCATGTCGTACAGTTGCACGAAGCGCACCCCGCGCTCGACCAGTCGGCGGGCCATCAGGCATTTGCGGCCGAAGGCTCGGGTCCGTGCGTCGGCGTGCTCGAGTCCATAGCCGCGGCGCAGACCCGCCGGCTCTCCGGCGATGTCCCCGACCTCGAGGGCGGCCGATTGCATGCGGTAGGCCAACTCGTAGCTGGCGATGCGCGCGTCGAACTCGGCGAAGCCGGGGCGCTGGTCGCGGTGCCGCAGGTTCAGGTCGCGGATGAGGTCGAGCGTGTCGCGCTGGCCGTCGGCGAAGTCCTTGGGCGGCAGCAGGTCCAGCACGGGCACGCCCTCGTCGCGCAGCCGGGTCGGCTGGAAGGCCGCCGGCAGGAATCCGTTCGAGTAGTTCGCCGCCCCGCCGAGCGGCCCGGCGTCGAAGAGCGTCACATAGCCCGGGAGGTCGCGGTTCACCGAGCCCAGGCCATAGGTGACCCACGAGCCTAGGCTGGCCTTGCCGGGCCGGATGTCGCCCGTGTGCAGTTGGTAGCTGGCGGGGGCGTGGTTGTTGGACTCGGCCTGGAGCGAATGGATCACGCACAGGTCGTCGACGTGCCGGGCCAGGTGCGGCAGCAGGCTGCTGACCCACAGGCCCAACTCGCCATGCTGCGACCAGGTGAACGGACTGGCCATGAGCTCGTCCTTGCAGCCATGGAAGACGTTGGCGAAGCGCGTGGCGTCCAGCGCCTTGCGGAACGACTCGGGCACCGGCTTGCCGTCGAGTTTCTGCAGCAGCGGCTTGTGGTCGAGCGTGTCGAGTTGTGAGGGACCGCCGACGAGGAAAACGAAGATCACCGACTTGGCCTTGGGCGGCTTCGGTGCGGGACGGGGTTCGAAGGGATTCAGCGGATCCGGTGCACCGGCCCCCTTGGGGTTCGAGGCCGCCTCCAGACGGGTCAGCGCCTCCAGGGCCAGCGCACCGAACCCGGTGCCCACCGTGCCGAGGAAGCTCCGCCGCGTACCGGCTTGGGGCATCACGAACATGCCTCACCATGCCCCCGGCCGGCCCCGTGCCGCAAGGGGGCCCATTGGGGGGCTGTCTGAGCGTCCCCGTGGGCTTTGCCTTGGACAACCCCGGGGCCCCGGGGCGAAGGTGTGCCGGTGATCCACGTCTCGCGTTTCCTCCCGGCCCGGGCAACCCGGTCGAAGGGGATTGCATGGGCGGGCATGGCGGGGTGTTGGGCGGCGCTCCTGATGCGCCCGGTGGTGGGGGCGGATGGGGCGACGAATGGCGCACCCTTGGGGCGCGTGGGACCGGCCTGGGAAGACGCGCGGAACCCCATCGTCCGCACCTTCGGCGGGCAGCGCTTGGACCTCTGGTCGCTGCGCCCGGTGCGGCCTTCGGAACTCCCGCCCCAGGCCACCGAAGCCGCCAAGGTTGAAGCGCCGGATCGCGCCGTCTCGACGGTGGATGCGTGGCTTCGATCCTCCGGAGCCGCCGATCAAATGGCGTCCGCCTCGCTCCGCCCGAGCGCGCCTGAGGCCGTTCCCCGGACGTTGATCCGCCGTGTGACCCTCGATCTCACCGGACTGCCGCCGACCCTCGACGAGGTCCAGGCCTTTGAGCGGGAGTGTGCCCAAGAACGCCAGTCGTTGCGGTCGGGCCGGGCTGCCGATCGGGGATCTCCGGCGTTTCGAGACCCCGCACCCATCGCCGCCTACGAGCGCCTCGTCGATCGTCTTCTGGCCTCGCCGCGCTATGGCGAGCATCAGGCGCGCCTGTGGTTCGACGTCATCCGCTACAGCGACAGCAACGGCTTCGACTGGGACGAGTTCCGGCCGCAGGCCTGGCGCTTCCGCGACTACGTGATCCGGGCCTTCAATGCCGACAAGCCCTTCGACCGCTTCATCCTGGAGCAGTTGGCCGGAGATGAACTCGTGGACGGGCCACCGCGCGACCGCTCCGAACAGGACGCGCTCATCGCCACGGGGTACCTGCGCCTGGGCCCGCACGACAATGCCGCCGGGCTTTTCAACGAGCAGGACCGCAGCCGGGCCGAGTTGATGGCCGACCTGACCGAGACCACCGGCAGCGCCTTCCTCGGCCTGACGCTCTCGTGCTGCCGATGCCACGACCACAAGTTCGACCCGCTTTCGCAAGCCGACCACTTCCGCCTGCGCGCCTTCTTCGAGGGCGTGAAGTTCGCCGACGACCTGCCGCTGGACCTTGCCGCCGATCAGGCCGCGATCCGCGAACACAATGCGGAACTCGACCGCCGGCGCGACACGCTGGAACGCGATCGGCAGGCCCTCATCGCCCCGCACCGTGAACGCCTGAAGGCCGAGCGGGTGGCCCGCCTCACCCACGAAGAGCGCCAGTGGTTGGCCGAGCCCGATGACCGGCATCCCGAGGAACGCCGACCCCGGGTCGCGGCCTTGCGGAAACAGGTCGAGCCGTCCGAGGCCGAGCTGAAGGCCGCACTCGCGGAGCCCGACCGAGCCCGCCATGCCGATCTGGAACGCCAGTTGGCCGGCATCCCGACGCAGCGGCGGGCCTTCACCACCGGCCTGCTGATGACCGACCAGGATGCCCGTCCGGCCGAGACGCGCATCCTCGTGCAGGGCGACCACAAGCGCCCGGGCGCGCCGGTGGTGCCGGGGTTCCTCTCGGCCCTCGATCCCAATCCGGCGGTCCTGCCGAAGCCTTCCAATCCGAAGACCCTCGGGCGACGCCTGGCGCTGGCCCGATGGATCGCCTCGGCCGACAACCCGCTCACGGCGCGGGTCTTCGTGAACCGGGTCTGGCAGCAGCACTTCGGCCGAGGCCTGGTGGAGACACCCAACGACTTCGGCCTGGCCGGAGCCCGCCCGAGTCACCCGCAACTGCTGGACTGGCTGGCGGCGGAGTTCGTCCGCGGCGGCTGGTCGGTGAAGCGCCTGCACAGATCGCTGTTGCTCAGCGCGGCCTACCGTCAGGCGGCCGGGGAAGGGGAGGCTTGGGCCCGCAGTCCGCGGCGGCTGTCGGCCGAGCAGTTGCGCGACGCCGTGCTGGCCGCTTCGGGCACGCTGCAGCTGGTGTCCGGAGGCCCGCCGGTATGGCCCGACTTGCCGCCGGAGATCCTCCAGGCCAACCCGGCCTTCCTCGACGACAATGCCACCCGCACCAAGGGTTGGTACCCGTCGCCCCGGGAGCGGCAGTCGGTCCGCAGCGTGTTCCTGGTGCAGAAGCGCACGGTGCGCGTGCCCTTCCTGGAGACCTTCGACCTGCCTGAGAACTCCACGTCCTGCGCGCGGCGCACCGGCTCCACGGTGGCACCGCAGGCCTTGTCACTCTTGAACTCGCCGCTCGCGGTGGAGGCCTCGCAAGCGCTGGCTCGGCGTGTGCGCGCCGAGGCCGGGACCGACCCTGCGGCGCAAGTCCGCCAGGCGTTCCGCATCGCCTTGCAGCGCGACCCCGAGCCTGGCGAGCGCGAGGCCTGCCTGCGCCTGCTGGAGCGACGCAGCCTGCCCGAGGTGTGCCGGGCCCTGATCAATCTGAATGAATTCGCCTATGTCGATTGAGCCTCGATCCCGCCACCCCTTCGGAAGGACGGCGGAGCCGCGGGCACCCCGTCGATCAATTGGTCTCGGGAATCCAACGGGTTTGACGTCGTGGATCCCGGGCCGATGGACGGGTCGCGGGGCCATGACCTTGGCCCTCATGCTGGGCCTTCTCGGGTTCCAATCATCCCGCCTTGTCGCCGCTGAGCCGGTACCCGACTTCGCGGCCTGGCGCGAGGCCTGTGCCCGCCTGCCCAAGAACCGCGTGCTCGGCGGACGCTTGCCGCCGCGATCGCTGCTGCCGCTGCCCCGGTTCGATGCGGTTTCGACGATCCTCGACGCCTATTTCGCCAGCGCCACCCAAGGGCCATTGAGTCGGCGCGAGGCGTGGGTGGGCGAAGCCCCGAGCGCCGGCTTCCTCGACGTGGCCCGCAGTTGGCATGGAAGCCAGCGCACGCCCTTCGAACCCTTCGTGCAGAAGCGACTGCTGCCGCCGGGATCGAAGGTGCTGCTGCAGGGCGACTTGCACGGCGACATCCACTCGCTGATGGCCGTGCTGGGACGCCTGCAGGAGCGCGGCCTTCTCTCGGGGTTCCAGATCACCGATCCGACCTTCTTCATGGCCTTCTTGGGCGATTACACCGACCGGGGAGTTCATGGCGTCGAGGTGATCTACACGCTCCTGCGATTGCAGGTGGCCAACCCCGACCGGGTGCTGCTCATCCGGGGCAACCATGAAGACGTCTCGCTGGTGGCCCGGTATGGGTTCCTCGCCGAGGGCCAGGCCAAGTACGGGGCGGAGTTCGACTCGGCCAAGGTCGTTCGGTTCCACGATTTCCTGCCGGCGGCGGTGTACCTGGGCACGGGCCAGGAGGTGGTGCAATTGTGCCACGGTGGCGTCGAGCCTGGGTTCGACCCCCGCCCATTGCTCCAGTCGGAGCGCACCAATGCCTTCCAGCGCATCGTGGAACTGCGGCAACAGGCCTACCTCGCCGGCAAGCCCGCCTGGGCCACGGCCGATGGGGCGGCGGGAGCCGAGGCGGCCCGGTGGTTCCGCGATTTCCGGCCGCAGTCGCCCATCAGCCCGTCGGTGATCGGGTTTATGTGGAACGACTTCACGGTGTTCGCCGGAGAGACCGCCTTCGCCAACAATCCCGAGCGAGCCAGCATCTACGGGAAGGCCGCCGTCACGCACCTCCTGCAGAGCCAGAGCGCTCCGAGTGCGAAGGTTCGGGCGGTGATCCGTGCGCATCAACATTCGGGCGTGCCCAACCCCATCATGCGGCGACTCATCGCCAGCCGTGGGGCCTTCCGCCATTGGCAGGAGGCGGCCGAGCCCGCCGGCGATCGGTTCGAAGCCGCCGCGCTGGAGACCGGAGCCTCGCGGGCCATCCCCGAGGGCTCGGTGTGGACCCTCAACGTCTCGCCCGACAGCGTGTACGGACAGGGCAACGGATTCACCTTCGCCACGGTCGTGGTGCTCCAGACCGCACCGACCTTTGCCGACTGGCGCCTGTCGGTGGACACCGTGGACGTGCCCGTAAAGTGAGCCGGACCTGAAGTAACCCACCCGAGTCTTCCCTCCATGAATCCCCGCACGATGAACCCGTTCGCCCGCATGAGGCGACCGACCTCGGCCGCGCTCGCGCTCTTGGCTGCATGGACGATCCGTGGCGCACTCCTCGCCCTCGGATGCGTCGGGTTGTGCGCGATGGCCCAGACGGCGGGCGGCCCGTCAGACCCTGTGGCCCGCCGGAGTTCACCACCCTCGCCCGGATCGTCCGCCGCCGTCGCGTCACCGAGCACATCGATCGCATCGATCGCATCGACCCGCGCTGCCGCGGTTCCGACGGCCGTCCCGGCGAAACGGGCCGATTCCGCGGCCGCCTACCGCACCGAGACCGGACTGGCCTATCGACCCGATTCCGAGCCCGACGCCTACGCCCGCGAGCGTTGTCGGTTGGACGTGTACCATCCGGTCGGGACCCCGGGCTTTGCCACGGTGGTCTGGTTCCATGGCGGGGGCCTCACCGGCGGCAGCCGATCCATTCCGTCGGCCCTGAAGGGGCAGGGGATCGCGGTGATCGCGGCGGACTATCGCCTGAGCCCCAAGGCCAAGGCCCCGGCCTACATCGAGGATGCCGCGGCGGCGGTGGCGTGGACCATCAAGAGCATCCCGCGGTATGGCGGCGACACCAATCGGATCTTCCTCTCCGGGCACTCGGCCGGCGGCTACCTGGCCAGCCTGGTGACCCTCGATCGCCGGTGGTTGGCCGTCCACGGCGTGGACCCCGATCGGCTCGCCGGACTGGTGCCGTTCAGCGGCCAATCCATCACCCACTTTGCCATTCGTGAGGAGCGCGGCCTGGAGCGCACCCGTCCCCTGATCGACGACCTCGCGCCCGTGTTTCATGTGCGCAAGGACGCCCCGCCCATCCTGCTCATCAGTGGCGACCGCAACCGCGAGCTCCTCGGTCGCTACGAAGAGAGCGCCTACTTCTGGCGCATGCTCCATGAGGTGGGCCATCCCTCCGTGGAACTCCTCGAGCTCCAGGGCTACGACCACGGCCAGATGGCCGAGCCCGCCTTCCCGCTCCTCCTGCGCTTCATCCGCCAGCGAGGGAAATGACGGGGTGTCAGGGTGGCCGACGTGCGCTCCGTGCCGTCTCCGCAGGCGGGACCGGAGGCCGGCACTTGCGCCCAGGGCTCGGTTGCCGGGGACCTGCCCTGGGACCTGGAGGTTGGACTTCCGGGGGTTTTGTCGGAGTCTTGGTGCCGGAAAACGATCCGTCGCCATGTCTTCCCGCCCCTCGCTCGCCATCGTCGGCACCGGTATTGCCGGACTGGGTTGCGCCCACTTCCTGCACCGGCAGCATGAACTGAGCCTCTTCGATCCCAATGCGCATGTCGGTGGGCACACCAATACCATCGAGGTGGCCGAAACCGGTGGGCGACCGGTGCCCTTCGACACGGGGTTCATGGTGTTCAACCGGGTCACGTACCCCTTCCTGGTCGCGCTGTTCGAGGAGTTGAAGGTGCCGGTCCAGCGCACCGACATGTCGTTCTCGGTCCAGCATGTGCCCGCCGGGCTCGAATTCTCCGGTTCGAGCCTCAACCACCTCTTTGCCCAGCGGAGGAACCTGTTCCGACCGCGCCATTGGCGGATGCTGCTTCAGGTCAACCGGTTCAACGCCGAGGCGGTTCCGGCCCTGTCCGACCCCCGCTGGGCCACGGTGACGGTGGGCGACTACGTCCGGCAGCGGGGGTATGGGGACGACTTCCTCGACTATTACCTGATCCCCATGAGCGGCGCGGTCTGGAGCACGCCGCCGGATCGGATGCTCGAGTTCCCGGCCCGGACCCTCATCCAGTTCTTCCACAACCATGGGTTCCTCGGCCTGCACACTCAGCACCCGTGGTGGACGGTCACCGGCGGGGCGCGCGAGTACGTCCGACGCCTCATTCCACCCTTTGCCGACCGCATCCGGACAGGGCTTGGCGTGACTTCGGTGCGTCGCGAAGGCGGAGTGGCCCTGGTGACGACCGCCGATGGGCGGACCCAACGCTTCGACAAGGTCATCCTGGCGGCGCATGCCGACGAGTCGCTGCGCCTGCTGGCCGATGCCGATGCCGACGAACGCCGCCTGCTGGGAGCGTTCCACTACCAACCGAACCTCGCCACGGTGCACAGCGACCGGAGTGTCATGCCCAAGGCCCGGCTGGCCTGGTCGGCCTGGAACTACCGCATGGCCAAGACCCCGACGGGGGCCGTGCAGCCGCAGACCGTCTACTGGATGAACCGGCTCCAGGCCCTGCAGACGGGCACCGACTACTTCGTCTCGATCAACGGCGAGCACGAGATCGACCCGGCCCTCGTTCACCGGAACATTCCCTATACCCATCCGCTCTTCAGCGTGGAGGCCATCGCCGCCCAGAAGGAACTGCCGGCCCTGAACCGACGAGGCACCGCCCAGAGCGTGTTCTTCGCCGGCAGCTACTTCCGCTACGGGTTCCACGAGGACGCCTTCGCCAGCGCGGTGCATCTGTCGAGGCTTCTCCGACCGGAGCCGGTGTTTCCGGGAATCCCGGGGGACTTGGAGGCGGACCACCCTCGGGATTCCCACGCCCGGACAGCCGGGGAGTCGGAGGTCTCACTTGCCGCAGCGCGTATGCGTGAAGTCGGTTGGAAGGCCTAGCGATGGGGTTTGAGCCGATTTGGCGGCACATCGTCCCAAAAACTTTTCAAGGTCCCGCGCGTGAAGTGCATCGTCTCCCGCGAAAAAAAGCCCGCATCTCCCGTTCCCCAGTCTCCCTCGATGCCATCCGCGTCGTGCAACTCGTGGAGACACCCTGACGTGACCTCGCAAAACTGATCCAGAGGGAGTGAGAGTCTGGGCGACCAAGAAAGGGACCAGACCATGAAAGGAAAGCGACACACGACAGAGGAGAAGATCCGAGCCTTGAGGGAGGCGGACGGCGGGAAGCCGATCCGCGAGGTATGCCAGGAGAGGAACATCTCTGAGGCAACCTACCACCGGTGGCGTCAGCAGTTCGGACTGATGGGGGTGGATGAGGCCAAACGGCTGAAGGAGCTGGAACGAGAGAACAGCGAGTTGAAGAAGATGCTGGCGGAGTCACTGCTCAAGAACCGTGTCTTGGAGGCTGTATGCGAAAAAAAGCTCTGAGCCCGGCGACACGCCGGGAGCACGTGAGGCGGTTGAGTCAGGACGGGGTCTGCTCGATCCGGGCTGGGTGCCGGATGCTGAAGCTGGCCCGGTCGACCTGGCGGTACCGAGGAACAGAGCTCAGCGAGCCAAAGAAGGCGCTGCACCGCCGTCTGGCCGAGCTGTCGGCAAAGCATCCGCGGTATGGCTACCGGCGTGTCGCAGCGTTGCTACGACAGGAAGGCTGGGCGGGAGGCAAGAGGCTGGTGCAACGATGGCGCCGAGACGGGGGCCTGAGGGTGCCGCCGACGCGCCGAAAGGTCGCACGACGAGGGGTTTCGACCGGATTGCCGACGCAGGCGCTGCACCGGGGCCAC